>Ga0272442_10001679_pt1 | contig 33090 bp, 23 predicted proteins | sample SSMForm2O_FD_200262 | JGI IMG/M metagenome (GOLD analysis project Ga0272442, IMG submission 200262) | Marine sediment archaeal communities from Little Sippewissett salt marsh, Falmouth, MA, United States - SSM-Form-2O | ecosystem: Environmental > Aquatic > Marine > Wetlands > Sediment ... | reverse complement strand
GTGGCTTTGTTCGACGATTTTCTGAGCGTAAAACCTTGATAGGCTGCAGACTAAGAGTTCTCTCTGCCGACAGAACAAAGAACATGATAAACAGGATAAGAAATAAACCTTACCTGTTATTTACCAGTTTTTAACAAATAACGCTAGAACCTGTAGGTAAATTTTGCATAAAAGCTGCGCTGGACTTCCGTGCCATTAAATCCGTTGGTCATTTCGGCAAATTCCGGATGTCGATTATCCAGCAGATTTTGTCCCACGATGCTAAGCTCTAAATTTTCATTGATCTGCCACGCCACCCGCGCATCACACCGGATATAGCTAGGCGTCCCCAACGCCGGCAAACTATCCACGTAATAAAGGGCCGTGTCGAAACTCCAACCCTTGGGCAGATTTATATAGGAACGCAAATGAGCCTGATGGTGGGGTGTAGAGCCTTCAGTTTCCCCTTCGTTGTTGGTATCCGAACTGTCATTGTCTATATGCAACTGTAGCTGGATGAAGCTGTATCCTGAACTTAATTTCCACCAGGGACATACCTGCCAATTCCCCGCGACTTCCACCCCATAAGATTCTCCGGATAACTTGTTACCCCGCACCAATGGTATTGTCATATGGGGCGGGGCAGGAGATGTTTCAAAAAACATACTGCCCGATTCCGAACTATGCAGATTGTCGTAATTGTTGAAGAAACCGGCCAGATCAAAAAATACGCTCTCGGTAGCCTGCAGTCGATATCCGGCCTCATACGCTATCACTTCCTGTGATTTTACATCATCATCTCCGAAAAAAGATAGCAACATACTGCCCCCCGGCGTCGTAATCATTGCCAAATTTAGTCGCCCGTCTGAAGAAATACGCGTGGGCACCTGTACTGCTCGTGATGCGGCCGCCCAGGCCATATGATCAGGATGAAAATTCCAGACAAAGCGGGCGTTAGGCTGATATTCCCAGCCTGTATAGTCATTCAGTTCCAGTTTGGTTCCCAGAATCAAATGGCACTTATCTTCGCACAGCGCAATATCATCCTGAATAAAAGCACTTAACAAATTGTCGGTCCTGTCGGCGGGATCCAGTTGTACGACCACTGTTTCTTCTGTTTTATCCCGGGTTAAACGGTACCCCAGTCCCCAGATTACATCATGCACTTCTCCGAAAGGAAAACGATGTTGAAACTCGAAATCCAGCGTATCCCGTCTTTCTCCTAACTGAAACACATCTCTTTCGGTATGATCGTAATAAAGTTGTACCGACATGTCCGAAGATTCCGAGAATGTGTGTCCCCATCTGCCCAGCAGATTCCCTCCGCGCGAGTCTGTGTCTTTGTCCTTAATGTCCAAATATGTCGAAGTTACTCTCTCGCCGGAATTGCCTTCGTAGTAATCACCCTGCAGGGTAAACATATCTGAGTCCGAACAGTCCCAGTCCAACCGAAATCCGCCCCGCGCTGTCTCCCAGTCATCCGCCCCGGATTTATGTGTTGCGATATCGATTGCCTCATCGCGGTTGAAGTATTTACCGTAAACGCGAAAGAACACTTCCTCTGACCATTTTCCTCCGTAGCGCAGGCTGCCGAATCCTTTTTCTTCTGTTCCGCCCCCGCCGCTGACCAGAAAACCCTGTGTATCCCGCGCTTGCTTGGTAATGATATTGATCACCCCGTTGACCGCATTGGCCCCCCACAAAGTACCCCCCGGTCCTCGAATCACCTCGATCCGTTCGATATCCTCTAAAATCACATCCTGTAGGTCCCAGTACACCCCGGCAAATAACGGCGTATACACCGAGCGCCCGTCGATAAGTACCAGCAACTGATCGGAATATTGCTTGTTTAATCCCCGCGCGCTGATAGCCCATTTATTACCGTCCAGATGCGCTACCTCCATACCCGGCACCATCCGCAGCGCCTCCGGGATACTAGTCGCCCCCGACCTTTGTATATCTTCCTGCGTTATGATATAAATCGCCGCCGGGGCCTCGATCAGTTTTTGGGCCTTTTTGGATACCGAAGTTACTTCCAGATTCAGCAAATCTGCCAAATCCATACCCAGCAAATCATCAGCTTCTTGTTCGGTTGAAGCTGCCTCCTCTGCCTCCGGCTCCGATTCCGCCTTCAATGGCAATAATGCAAAATTAAATACCAAAAACAGCCCAATATAAATAAAATACCTTTTAATGCTCAACACGTCTAAGCTCCTTATATTTTTTATCATGCATGTATGGCGCTTCTTAAAATGTCATATTATTGGTTAAATGATCAGAAAAAGTTAAAACCTTATCTGTATTCGTCCCAAAAACGTTCTGCCCGGGGTTGTATAAGAACTGAGACTTCCCACTCCATAAACGGCGTCGTTATCGACCTCAAGAAGATCTGATACGCCAAACATCAGTTCACCATTACCTTTGCATATCGATTTGGTCAGTGTAATGTCAAGCCGATGACTGGGAGCGACAGGAAAGATCGTTGTGTCTCCTATAACAGGTGTCGTGCTGGTAAAACGATAATTTGTGACCAACGTCAATCCTTCAGCAATTGGAAGTATCGCTCTCAAACCGGACTTGTGTTTTGCTGGCGCATAACTTCGAATCAACTGATGGCTTATATCTTCCTGAAAATCATTATAAGCATACCACACAGAAAATATTCCTGTTTTATTCTCTATAGCTAGTTCGGTTTCAACTCCCCAGGACGCAGCGCCGTCGATATTGTCTGCAGTAAAAACAGTTGGAACGGCCCCATTGTTTTCATAGCCGATCAGACGGCTGTACTTTTGATAATACGCATCAGCCTTAAAGCTTATTCCGTGGGGCAGGCGACTGTTATAGCCTGCTTCCAGGGCCCAGGTTTCTTCGTTATATAATGTGTCCGGGGGTGTGTTAACATTAAGCAAATAAGCAGAGAGTCCAGGGTGAAACAATCTGGTGCTCCGGTTGTTTCCAAGGCTGGTTAAAGGTGTTCGAAATGCTTTGGCAAAACTGAAGCGCAACTGTCCCTCTAATGCCAACCGTTCATTTATCTCGAATCGATCAATGACAAATGCTCCTATAGTCATTTCGTGAAACGGATCACCAATTGGATTCAGACTTTCAACGGACACCATTTCGGTGTCTATATACATGAATTTTGTATTTCCGCCCATTGACAAAGAATGACGATCAAAGGAAGTATTATACTGAACCTCGATATCATTCTCGCTTGTATGTCGTTTACATATGGAAGGTTGCTTTGAGCTGTTGAAGTTTCCTGTCCATTGAACATATAAGTTACTAGTCTTGTCAAATACGTATTCGATCTTTGCAAAATTTCGAGATGTTTCGTACCATGCGGTTTCGCGCGGGAAGTACCCCAAAGATTCGTAATCTCCTCTTTCCAGATGTGAGTAAGCTAAGCCGAATGAAAGGATGGTCTTTTCGGATATATCGTAGGAAAATTCAGTATCCACTCGAAAGTTTCGAGTAAAATCATGAGCCTTGTAACTGTTAAAGCCGGTTAAAGGGGCCAGCGACGGTTTGTAAGTAACCATTTTACCAGCTCCGTCTTCATCTGAAGTGCCCCTGCTGTCATATCCGACTGAAAGACGCGCCGCCAGGGGAGACTCTTTTTTACTCATCCATCTTAAATAGTTATAAGTACCGCCATATTCGTTGGCAGTTGAGGAAGACAGCCAACCTGGATCGGAACCGGGCTTTTTCGTGATTATATTGATAATGCCGTTAAAGGCATTAGCTCCCCAAGCTGCACCACCGGGGCCGCGAATTATTTCGATGCGTTCGATATCTTCAATTAGGACTGGATATCGATAAAACTCCGATCCGCCAAAGATAGGACTGTCGGCAGGTCGGCCATTGATCAGGGTAAGAGTGCGATCAGAAAGGAAATCATGAAAGCCCCGTACGCCCACTGCAGAAAGGTTTTGATTTATACGAAGAACATCCATGCCTGCGTAAAACCGAAGTATATCTTCGATATTCGTCAGGCCGCTGTAATGAATATCTTCGGCGGTAACTACGGTAATTGCTGCTGAAGATTCAGTGATCTTGTGTTTCTGTCGGGATGCTGATGTCACAACCTGAATATCTAATAATTCTGCCAGTTCCATATCAAGCAAGTCTTTAGGCTCATTAGGATCACCCGCGAAACAAGGTAATGTCAGCAAACACGACAGCAGGATTGTTAGGCAATTTATTTTTTTAACATTTTGCATTGCGACACCATAGCAATAAAAATCCGGCGACTGTTAATCACTTAATCACTCAGTCTTTTATCATTTGGCGATATGGTAAAAACATATTGAACTGAGATTAACCATACAGCACTGTATATTTCCGCTTGGCCACTTCACCAAACTACTCTTTGGTTATTGTGCTCATTTGCCTCTAGCTATGCACTCTATCCCCTCAGATAATTATCGAAAAATTAACAAAACGAAATTAAACCTCTCCCCCCGATATGCAGGCAACAATTGGACTTAACCACTTTTCGCTGTTTACAGTATTACTAAACCCGAATCCCGAATAAAAAGATTACCCCGGTACAGAAGACCGGATATATTATAAGACCTTAGATTTGTTTGAGCTTGGCTGTATCTATAATTATGGTTGTTGGTGCTTTCATAGTTTGGTAGGACGGGTTCTTAACCCATGCAGTTCTTTTATATTGCTTACCTGTTTACCCGTTTGCAGATTCTCTTCTGTTTTGAACATTGGGATTTTAGCAATTTGAATTTGTTTCGGATTTTAAATCTTATCAGCGTCCATCTGCGTTAATCCGCGGTTAAATATCTTTCTCTTGTTTTGATATTTCAATTTTTGAGCCTTTGAATTTGTTTCGGGTTCTTGTCCGCCGTTTTATCCGCCATAGTTCTTGTCCGTCGTAGCCTTGGCGAAGACGGATTAGCGAAGGCGGATCAGCGTCAAAATTTCTTCGCCCCTTTGCGTGAAACATATTTTCTCACCACTCACAACTCACAACTTATTAACTTTGTTCCCTTCTTGATCTTCTGTTTGGAAAATTAGATTTTTGTGATTTGAATTTGTTTCGGATTTCGGATTTAGTGCTTCGGATTTTTTACCACCCAGTCCGATGATAATTCATTAATTGCCAATTATTTCACTTTACCTTGCTTAGGCGTAAAATCCCTACGGGCCCCCATTAAAACTACATAAAATATACCACTCTTTTAATAAAAAGTCAAACACTTTCGCGAAAAAACGATGCGCTTTTTCTGTAAACTTTTAAGAACTATTACTATTTGATAAGATTTTCAAAAAATTTTCCACGCCCAAAATAAGAACTTACGGCCACAATTTATCTTAGCTTTTTTATCATTTCCCCTCCGCTTCTATCGCTTCGCCTTTGCCCATTTACCCCTCGACCTTCATTTCTTGATTTGCCTTTATAATCCCTGCAATCTCCTTGACAGCCAAACTCTTTTATTTACAATGTTTACCGATTCCCGCGGATGTGGCGGAATTGGCAGACGCGCAGGCTTCAGGTGCCTGTGGGGGCAACCCCGTGGAGGTTCGACTCCTCTCATCCGCATGCTGTATATAAGCCGGCCGTTTTCCTAAACCGCCGGTTTTTCCCTTGACAATCAGCCCCTTTAAATGTTATATAGGTGTTTTAGTCGAAAACACAACCAGTTGCCCCTGCAACTGTTACGAACCACGGCGAGGTTTGTGATCCCCCGGTTCCCCCCCAACCGGTTTCACTCCCTCGCCACTTTTATGCGCTTCTTAGATTTATTTTCAGTTTCAGCCCTCCACCATAAAATTTACCCGTAAGCCGTTCCCCCTTAATTAAAAGTGTTTATAATCCATTTCTGCTTAAGCCGTTATAACTTTCCCGCTCATACCTTTATAACCTTTACCAGACAGCTTCTATTTCGCGGCCCGTCAAATTCACAAAAATATATCCCCTGCCACGTCCCCAGATTCATCCTCCCCCTATCGATAATCACCTGTACGGAAGAACCCATCAAACTTGCTTTAACATGAGCATCCGAATTGCCTTCGCTGTGTTGATAACCCCTTCGCCTTTCAGGAATTAGCTCCTCCAGCGTGAGCAAAATATCATGACATACACTGGGATCGGCGTTCTCATTAATAGTCACTCCCGCCGTCGTGTGCGGCACATAAACTACAACCACCCCTTCCACCACATCTTGCTGATCCACAATTCGACTGATTTCACTGGTTATATCTACTAACTCATTGCGCTTACGCGTCTTAACGGATATACTTTGCATAATTCTTTCTCCTTAAGCTTTGCCCTTGCTATTGGCACACGGCTTTTTACAATAACTCCTGCTATGTTAAAGAATTATAATAACGAGAAATACCACACCCGACCAGTGTTAAGATTGCTGACTGGAGACTTACTATTACGCTAATCCCCTGACAGACGGTACTTAACCGTCGGTAACTGGAAATTGTACTATGGCTAACCGCAACCTGGTAAAACTCACCCTGGACAACCTGGAAATCCTGGGCTATTCCGTCGGCGGCGAAGAAACAGTTATCGCCCTGCCTGGCTTGGATGTCTGTTTTGATATCGGCAAGGCCCCCGAGGAGGTCCTCACCATCAATAATGTCCTCTTAACGCACGGCCATATGGACCATGCTGCGGGCATCGCCTATTATTTTTCCCAGCGGGATTTTCGCGAAATGCTCCCGGGTAAGATCCTGATTTCCAAGCACTTAGTGCCCGCTTTGGAAAGGCTCCTCGACTGCTGGGGTGGGCTCGATGGTTCCCGGCCGCCCGCCCAGATAATATCCATGCAACCGGGTGAGGAATACGAGATCCGCCGCAACCTGTTTGCCTTTGCCTTCGAAACCAATCATTCACTTGGCTCGCTGGGCTATACCATTATCGAACGTAGGCAAAAATTAAAGGATGAATATCTCGAGTTGCCCGGCCCGGAAATTGCCCGTTTACGTCAAAGCGGCGTGCCCATTACCTATACCCTGAATCTGCCGCTGGTTACCTATCTGGGCGATACCAGAGAAGGTGATTTTGAAAAGCTTGCCTGTGTCCGTCATTCCCGTATCCTGATAGCCGAATGTACCTTTTTCGAACACGACCATCATGAGCGGGCCCGCGCGGGTCGGCATTACCATTTCGATCAGCTTGCCCGGCTGCTGCCCCAGATGGAAAACGAATATTTCCTGCTAACCCATCTGAGCCGCCGAACCGATCTAGCCTGGGCCCGTAAAAGGGTACAGGAAGACCTGCCCGAAGAACTATCGCGACGCGTTGTTTTCCTGATGGACCGATCCCTGCACCGGGCCAATGCCCGCAAATCAACCCCTCCCGATTCCCCATCCTGAAGCTATCAGCTGAACTGAATGCACTTATAATACTTGGTTGCGGTCCTCTGGGACAAAGTCTTTCCTGACATGAAAATGGGCAAGTTGGATGTTAAAAAAGCAGTCGTTTCCGGAAGGGAAATGGCTTTATAAGATTCAAATAGCAATATTTAGTTCCGTTGGGCTATTTTATCTTCCCGAACGATTTCAAATGCGCTAAGGAGGGGCGCCTGATTCATTGAAGTTATCTTACTATCCTTGGGTACAAATTCGATCTCCAGATTTCGTTCTACCTTGATACCACCAAACGCGCGGGTGATCGCTCTGTTTGCTCCCTGGATTTCCTTGGCAATATCAAAATTGTTCAATACCTGCTTTCCTTGCAATTTGATACTAAATATACGCGACGCTGCTTTTAGGTTTTGCGGTTCCATGAAGTGAAGTCGAACCATGTAGGTGCCGGGCTTATCTTGTTTCCCTAGTAAAGGCAGTGAGCAACGCTTAATCCCTTGACTGTAACTGGAAAAGATCCATGGTTTGTCCGATCCGGCTATAGTGTGGGTTTGATAATCAATTTGTTGATACCCGCCGCCTTTGAAAAACTCAACCTTCAGCGGAAACGAAAATCCCATCACTGCCCGATCCCTCGGCAGTCCCGGTCGCGGATACCCGAACCATAATTTTCCTTCCTCGTCCCGACGATCTCCGGGGGCGCCGAGGTTAATCGCCATACGCTGTACCGGAGTCGTCACCCCGCCCGTACTGTAAATCGCCCAGCGATAATGATCAGGCCGCGGCTCCAGAGCCACCGAACAAACAATCGGGTATAGACATACACATCCTGCGCTGGCTTCGGGCATCAGGGCCAGACCGTCTGCCGGCAGGGCGTTGATCCAGCAGCCCAAACGATGACCCGCAAAGTGACGTATCCCGCTGTCGTCTTTCAGATCGTAATACCCTGTGTGTCCGGAGCGCATTAGCAGCATATTTTCACATGCCGATATCGCCCCGCAATGATGACCCGGGCGCAGATACTGCCACGGCACCTTCTTGCCGGTTACCGGATGCGTACGCGTTATCTGGTCCCCGGTTCGTAAGTCAAATAACCATGGTTCTGCCAAGATCATATCTTTTATTATCAGCGGTCGATGCCGATAGTTCGCGTCCTTCGCCCAGAGTTGCGTTCCATTTTCAGCCGACAACGCCACCAGCCGGCGCTTTGAAAAATCCCCTTTCAGGAATTGTTTCCAGTAATGACCATTCGCGTTCGCCCCGCAGAATACCAGAATCCCATTCTTATACATCGCCGACAATTCCCCGCCGCCGATACCGAACCGACTGACCTGCGTAACATCCACCGGTCGTTCCCATATCTTCTTACCGGTTTTCGCATCCAGAGCCACCGCCAGACGAATATCCAGTTTTTTTAACTCTTGTTCAGCATTTTTCGCTTGCGCCGCTTCCAGGTTCTTCAAATGCGACTTATCTTTTTGCAAAAGTTCCTGCCATTCCGAAGGCGATAGAGAACGGTCGATAAAGAAGATTTGTCCGCCGCCGATGGCAATAGTCAGATTGATAATATTTTCACCGTCGTAACACCAAAGCGTATCACCGCTGCGAGAATCAATCGCGAAAACGGAATCAGATACTCCTATACCTGATTTATTACTGCCGTAAATAATTTCATCGACATAAGCAAGATAGGCCCAGGATTGAGACTTACTTTTTTTATCAGCAGGCATTTTGTAAAGGGTTTCTGTTTTGCCGGTATCGGCATCGAAGCGGTAGCACTTGTCACCCGCCGCGGCGAAAAAACTGCCCTCCGTTGCCGCTAAATTACTGCATTCATATCCTTTAAGCCTGGTACGCATAGCGCCCGGAATGTCCCGCTTCCATTTCAACGCTCCGTTATAGGAATCATAGACCATCACACTATTCTCACCCTGGATAAACAGATTTCCGTTTACCGCCAGAGGCGCCGCGGCGGCATTATGGCGGTTTACCATCGGCGCTGGCCCCGGTTCGCCAAACCATAACAGTCCCAAAGAGCCACCCAGAATTTTTTCATCACTGCACGCCGTATTACCCGGCTCGCCGTACTGATGGGTCCACTTACCTGCCCCGGGCAGTCCCCCGCGTTCCACCTTGGCCCAGATTCCATCCGAAAGGCTTATTTGGGCTGAACCCAAATCTAATTGATTCAACCAGAGTTTCAATTTATTCTGTGTTACACCTTCGGTTTTAGCTATTCCGGGAATTCCCAGGCAAACGATTCCTCCATGTGGTTTTACATGACGGCTAACAGCCTTAGGATTTTCAGGCAACTTGCCTGAAAACAACAGGTGATCGGATACGATCAAATTTGCAAAATAATTCGAATAAGGAATCTCCGTTAAATTACCCTGATCAATAATCACTCTTTTCCCAAGTAAACCGGCTGCATCCAGTGCCTCTCGCGCAGCTTCGACTTTACCGGCATTGGATTCGATACCGATAATTTTCATATCCGTAAGCTGAGCCAGTTCATACACCAGTCTGCCCCGTTCGGCATCCAGCACCAAGCAGTATCCTTTGGTAATACCGGTCTCTTTGACTATTGCTTCCGCCGCCGCTCGATAAACTTTTGTCAACTTGTCTTGTTTATAGGGATTCTCTTTACGCTTTTGCTTAACTATTTTTCCTTTTCCATCACCCGCCGAAAAACAATAAATATTTCCCTGATCCGTGCTCACAATCAAACTGCCGTTTACTATCGCCAGACCACGAGCTTTACCAGTAACTTTGACGGACCAGGTTGGTTTGCCGTTGTCCCGATCATACGCTTCCACCTTATCCTGCCCGCCGGCAACGACTAAATTCCGGCAGATAGCCAGTTCCGCATCACAGATTGTCGGCACCCTCCAGCGAACCGTCGGTTTGATATTTTCCTGTCGATGTTTTTCCAATTGACTTTGTAAATCCTTCAGTTGTTGTTCCAGCTTTTTACGTTTCTCGCCCGAGGCTAGACGCACCGAACTCTGCTGCGACTTGATTTCAAACTCCAGAACGTTGCGTTTCTTACTCGCTAAAGCATACGCCGAACGATCCATCGCGATTAACTCTTTACCCGTTGCCAGGTAAGCCATAGCGTCCACAACTGCCAAGCGTCTGCCCGGAAACCAACCGAATCCCACGCTGCCCGTCTTTTGATCCAGCGTCAATAGATGCTCTTGCGTGCCCGTATATATCTGCCCGTCCGCCAGCAGCGCAAACGTACCCCCGATCATCCCGCCCGCCTGAACGCTGCGCCAGGCGTAGTTCCTATCGAACAACAATTTCCCGCTCGCCCGATCAAATCCCACCGGCAGATCCCTGCCGCTGGGCATAAACAACTGCTCCTTCGTCGCCAGCAGATACCCTTGGGGCGATAAATCATTTCGATATGCGCCGGCCTTACTGATCGTTTCATTCTTCCAAATAACCTTACCATCTTTGGCATTGACGGCATACAAATAGATATTTTCATGCGGAAAAATTCCCGCTCCAAAATAAGCAATACCATTATCAACCAGAATACCAGTCCGAATCGGCCAGCGTGAGATCATTTTGCCGTGCCCCAGTAATTTCTCCGCATTGGGGCCGCCGCGAATTTTCCAAATCATTTTTCCATCGCTCGCATCCAAACAATAAGCAAATCCATCATCCGAACCGACATATAATCGATCCTTATAATAGGTTGGCGCTAAACGTATCGGGCCACAAGTGACAAAACTCCAGCGCTCCTGACCAGTTGCCGCCTCCAGCGCATATATCTTATTGTCACCCGATGAACCAAAATAGACCATATCCCCAACCGCCGCCACTTGAAACGCATCATCAAAGATCACCCGATGCTGTAAATAAAATCCTTCCCGAGGACGCTTCGCCGGCGCCGGCCACGCCGGCTCCGGTCCGTGCAGGGGTTGATATTCCCATTGCAATGTGAATGACGTGGGCATTTGCACCGGCGAGAAACCTGTTCGGCTGTTGTCATGCCGATACGTGGGCCAATCCGCCCCCTGCAATATTCCGGACCCGCTGCTATCCGCGTCGCTTAAGCCCTCTTGGAACAACACCGTTATGAGCACCAGAGCTAATAGTCGAATGAAGATTTTACGAGAAAAACTATTATTCATGATTTGTGCCTCCAAAATATGGCAATTTCCATTACCTGTGAAACCATTATCCGGTCAAAGATTTTGAAAAATAGCGGGTAAAGAATTATATTTACTGAAGTAATGGCAGAAAATAGTGTCGATTAAAGGCTGTTTTGTCACTTTTTTATACACTAATGTTCTGGGTTTACAAGTATAACAATCCCAAACTACGAAAATTGCGATAGAAATAGTTTATTTTTGACGCTTGCGTCAAAACGCCACCACCGGGACCTACAGCGGCGGGCAAAAAAATTGATATAGGGGCCAGGGAAGGTTTTTTTTGTGGCATATAGGAGAATTTGGCAGTATCATATTTAAATATTGTTGATTTGCGCCCGTGGCTCAATTGGATAGAGCATCGGTCTACGGAACCGAAGGTTACAGGTTCGAATCCTGTCGGGCGTGTTAATGTTCATTCACTCTCATTTCAAGGATAATAAGTATGAGTAAAATAGATCGGCGTTCATTTATGCGCAAGGCGGCAGGGGCGCTGGTGGGAGCATGTCTGGCCAAAGGGACACGATTGTAAGCCGCCCAGAAGCAAAACCGAATAAGGGATAAACGCTACCGTTATATACGCAATCTTAGGCCGGAAAGATTTTACATTCAGAAATATGTCATGGGTTTTGCCAATCATAATCCTTACTGGAACAGCTGGATGTTCCTGGCGGGTAAGAATAAAAAAACTTATGATCTGATTTATCGTTACATGAAACGTCCAGCCGAAGAACTCTATGATAGTGAGCAGGATCCGTACGAGCTGAAAAACCTGGCCGACGATCCGGGCTATCAGGAGATAAAGAAGCGTCTGGCCGACGAACTGGACAAATGGATGAGGCGGCAAAATGATCCGGGGGCGTCGCTGGATAGCTGGGAGAAATTTTATCCGTCGAGCAAGTGGTTTAAAAAATTCTGAGCCTCCGGATATCACCAAAGAAAATCAATTTATTACAAATATAAAAGGGCCGTTCGCAGAAGCGAACGGTCCTTTTTGTATTGATTGCCTAAATAGAGTACAACAAGACTACCTGAAATTATTATACTTTGTCCGGCACAACAAACGGTGCGCGGTAGTTGCGTTTCAGGTACATGTTGGCCTCAGTACTGAGATCACCTGTGAAGCGCTCACTCTCAGGATCGAAGGAGAGCATGGGACCCATAGTGATGAGCTCTTTATTCAGATCCACTTCGTTGGCCTTGAGATGTTCGACCATCCGGTCAAATGAGTCCAATAGATACTCATTATCGATGCACTTGCGGGCGTCAGCGACCGAGAGTTTCCGGCCCAGCAGGTAGGAGATATTACCCATGTGGCAAAGTGAACTGGAGTAATGTCCACATTCGATATCGGCGTTCAGGTCGCTTACTTTACGGCTGCGAACAGCTTTGATGAAATTCTCGTGATGGCCCCGACCGCCTTCACCTTCGAATTTTTTGTCGGTGCGTTTGTCATTGTTATCCCAGATATAGCCGCCGCCGCCACCTGCGGACCAATATCCTTTTTCGCATTGTGCCACAACGCCGATACGGGTTCCGGTACGGTGCCAATTGTCCATGGATTTGTCCCCTTTCTTGCGGGCCAAACCGCGGACTTCAAAGATCAACGGAGCTGGTTTATAGTCGAGGAAGACAACCTGAGTATTGGGTGTTTCGCCGGCATCGTTTACGCGGAAGCGGCCGCCGAAACTCATCACGCGCGGGGCCAGCTTGGGATCACCCAGGGCCCAGCGGGCCAGGTCCATCTCATGGATCCCCTGATTGCCCAGATCACCGTTACCGGTACTCCAAATCCAGTGCCATTTGTAGTGCAGCTCCTCGCGATGCAAAGGTACAAAATCCTTTGGACCACACCAAGTATTATAGTCGATGCTTGGGGGCAGCGGATTGGGGCCGTTAGTGCCATGCACAATTCCGTTAGACCCTTCGTAGCGTTTCTTGTAACAAAGTCCACGAACCCATTTGACTTTGCCAATGTGCCCCTGACGAATCCACTCATACGCAGCCCGGTGGGCCTCGGAAGTACGTTTCTGAGTACCGGTCTGAACGATGCGGTTGTATTTGCGGGCGGCCTCGACCATCTTGCGGCCTTCCCAGATTTCATGGCAGACGGGCTTTTCGATATAAACATCCTTGCCGGCCTGACAGGCTAAAACGGTTATAAGTGCATGCCAATGATTGGGGGTGGCGGAGGTAATAGCATCAATATCCTGATTATCCAATACCTTACGGAAATCCTGATAGCCTTTGAAATTGGGATCGATGTTTAATCCCGCGTTCATTATCTTACTTTTGCAACGTTCTATATGGGCTTGATCAATGTCACATATCCCGACTAATCTTACCCCTTTGATCGAACCGAAATATTTACAATGGTTAGTACCTTGGCCGCCCACGCCAACCACAGCCAGGCGGATATCTTCGTTAGCTCCACGTATTTTAGCGTGGGCCATCCTGGGCAGGGCCGTCATTACAGCTCCGGTAGTTGCCGTTGCTTTAAGGAAGTTTCTGCGTGTAATTTGTTTCATGGTTGTTCTCCTATATAAACAGAATCGCGCTATTCTTATTATTGTAGATCATTTGATTACAAACATCTCCATGCCCACCTCTATCGCAGCATGTTCACGCGGAACCTTATTATAATCGAAGCAATGAGAAGTTGTAAAGAAATATCAAGCGTCTATTAACCACAGTCCGGTCTTGCTACAAAACATCTATAAGTTCTTTGCCTATAACATTTTACCGGACGCAGCCTAGCCTTGTTTGAGTTATTTAATATATTCGTTGATAATGTTTTCGAGCATCTCTACGCGGCCGGACTGGCAAGGGGTAATCTCGCCTTTATCGAGCATATATTTACTCAGGGCCTTAAAGTCCACTTTGCCTGCTTCGATATCGGCGCCGATGCCGGTGTCCCAACTGGAGTAGCGCTGTTTGACGAATTCGTCTAAGACGCCATCTTGATGGATGGCCGCAGCGATTTTCAGGCCCCGGGCGAAGGCATCCATCCCGCCAATATGAGCGTGGAACAGATCAACCGGTTCGAAGCTCTCGCGGGCCACGTGAGCATCAAAGTTCAAGCCACCCGTAGTAAAACCGCCCATTTTAAGAAGGACCAGCATGGCGAAAGTAGTATCGTAGAGGTCGGTGGGGAATTGGTCGGTATCCCAGCCCAGCATCAAATCGCCGCGGTTGGCGTCGATCGAACCCAGGATATTATTAGCGGCGGCAAAAACCAGTTCGTGAATAAAGGTATGGCCGGCCAGGGTGGCATGGTTGGCTTCGATATTAAGTTTGAGGTGGTTAACCAGATCATACTTTTGCAGAAAGGCGTAGCAGGCCGCGGCGTCGGCATCATATTGATGCTTGGTCGGCTCCTTGGGTTTGGGCTCGATATAGAACTGACCGGTAAAACCAATTTCTTTTTTATAAGCAACGGCCATATGGAGAAATTTCGCCAGATGGTCCAGTTCCCGGGCCATATCGGTATTTAGAAGCGATTTATAACCTTCCCGCCCGCCCCAAAAGACATAACCTTGGCCGCCCAACTCCTTGGTAACTTCCATAGCCTTGGCTACCTGGGCGGAGGCGTAAGCGAAAGCATCGGCGTTACAGCTGGTAGCTGCCCCGTGCATATAGCGGGGATTTGCGAACAGGCAGGCCGTACCCCAAAGTAATTTTACGCCGGTACGCTGCTGTTGCTCCTTCATCACGTTGACCACCTCATCGAGGTTCTTATGCGACTGGGCCAAAGTTTTACCTTCCGGGGCAACGTCGCGATCATGGAAACAATAAAATTCCACCCCCAACTTCTCGAAAAATTCAAAGGCGACCCGAATACGATTTTTAGCATTGGCCAGAGAGTCGCTGCCATCATCCCAGGGCATCATGCGGGTCGGCATGCCGAATTGATCGGCACAGGCATTGCGAAAGGCGTGCCAAAAAGCTACGGAAAAACGCAGGTGATCCTTCATCTTTTTTCCCAAAACAACCTCTTCGGGATTGTAGTGCTTGAATGTGAGGGGGTCCTTAGATTGGGGGCCTTCGTAACGAATTTTATCTATGCCTGGAAAAGCTGCTTCCATTACCATAACTCCTTATATTGGTTAGCAATGTTTTTACAGAATATAAGCTATTTACCACTATGGCAGAAAGCGAGGCTACCAAAATGGCATCATAATTTTAAACATTTTTTTGACGATTCTGGGTCAAAACTCGATCCAACGGCAAAAAACGCGTTTTTTAGCTCATTTTCAAGCTGCATAGCCATAAGAATATGGGGGCTGGGTCGGCGGAAAAAGGTTGCCAAAACCTGAAATTTTGTCATAATACCTCTTTTTATGTGACTGCTAAGGAGTATGTAAACATGTACGCAATCATTGAAGATGGCGGCAAACAATACAAGGTACAACAGGGAGATGTGGTCTGCGTGGAGCTGCGTGATCTGCCGGAGGAACAGGACAGTGTCGAATTCGACCGGGTTTTGTTCTATCGGGATGATCAGAGCGCCTTGGTAGGTGAGCCGCTGGTTCAGGGAGCCAAGGTAGTCGGTAAGGTGAACGGACAGGTCAAGGGACCAAAGCTTTATTCCCTGAAATACCGCCGCCGTAAAAATTCGAGACGGCGTATCGGGCATCGACAGGGATATCTGGAAGTGCTGATCACCGATATCGTCAAATCATGACCATGCCGCCCCAAGTCCAAAACGCGAGATAAAACCTGGACAAATTGCGGCTCTTTTGAACTTTTGACGCCGACGTCAAAGCCTGAATCATATGATATTGTTGGAAACTCAGGGACTGGTCAAATGCTATTCCGGCCGTACCGTGGTGGACAAAGTGTCTGTCATGGTTCATGAACGGGAGATTGTCGGTCTTTTGGGACGCAATGGAGCAGGCAAAACTACCACGTTTCGGATGGTCGTTGGTATGGTCATCCCTAATGACGGGAAGGTCATTTTCGAAGGTCGAGACATCACCAAAATGCCCATGTATCAGCGAGCTCGCATGGGTATGGGGTATCTTTCCCAGGAACCAAGCGTTTTTCAGCGCTTGACGGTGGAACAGAATCTGTTGGCCATTCTGGAAACAATGAATCTGTCCCGGCGGGAAAGGCATAGGCGGGCCGGAGAACTGATTCATCAATTCGGCCTGGGCCAGGTACGTCGTCAGCATGGTGGTCTCCTGAGCGGCGGTGAACGGCGCAAGCTCGAAATCGCCCGGGCCCTGGTGACCCATCCCTCGCTGATCCTATTGGACGAACCTTTCAGCGGAGTGGACCCCATCGCTGTCGAAGATCTCCAGAAAGAAATCTTCCGCCTGCGAGACAGCGGAATCAGTATCCTAATCACCGATCACAACGTCGAGAGAACACTGGAAGTGGTTGATCAGGGATATATCATTAATGAGGGTAAAGTACTGGCTTATGGTGAGCCGAAAGAATTAATAAATAATCCCCTGGTCCGCAAGACATATTTAGGTCATACCTTTGCCGGCCATGAATTTAACGGTGACGGCAACGTCAAAAGTTTGAAACAGCCGTGATATTAGGTAAAACGCTTTTTTTTTGTGACTTTTGATGGTATTGTCAACGGTAAGTAAATGATCATCCAATACCTGCGTTACGTTCTGGATTCCTATAATTTGATCCCGATCCTGATCGAGCTGCTGCTGTTCAGCTTTGTGGTCTGGTCGGTCATGCGCTTTTTGCGGGGTACCGGTGGTGCCAAGTTATTCAAAGGGATCGTATTTTTACTGGTGGGCTTCTGGGCCATTAGTCTGCTGACCAAATGGCTGGAACTGGAGCGTATGGAACTACTGTTTAAGTATTTTCTGGGCTCCGTCTTGGTGGTTGCGGTCGTAGCCTTTCAGCCGGAACTGCGCCGCGGACTTATGCGGATGGGCGGCACTCGTTTTAGCCGTACCGCTGCTCCGGAGATGCAAGACGTAATTGAACAGATAACCGACTCTGTGGCCAACCTGAGTCGTTCGGAAATCGGTGCTATTATCGCCCTGGAACGAGAAGTGGGTCTGGGGGATCTGATCGCCGGGGGAGTTCGTCTGGATGCACGTGTGAGTGCGGAACTTCTGAATACCATTTTCTGGCCCGGCTCGCCTCTGCACGATATGGGGGTAGTGATCCAGGGCGGACGGTTGGCCGCGGCCGGTGTGCAATTTCCCCTGGCTGAACACGGTGAATATGACCGGCTGCTTGGTTCCCGTCATCGGGCGGCCATAGGCCTGAGCAACCAGACCGACGCCGTCATCATCGTCATTAGCGAAGAAACCGGCCAAATAGCCCTGGCAATCGAAGGGAAACTGAACAGATTTCTTACCCTGGAGCAACTCCGCCAGCAGTTGCTGGATTTGATGTTGCCCAGCACGACTGAAACAACCAAAGGCAAACAAATTTCAACCCAGCAAAAAACCGAAAAAGCAGATAAAACACCAACTGTTTCTTCGACCATAAGCCAACCACCTGTCTCAGAAAAAATAACAACGGAGTAACCAGTAACAATGTGGACCAAGGTCAAGACCGCTTTGGTGGTCATATTATTAAGCTGCCTGATCTGGGTTGCCGCCGAAAGGGCCGTTACCAAAGAGGCCACAACGGAGATAACCCTAGAACTGCCCACAGGCCCCAAAGAACTGATGGTACAATATTTGGACGATCAGGATAATCCACTGCCCCAGCTCCGACAGAATTTCAAAATCACAGTTGAAGGCCCGGCAGGAAAAATACAGGCCGTGCGGGAAGAGTTCTTAAGCACGATAACACTGGATGTCCAGGAACTGGGTTATGTACCCCCGGAAGGGAAAAAATCATACGATTACCGGATTTTGGTAACGACCCTTCTCAAAGGCAGATTATATTCCAAGGATCAGCAAAGTGATAATTATTTACTGGTAACCGAGTCCGAACCTCAAACCGCTCACTTTCGGGTGACCAAGCTCACCATGCATTCTCTGGCTATCAAGGTGTTTAATCAGGACGGGTTGGAAATGGTCCCGGAAAAGATAGAGCCCAAAACTTTGGATGCTTATGTACCCGAAGAAGGAATCCCGCTGGAGGCCAGGCTGGACTTAACCGAAAATCAGCGACTACAGGCCGTCCAAGCAGAAATAACCGTAAACGCCAAGGTGAACCTGCCCCACCGCATCATGGAATACCCGGTAAAAATAAAACTCTCCAAAGAAACGAATCTTCTACCAGAGTATGAAATACGCCCCCCACGGTTGTATATCAGTAAACCACTTTCGCTGGAAGGTAAATACAAGGTGATAATAGATGCCAAGGAGCTGGAGGAATATAAAGTCATTAAATTCCGAGCGGCCCTTGCCGACCAGGACAAATATATCAATGCCCCTAAACATCTGGTATTGAATATCTTTGAAGAGGACCTGAATAAACCCGACCTAAAATCAGCCCGGCCACCGGAATATTACCTGCCCGAGGAGGAATACGGCCGTATCGAAATCCTCAATAAAACCCAATATCCCATCAAGTTCCATCTGGAAAAGATTACCCAAGAATAAAGTAGCTGTTCCGGGGTTAAAGTCTTCTTTCCAACATGTCCGATAACAATATAGTTGGCAATGACAATCTGTCTCTACGTCAAGAAAGACCGTTGGGGTAGAGAAAAACCGGATAACAAGGATGTAATGCCTGTTTAAACAATAATTTATGGAGATGTTGGCCGTGGCCGACGTTTTAGACCAGGAAGAAGTAGATGCTCTATTAAACGCCGTTGCCGGCGGGGATTTAGAGCAAAGCGAAGGGCAGGAGCCAGCCGCTGCCACCCACGAGGGATCCGGCAAAAAGCGGCATGAAATCAATACTTACGATTTCAAACGGCCCGAACGGGTGAGCAAAGACCAGATGTTGGCCTTTGAAGGGCTGCATGAGCGCTTTGCCCGCAACTTCGGAGCAGCCCTGAGCGGGTATCTCCGGACAATTATAGAAGTGAAAGTGCGCAGCACTGAACAACTGACCTATGCTGAATTTACCTATTCCTTACCCACCCCCACTTCATTTTCTCTGTTGAGTACCTCTCCGCTGGAGGGCCAGATTTGCCTGGAAATCAGTCCTCTGATAATTTACCCCATTATCGACCGGATGCTGGGCGGCAGCAATGCCGAACTATACATCCCCCAGCGGCCTCTAACCCAAATCGAACAGCGGCTGGCCAGTCGGATCATCGAACGAGCCCTGGCGGCCCTGGCTGAGGCGTGGAACAACATAATCGATGTGGAATTCGAAGTAACGCAACATGAGTCTAACCCGCAGCTCGTGCAGATAGTGGCCCCCAACGAAGTGGTTATTGTAATCGGCTTTGAACTTAAAATGGGCAGTCGCTCCGGATCCATGAGCCTTTGTATTCCCTTTGCAGTCATCGAACCGGTAATGGGGCGGCTTGCCAGTCAGGACTGGTTCAGTTACAGCAAAAAGTCAGCTCCGGAATCAAGTCGAGATTCTATCGTCGAAAACCTCGGCGAGGCCAAATTGAAAACCCGGGCCTATCTCGGTCAGACTTCCATCAAAGTAAATGAGCTTCTCGCTCTGGAAGCCGGGGACGTGCTTAAAATCGATAAAGAGGCCACCCACGATCTTATCCTGCAGGTAGAGGGTAAAAGTAAATTTGCCGGCAAGATAGGTCAATTCCGGGGCAATCGTGCCTTCAAAGTGCTCCGCAAAGCCAAACCCGGCGAGAAGCTATAAACATATCCGCTATTAAAAATTGGAGTTCCGCCCCTACCTAACCAGCTAATAGCTCCAATCTTTGCCCCCTATCGATCAGAGTGTATCGGAAATTACCTCTAACTCCCGGGCTCGCATTAATTTAACTATCTGGTCGGAAGTTGCAGCCTCACGTATTTGGTTTTGAAATTGGATTTCATGCAGCATACGGCATAATCGAGCCAGAATATGCAGATGATGCCGATCGTCCTGGGAGCACGTCAGGAAAAACAAGTCGGTAAGCCGGCCATCCGGGGCTCCGAAACCGATGCTCTGGGTGGTATGAGCTATCACCAGCACAGGTTCGGCCACGGTGTAGGGCTGAGGTCTACGCGGGTGGGGGATGGCGAACCCGCCTTCCAAAGCGGTACTACAGAGCTCCTCCCGTCTAATCACCGCTTCCAGCAAGGTCTCGCTATCGTAAACCAGATTTGTCTCCTGGGCCAGGGCTACTAATTCCTTCAAAACACTGTTTTTTGTCCGGGCATCCAAATGAGCAGTTATAGCTTCGGTTCGCAGCAAGGGGCTAATGATGGTTTCCTGTATATCCGCCTGACGGTTGGCTCCGATACCGGCGTCCATATCCGCCAGTTTACTTCGGCTCAACTCCGGCATCTGCTGCTGGAGCCATTCGGTCACTTCCGCCCGATTAAAACGCAACTGCCCGCCTACCTTCTGGGAGGGAATCTCCCCTCGCTGTGCCATCCTATCCAAACGCCGCACATCGACCCCCAACATCTGCGCTACTTCAGTTATGGTCATACTCCGGTACGGCATTGATTTATTTCCTGTTGTCTAAGTTCGTTATATTTTATCCCAGCAGCCATCTGCGTAAATGATACATTCGCACGGGAGGATGATATTTTAGATGGGCCTTGGGAGGTGGAGGCGTCAAAATCTGGGCGGCGGCGGGAATTACTTTAATATGTAAGGGAAGGCTGGGGCCCGGATCACCGTCGATCTGGACCAAGGCACTCGGATCGAGACTGCTGATATTAACCTCTCGACACTGCCTACGGAGGATAAGCTTGCTCATGTGGCTAGTGCGCATAATCGTAAGCAGAGAATGCGATAATAGTCGTAACCGGCTGTTACACTTATAGATACATACATCCAAAAGGCCATCTGACAAATCGGCATCCAGCGAAATTCCCAATCCCACGGCATAGCGGGGGATATTGCTCACAAAAACCAACGCAGGCTCATCACAGACTAAATCCCCATCCACCTCCACCCGCATCGGGGCAAAATGATATTCCCAAAATGTCCGGCAAATGGGCCAAATATAATTAAAATGGGTGATGTGGCCGGACCGGGCCTGATGCACCCGCCTGACAACTTCGGCGTCGAAACCCACCCCCACGATAGCCATAAAATGCCTGTCGTTAGCCCTGGCAAGATCCAGTTTTCTCAGAATCCCACTTTCCAGGGTTTCCAGCGTCTGTTTTACAGAGCCATCCAATCCCAACTCAGTGGCAAGCAGGTTTTCCGTCCCACAGGGTATGATTAAAATCGGTACTTCCGAGCCCGCTATGGCATCCACCACGGTTCGTACGGTACCATCCCCGCCAGCAACGACCACCGTCACTGCCCCGGCCGCTAAGGCCTGGCGGGCCAACTGCCCGGCATGCTCCAGCGAGCGGGTTGGCTCGATCTGTACCTTATGCCCCTTTTGGCGCAGATAGTTGCGCATATGCCTTACGCCGGCAATATCTAAATGAAAGCCTGATTTGGGATTTATGATAAAAAAATACAACTTGCTCACAATACACTCAATTTATATAAACATCTTACTAATAGAATGTTACAAACAATAAAACTTAATCCTATCCATATCAACGGCCCATTTCAAGATAATATAAACACCAGGATCAGACAGCCGATTGCCGGGCCTGATTTGGTGAAAAAGCAATAATTATCGGACGTTTTCGGGCCTTGGGCGGTCACGCAAATCCAGTGTTCTATACACTTTTTCTCCCTCTAAAGACACTTATTACGCTAAAAATGCCTTCTACTCTATTCGGCCGAATTGAGTCTATCACGTTGTTTTTAATCCCCATTTTCTCCAGGTACCCCTTCGGGGCCCTGTCGGCGGGCCAGGACAAATTTCCGGTCAGGATAGAACCGTTTTTTCTATTGCATATAAACCTATATTTTTTATAATTATCTGTTTGTAAAAAATAGGCGACAAACAAATTTCGGTTCATTTGCAGAAGGAGATGTTGCATTATGGAAACCTCTACCTGGGATATTTCGTCGTTATTAACGGAGAAAGACCCCCTTACAGAGGAACAGTTCACGGAACTTCTCTTTGAGATAAATCAGGGTGAAGCAAAACGAGAGCAGTTCGTCAATCTTCTTCACGGTATCGTGGAGAAGCAGCAGGCCCAGTTGGCCAAGGATCCGATAAGCGCTCTGAAAACAGCCCAGGGATATTTCGCTCTGGGTGAATATAAACAGACGTTATCCTGGCTTGATAATGCCGGTGCAGGCAAACAACAGTGTTTGCTCAAAGCACAATGTCTCAAGCAGCTGGGGGACTTCCAAGGCGCCATCAAAGAATTGGAACAGGCTGAAAGCAAAGGAGCCGACAGCTTTGAGGTAGCCGTGGCCACCGTGGATTGTCTGCGCTATGAGGGTGATTTGGAAGGGGCCGCTGAAAAACTCAAACGCATCTCGCGCGTAGGTGACATCCGGGCCGAATACCATTTTCAACTGGCCCGCCTGCATGAAGCCAACGGTCTCCATGAAGAAGCCATAGATGAATATGAACGAGCTGTAACGCTGGACGGCAATCACAGCCAGGCGCTTTTTCATCTGGCTTATACCTGCGATCTGCATGGTCTGGAAGAAAAGGCCATCGAATATTATCAACAATGTATCGAGAACGGCCATGCTCCGGTGGGAGCCCTTTTGAATCTGGCGGTGCTCTATGAAGATCTGGAGGAATTCGACAAGGCCAGAGATTGTGTCAAACAGGTGCTGGCCGCCTATCCCAATCACCAACGGGCGCGCATGTTCCTCAAAGACATCGACTCCAGTTTAACCATGTACTACGACGAGGATCAGGAACGGCGGATGGATCGCCGTAATAAAGTTCTGGAGATTCCCATCTCTGATTTCGAACTTTCGGTCCGCTCGCGCAACTGTCTCAAGAAAATGAATATCAGAACACTCAGTGATCTGCTTAAAGTGACAGAGTCGGAGCTGCTGGCGTATAAAAACTTCGGCGAAACCAGCCTGCAGGAGATCAAGGCCATTCTCAACGGTAAAGGTCTGCGGTTAGGGCAAATGCTGGAAGATCATAAAAACGAACTGGAGAAACCCTCCGAAAAAGCCGAAGACGTAGCCGAAGAAAATGAAATCCTCAATATGTCCGTAACCCAGTTGGAAATGTCCGTCCGTTCCCGCAAAGCCCTCGAAAGGCTCAATATCAATACCGTGGGTGAGCTGATCAAGTGCACGGAAGCGGAACTGCTGGGCTGCAAAAATTTCGGCATGACCAGCCTAAATGAGATTAAACACAGTCTTAAAGATCATAATCTAATGCTGCGCCGTCTCGAAGACTAATAATGTATTTAAAATACTCCAACTACCGGGTGGGGAGGCGGCTGGGGAAAGCTTTTTGGAAAAACTCAACTTTAACTGAGGGAGACAATACCCGAACCCATAGACGTTTGGGGTTGCTGCTTTGTTGGGCTGTTTTGTCAGCCGCCGGCATTAACCACTCGGAAGCAGCAGCGGGTGTTACCGAACAAGAAGAAAAAGTAGAGTCCCCAAATCGGCTCCCAACGGATATTACGATTCGTTCATTTTTACTGGAAACAAATCGGTTAAAAATGAACTGCCCGCAGCAGTCTTATGTGTTGCGGGATCGTAGCAGCAGCCGACAGATAATACGCCTGCCCGCAGGTCATGCCTGTCGGCTCTCACGTAATCATGACAGGTGGGATCTGACCGATGGTCAGGGGAAAAATATCTGGCCTGCCGATGTGCCCCGTAATGTGGAGGTAGAAGATATCGAGGTCGTTCCCGATCCGAACGGCTTCATTGCGGTGGGCGTGAAAAAATTAAATACTTATCGCGGCCGACTCAGGTTTGTGAGTAATGCACCGGATTCCTTCGCCGCCGTGAACATCGTTGACATTGAGAGTTATTTGGCGGGCGTGCTCGGGGCCGAGATGCCCACGCATTGGCCCAGGGCGGCTTTGCGAGCTCAGTGCATTGCCGCCAGAACGTATGCCCTATATTATCGCAATAACAACGGCCTTAAAGATTGGGACATCGGCAGCACTGAGGAAAGCCAGATGTACGGCGGGCTGGTTTATGAAACCCAGCGGACTACCGAAACCGTACATGAAACCAGCGGCCTGGTCCTGGCCTGGGGCCCGACGGGTAGAGAAAAACTCTTTCCGGCCTATTACAGTGCGATCTGCGGCGGTCATACCCAGGACGCCGAGCCGGTTTTTGGAATGTCTCTGGCACCATTAAAAGGCTGCAGTTGCCCGTATTGCCGAGCTGTCGCTCCCCCGCAATGCTACCGGTGGCCGGAAGTTACGCTCAATAAAAGTAAGGCCCAGGAACTATTGCTGAAAAAATATCCCTCTCTGGCCAAGCTGAAGAGGATTGTCGATATAAAAGTCATTCAGAAAAGTCCATTTGGGCGACTGGAGCGCGTGGAGTTAACCGGCAGTAACGGCCAGGACGATTGCATAAGCGGCGAAGAACTGCGGAACGCCTGGTACACACAGGATACCGCTATACTGAGTAGTTGTTTTGAGTTACACGATTCAGGTTCCGCCTGGCGTATCGACCAGGGACACGGCTGGGGTCATGGGGTGGGGCTGTGTCAGTACGGCTCGCGGCAGATGGCCCGGCTGGGCCGGGATAGCGTGGATATACTGGAGTATTACTACCCCCAGGCAGTACTGCTGCGGGCTTATTAGTGATATAAAATGAAATTAATGTTGGTATTCGACATTGACAGTCACGGTGATACAATATGTTCTCGTTTGCCGTGACCAATAAAAGTGGTGAAAATGCCGCCCGTTGCGGCATTATGCAGACTCCGCACGGCCCGGTGGAGACGCCGGTTTTCATGCCGGTAGGCACTCGCGGTACCGTAAAAGGCATCCTGCCCAGTCAGCTACAGGAGGCAGGCGCGCAGATGATATTAGCCAATACTTATCATCTGCTTTTGCGGCCCGGGCCGGAGGTGGTGGAACAATTGGGCGGCCTGCATGGATTTATGGGCTGGAAGGGCCCTATCCTGACCGACAGCGGCGGATTTCAGGTTTTTTCGCTGAGTTCGCTGTGCCGGCTTGGTGAAGATGAAGTCGAGTTTGCCTCGCATATCGACGGGGCCAAGGTAAAACTCGGACCAAAATCGGCCACCCAAACTCAAAACCGGCTCGGTGCCGATATTATAATGGCCTTTGACGAATGCGTCTCTCTGCCCTGCCCAAAGGAAAAGATGGCTCAGGCGGTGGAACGAACCCTTCGCTGGGCTGAGCAGTCACTGGCTGCTCACGAAAGGCCCCAGAGCCAATGGATGTTTGGAATCGTCCAGGGCGGCACCGATTTGGAGCTGCGCGAGTACTGTACTAAAAAGTTAATAGAGCTTGATTTTCCCGGCTATGCCATCGGCGGACTGAGCGTAGGCGAAACCCATGAGAAGATGTTGGAAACCACTAGTTTTACCGCGTCCTTACTGCCGGAGGAGAAACCACGCTATCTCATGGGTGTGGGCACACCCCGTGATTTGGTGGCCGCTATGGCTGCGGGTGTGGATATGTTTGACTGTGTGCTGCCCACCCGCAACGGACGGCATGGGACGGCCTTTACCCACGATGGTAAGCTGAAACTGCGTAATGAACAATACAAACTACAAACCGGCCCGCTGGATAAACAGTGTAACTGTTATACCTGCCGGAATTTTTCCCGCGGATATCTGCGGCATTTGTTTATGATGGAAAATTCGAATCCTGAGATGCTGGGCCCGATATTGGTTAGTCTGCACAACCTGACGTTTTATCAGTCGCTAATGCAGCAGGGACGTAGGGCGATTCGTGAAAATCGCTTCGAAACCTGGGCCCAGGATTGGCTGAATTATGACGCAAATAAAAACACTGACTGAATGAATGGTAATTGATAATAACGATAATCTTAAAATAAAACTGCGATAGTTAAGGAAAGGAATAACTATGGAAAACTCCCACTATTGGATACTGGCCCAGGCCGATACTGCCAAGGAAGCCGCCCCCGCCGCTGCACCCGTAGCTCCCGCCGGTGAAGAATCCGGCCAAACCCAAACGGCAACCAAGCAGCCTGACGGTAGTGAAGATACGCAACAGCAAGCCCGGAAACCCAATTTGTTTGATTCGGGATTTCTCTGGGTTATCCTGGCGATGTTCGCGGTGATTTACTTCGTGATGATGCGTCCGCAAAAAAAGAAGCAACAGCAGCATCGCGACATGCTCAGCAACCTTAAAAAGAACGACCGGGTCCGCACTATCGGCGGCATCATCGGTACAGTTGTTGATGTCCGAGACGACGAGATTGTGCTCAAAGTCGATGAGTCAAACAACACCAAAATGCACTTCCTCCGCAGCGCCGTTGGTACCGTTCTGGCCGATCAGGATAAGGAGAATAAGTAACGGGAAGAGGTATAAGCTTATGCTTTTACCGGCCCGACCCAAACCACAGGACAAACGTATAACGATAAAATAACTACAGTTTTTTGATCAAAAGGCAATTCTATGAGTAATATCGGCAACTGGATAAAAGATACTATTAGCTGGAAACTGATTCTGGTCGTACTTCTGTTGGCTATGTGTAGCTTTAGCATTTATCCCCCGTCCCAAAAGTGTAAACTCGGTATCGACCTGGCCGGCGGTACCAGTTTGCTCTATCAAATCGACACATCCGATCTTCAGGATTGGGAAAAACGAACCATCGCCACCGACATGATTCGCATTCTCCGCCAGCGCGTTGACCCCAACAATAAACGTAACTTAGTCTGGCGGATACACGGCAATGATCGTATCGAAATCCAGATGCCCCTGGCCACTAAGGAAACCCGTCAGCTCCATCGCGACTATCGGGACAAGCTGGATAAACTGCAAAATTACAATCTGGATATGTCCATGGTGGATTTGGCCCTGGTCAGACCGGCCGGTATGGATCCTGGTGAATATAACGCTTACCGAAGTAAGAAATTTGACGAACTGGCCGGCGGCTCCGAGTCGCGCCGCGAACTGCTCAAGGAATTGGCCCAGACATATGATGAACTGCAAAAAGGTCGGGCTAAGCTGGATAAACAGCTGAAAAAGATTGAACCTGTCGAGGAAAAACTAACCGAAAACAAAATCAACCAGAACATGGCTGACGCTCTTTCCAGGCGCTGGGGGCCCATGGATGATCCCAATCGGGCAACGGAACTAAAAAGAATCGCCGGAGATGACAAAGCCAAACAAGCTCTGCTCAAACAGTATGTCCAGGAGCGTATTGAACTTAGTCCCGTCCGTACCGCGGTCGATGATCTGCAAACTAAATTCGATCAAGCCAGAGACAAGTTGGAACAAGCCAATATTAATATAATTCGTCTGCAGGAATATTTACAAATAAAGAGCAAGTCCAAGCGACGCGAGGAAATTGACCAGTTTAAGGAGAACTATACCAAAGACGCTCAGGATGACATAGAAAAACTGGTCATTTCTTATGACGCCTATGCGAAGGTAGCCGGCCGACTCGATGATCCTGAAACTCTTATTAAACTTCTACGTGGTGTGGGAATTCTGGAATTTCGCATCCTGCCCCGCCTGAATGATGAGACGCTTTCGGAAGAGGAAATCAAAACATACATGGAGCGCCTGGACAATCAAGGTCCTCTGCAGGGCGCCGATAAAAAGAATGCATCTTATGTATGGGAAAAAATCAAGAGCCCGGAAGACTTCAGGACAGAACATGCCATTATCAGTGAATTAGCCGGAGTAAAGTATGTCCTCTGTTCGAATCGGCCCGGAGAAACCATGCTCCACAGCACTACCGGTGATCTCTGGCGGCTCCAGAAGGCCCGGCTCGGTACGGATCAGTATGGCGGCTGGTCCATCGATTTTACTTTTAATGAAATTGGTGCCAATAAATTCTGGCGACTCACGAAAGATAACCTCCAACGTCCCCTCTGCATACTGCTTGACGACGAAGCTATCTCCGCACCGAATATTCAATCTGTAATCAGCAGATCCGGTCAAATCACCGGCAAGTTCACTCAGACTGAGGCTCTGAACATGGTTGATAAACTTAACGCCGGCTCTCTGCCCGCGCGGTTGGGTGATCAGCCCATTTCCATCAACTCCATTGGACCTACGGCGGGGCGTAATAATCTCGAGGCCGGTCTGCATGCCGGATTCTATGGGCTGGCGGCAGTAGCTGTTTTTATGTTTTTCTATTATCTCATCGCCGGCTGCCTGGCGGATGCGGCCCTTTTCATGAATATTCTGTTGGTTATAGGTGTGATGGCTTTCAGCAGAGCCACCTTTACCATGCCCGGTATCGCCGGTCTGATTCTAACCATCGGTATGGCTGTCGATGCCAACGTTCTTATCTTCGAACGTATACGGGAAGAGCAAGCACGGGGCTCCTCCCTCCGGATTGCCATTAAAAACGGTTACGAACGTGCCTTTCGTACCATTCTAGACGCCAACCTGACCACTTTGATCGTGGCGTTGATTTTGTATGTCAAGGCGTCGGAAGAAATCAAGGGCTTCTCCATCACCTTAATGATCGGTATCATCAGCAGTATGTTCACGGCCCTGTTTGTAACCCGTATGATCTTTGACTTCTTAACCGATAATCGCATACTCAAAAATAAACTGGTTATGCTGCAAATCGTCAAAAATCCCGGGATCAACTGGATGGGTAAACGTCCCATTTTCTGGACTGTTTCCAGTATTCTTGTCATCGCAGGCTGGTTGATTTTCGCAATCGGACGGGGCGAAACTGACACCAGTAATAAAATCTTATCCTCCCTCGGCATCAAGGAAAACACCAATTCCAAATACTCCATCGAATTCACCGGTGGTACCAGCATCCATGTCATCCTGACCCAGGAGGGAGCGAACAAAATGTTCACTCCGAAAGAACTTTCTTCTCTCAACCCGCAGGAAAAACAACTCGCCCTGCGTGAAAAAGTCGAGCAGGCCATTCGCCAGGAAGGCAATCAAATAAACAATCCGTTGCTGGCTGCGGCGCGGGTCCAACAAATCGGTCCTCCTGAAAACCTTGAATTTGAAATTCTAACTACGGAAACAAACCTGGTTGATGTTACGCTGGATATGGGTGCGGAAAATAAGCAAAATGCCGAGGAAATTCAAAACCAGATCCGACAAGCAGCCACAGCCATGGGAGACCGACGCCTGGAAAACTCCACTGTAACGTCAACGGACAAACCAGGTGCCTTTCTGATGGTTACCCGTCAGACCAACATCAACAGAGTCAATGAAGCTATCTTAAGGGCCTTTCCTATGGAAATTACTCTGACCTTACCGGCCGGTTCTGATAAGTCAGCCGATGCCGTCGCCGAAGCTCTCAAGGCCAAGGCTGAGGATTGGAGTATCAGTAATCTGGAAAAGGCTTCTGTTCGGGCACTGAATGAGCCAGGTAAGTTTCAGATCACTATGCGACGCATAGACATGGACACGCTGCGGCGGGTATTAGAACAGGCATTCCCCAAGTCAACCTACACGACTGATAATCCTGTTAATTTCACCACCAAGACTGACCCGATTGTCAATAACGCCGTCCGCCGCGCCCTGGCCGACAAGCTGGTCGTCCTTACCAACCTTAACCCAACCAAGGTTGCCGCAGAGCCTGTTACGGCGGAACTTATAAGCCGTAAACCATACCTGAGTGCCTATCGGGGCAGGCTTTTTCTTGAGTACCAATTCGGTACCGACCAGTCGGAAACAAAGGCCCAACTCGAAAAACGCCTTGAACTGAGTAGCGTGAAAACCGAATTCGAAAAGTACGGTCAACATAAGTATATCTGGTTTCCCCCTCAGGATAAATCCGTCACAGATGATACTCCACTTAAAGGCATCGAAGTAGTCGTAAGCTCTGATATTATGCATCAGTCAGCCTCCGCTGAAGACTGGAACAGTTTCAAGGAAAACGAAACTAATCGCTTCAAAGATATCCTCAGTTTACAAACTTCCCTGCCCCGGGTAACCCAGATCGACCCGTCCGTAGGTCATAAGAGTATGAGAGATGCCTTGATAGCCATCATTCTTTCTCTGGTGGCTATCGTGGCCTATATCTGGTTCCGTTTTGGTAATTTCCGTTTCGGTATGGCCGCCGTCGTCGCTCTCATACACGACGTCAGTATTTCCATGGGCATGGTAGCGGCCAGTGCCTGGCTGGCGGAGACCCATATCGGCCGTCTCCTGATGATCCAGGACTTCAAAATCGATCTGCCTATGATCGCCGCCTTTCTTACCGTGATCGGTTACTCTCTTAACGATACCATTGTTGTATTCGACCGGATTCGTGAAAACCGCGGCAAACTGGCTACCCTGTCCTTGAACATTATCAACAACAGTATAAACCAGACGCTATCGCGTACAGTGTTGACATCGTTTACCACCTTGATCGTCCTGATCGTTATGTACATTTGGGGCGGTCCGGGCCTGAGAAGTTTCAACTTCGTTATGATTATTGGTGTCATTGTGGGTACTTATTCCTCAATTGGTATTGCTTCGCCCCTGTTATACGGCGCCAAAGCGGAAACTTCCAAAAAAACAACGCCGTCAAGTAAGGAAAATTCCTCAAAATAATAATAGAAAACAAGCTAAAAATGGCTTAAACTGTTTATCGCAAATTTGAATATATTTTTCATTAGATACCATAACTCCATAAGGACTTTGCCATGCGTAACGATCTGAAAATTGGAATAATCCTGGGCGTAATTGTTGTAGTCCTGGCCATTCTTATCTTTGCCATTGGCACCGGTGACTCTGAACCTAAAACCCCCGAGTCGGACACATCGACCCCTTCTGAAACGCCAGTGCCGGAAAAGACTGCAGTAGTTCCGGAACCACAAAAGCAATCCCAGCCAATCACACCTCCGCCTGCGCAACCTACCAGCACCAAACCCGAACCTGTGGTCACTGAGCCCTGTGTTGTATCATTGCCCCCGGCTGTTACGGCTGAACCTGCACCTTTACCCGCGCCCAAACCTGAACCGGTAATAGAACCACCTTTACCCAAGGTCGTCTATCACACCATAGCCAAGGGAGAAAATCTCTCCCAAATTGCTGAACAACACTACGGTGACCAAAGGCACTGGAAAGTCATCTACCAAGCTAATCGGGATATCATCGGAGCTAACCCCAACAAACTCCGGCCGGGGACGAAACTGCGCATACCCAGCCCGGAAGAAATCGCCGGCCCCTGATAATATATGCCTAAGAACTGCCGATCAGACTGGGAAACTTTCGCCAAACTCGATCCCAAGTGGGCCGTGTTAACCCAACCCGATAAAAAACATAACCGCTGGGACGATGGGGAATTCTTTGCCACCGGCATCCGTGAAATCGATAGCTTTCTGGAAAAGCTCAAACAATTACAAATCGATATCTCTTTCGGTTCCGCCCTGGACTTTGGCTGCGGCCTGGGCCGTTTGAGCAGCGCCCTGGCCCAACACTTCAAACACGTCACCGGCATCGATATCTCCGCCGAGATGATCAACCGCGCCCGGAAACTCCACCGGGAAAATCCCCACCTGAGCTTTATTCACAATCCCGCCTCGGATCTTGCCTGTCTCGAATCCGATAAATTCGATCTGGTCTATTCTTTTATCACCCTTCAACACGTTCCCCGGCAAGATACTATAAAAAATTACTTATGTGAATTCCTGCGCGTCCTCAAGCCCGGCGGTATTTTATACTTCCATCTACCCTCTGTGCCCGACTATTCCCCCCTGCGCTCCGCTCTGCTGCGCTTGCGTGGTTTTGTCTTTAAGCTGAGCACTCTTCTTGGTGTGGCCCCTTCATTTTGCTTCTCCCGTCTGCGTCTGGCCCCCTACATGCATATGACCCACATTCCCTCATCACAAATTAAAACCCTGATTGAAACCCAGGCCACCCTTGTCCACCTTGAAAACGATCGCCAGACCAACACCGCCTATCTGTTCCGCAAAAATCCCTGACCGTGGGGCTGTTGAAAAAGTCACATAATTTTCCCTTAAGCTGCTACCCTTAAAATTGTAAAATCTTTTTGCCATTGTAACAAAATAGGGCTGTAAATTGATTCCATTAGGCCGAAATCGTTTCGAACTCTGTTTTTATTACGCAACCAGATGAAAAATTGCTGGTGCAATACAAATCCTCGACCTCGCTGCGCAGCCATGACAAATCCAGAAGCTTGTCAACCTGCTTTAAAATGTGGTCATCGGGAATAAGTGATGACAACGGCCCCGCTACAAACAAATCTTCCTGCCAACGATCATGCCTGCCTAACAAAATCAAACCTCCATGCTTGAAAATAACATAAAGAACTGATATCTTATATACAGGATTAGCGGGACTTTTTCAACAGCCCCACAGTCACCTATATTTATCTTGACCTTACGGTTGTTTCTGTTTATATTAGTGCTATTATGCCGCGCATTGCCCGTATAGTAATACCACAGATGCCGCATCATATAACCCAACGGGGTAACAACCGTCAGGATGTGTTTTTTATTGACGATGATCGCCGAGTCTATTTGGAAATTCTACGGGAGCAAACAGAAAAACATCATCTTGACGTTCAAGGCTTCTGCTTAATGAGCAATCATATACATCTGATCGCCACGCCGTTCAGCACAGAATCTCTGGCC
>Ga0272442_10001678_pt1 | contig 33117 bp, 31 predicted proteins | sample SSMForm2O_FD_200262 | JGI IMG/M metagenome (GOLD analysis project Ga0272442, IMG submission 200262) | Marine sediment archaeal communities from Little Sippewissett salt marsh, Falmouth, MA, United States - SSM-Form-2O | ecosystem: Environmental > Aquatic > Marine > Wetlands > Sediment ... | reverse complement strand
CCTCCGCGTGAGATGAAATTCGGACAATTACCGGAGGAGGAGCCGCGGATTGCGACCTACAAAGCCAAATGGGATGATGATTACCGTCAGCGCTGGAACATCCGCAGCGAGTTCTCCGGCAAGCTGGCCAACGGCGTTTGGGAGAATATCCAAGAAACCTGCAAACGGGCCTATCGAGCTCTGAATATCCGCAGTTATCTTCGTTTTGACATTCGGGTCACCCCTGAAAACCGGGTTTACATCATTGAACCCAACGCCAATCCCTGTATTGCCCGGATTGATGAATTTGCCCAGGCGGCCGAGAAGGTTGGTTTGTCGTACAACCATTTGATCCGGAAGATCGTCAGCATGGCCTTATTGCAGAACTCTGAGCGCCCCAAACGCAAAAAAAGATAATTTTGTTTGACATCCACACATAAGGGCGGTAATATTTTAACATGCCAGAAACCCCTTCGTTAACCGACAAGCAAAAACAGGTTCTGAAATTCATTTATCGCCGGATCAAAACCGACCATCTGCCGCCGACCATCCGTGAGATCGCCCAGCATTTTGGATTTTCATCAACCGGAACTGTCCGGGATTACCTGCGCGCCCTGGTTCAGAAGGGGTATATCCGCACTAGTGCGCATAAGTCCCGCGCGATCGAACTGGTCCGCCGCAGCCTTTTTTCCGTCCCCATATTGGGCCAAATTCATGCTGGTTTACCGACTTTGGCCGTGGAAGAGATCGAAGGCTATCTGGATCTGGACAGTTTTATTTTCTCCGATGACGGCACTTTTGCCTTGAAGGTCAAAGGGGACAGTATGTCCCAAGCTGGCATACTGCCGGACGACCTTGTCCTGGTGCGTAAACAGTCTATGGCCCAGGTCGGCGATACAGTTGTGGCCCTGGTCCGGGATGAGGCCACGGTCAAGTATCTGAACAAGAAAAAGAGTCAGTATTTTCTGAACCCCGCCAATCCTCAGTATGAATCCATACCGGTCAATGAAGATGTGAGCATTATCGGGAAAGTGATCAGCGTGATACGCCGTTTTCATTGAGCCTGTCCGTTCACCCGCCCGGCCTCTTCATCTAAATCTTTCAAACGCTTTTTTATTCAAACACCTATGCTATAATAAAAAAAATGTTAGCGAGGAGGATCGTGCGAGTATGCAATGGATCGACGAACTGTTTCACTTCGTGAGTGCCTATTTCGAAATTCTGCTGGCCATCGATCTTTTTATGTTTATTGGATTTGTGGTTATCCATGTCGCAGCCCGATTGCGTTTTCTGCGGATCGATCGTTTGCTCAATTCCACATTTTATTATCTGCTGGTGACCCTGCAGGTCTTTTTGGTGGGTTTTACGCTGCTGATCTTCTTTGTCAATCTCGGTCAAAAACGTCCGTTGGATTTGACGGCCCAGATCGAGCCGACCACCCGCTGGGTACGCGAGGACCGAACGATCTTTTTTATCGATCAGAATCAGTTGGTCGCCATTCAGGCCGACGGTTCCCACCGCCAGGTGATTTACCGCGCGGGAGAGCGGATCAAACAATATCATTTTTCTCCGAACGGACGATTCCTACTCATTACGACGATAAACGAATTGATCCTTTATCGTCGTCGCGATCAGACGGCCCGGACGATTGATACGATCGAGGTCGGACTGGCTGACGACCATGCGTTAAAAGGAAATATCGGCGGCATCCGATGGTCGCCGACGGGCAAGAGATTCTGTTATCGCCTGTCGCAATGGTCGGATTTCTCGTCGATCCAACACTGGAAAGTCTACGATCTTGACACGGGCCGCAAGGCGTCCCTGTCCCGGCCGGAATTGCGATTCACGGCTCTCGTCTGGGACCGGCAAGGGCAAAAACTTTACGCCGGGCGATATGTCCGGTTAGCGTCCGCGTCAAATGGCGATGCATATCGCTGCAGCGTGTACGAAATGATCTGGCCGGATCTTAGACCGAACAAGATTTGGACAGGGCCCACCGAGAAGATGACGCTTCCCGTTCGGGACCTGGCCCGGTCCGGAATTCACGTTCTTATACCCCACCGCCGGTATTCCTTTGGCAAGGTCGGACAAAAGCGTACCTTGGCCCATTCACGCCAGGGAGCGGAGATCGGTGTTGATGAGAGGGATACCTTGTATTATGCCGCCTTATGGTGGCGCAAACGTCTTTATCAGGTGCCGCGGGTCGAGACGGTCGGCGACATACCCCGTTTCCAATACCAAGGCGGGCGTTTAACAATTAGTGATTTGCGCTTTCTTCCCTCGGGCCGATATGTTATTATGGAACATTATTTCTGGGGGATATTGATCCTTGACCCGGTCAGCGGCCGGATCGGGATTCTGGACAACCAGCGCGGCAGCACGTTCGGCTGGTATCCGGATTAAGTGATCGGAACAACATGATTTTGAAAAGACCTTTGGTTGTACTGGATCTGGAAACGACCGGGACCTGGATCGAAAAGGATCGTATTATCGAGATCGGGATGATCCGTTGTGAACCTGACGGAAGCCAGCGGATTTACGAAAAGCGGATCAATCCCGGCATGCCGATTCCGCCCCGGGTGACTGAGCTCACTGGAATCGCCGATGCGGATGTCAAGGCGGCGCCTTTCTTCCGACAGATTGCCCCGCAGATTCTGGATTTCCTCGCTGGTGCCGACCTGGCCGGATTCAATCTGGAGCGCTTTGACCTTCCGCTTCTGGAAAGGGAGTTTGCGGATTTCAATATTGAGTTTTCCTGGACCGATCGGACCATCTATGACGCTCAGAAGATCTTCCATGTTAATGAGAAGCGCGACTTGACTGCGGCCTATGCTTTTTATTGCCATAAAGACCTTCAGGCTGCGCATAGTGCCCGGGCAGATGCTCAGGCGACGCTTGAGATCCTTGCGGCCCAGCTGCAAAAATATGGCAAGGGAAATCTTCAGATTGAAGCGCTGCAGGCTTTTGATTACTCGGTTCAGGACGATGATTATGTTGCCGGTCGCCGTTTTCGATGGTGGAACGGGGAATTGTACATGATGTTCGGCAAATATGCCCGGAAATGCAGTCTTAAGGAAGTGGCCGAGAAGGATCGGGGTTATTTGCAATGGATCCTTTCCCAGGATTTTAGCGATGAGGTCAAAGACTTGGTTGAAGGTGCTTTGGAAGGCAAATTTCCGTCTTGTCCGCCACAACCGTAGATCATACGTATTATCGAATAGCGGGGCTTGTCAATATTCCCAAGGTGTATTACAATGAGCAAAATCATTGAGATACTGCGCTTGCTCGAAAAACTGCGTAAGCAGCCGGCAGAGGATATCGGATCTACGTCAAAGCAGAGTCCGGGCGAAAATTTCGCTCAGCTTGATTTCGAAAGTTTTGACCATTCACAGGCCGGGCCATCAACCCCGGACAATATTTATGACCCAGAACCGGCTAGTAAAAGGGGGGTTATGATTATGAAAAATCAATGGGTGCTTTGGTTCTTGATTATCGCGGTCATCGGGATAGTATTGTTTGCTTTTAATTATCAGGGCGGAAAGGATGCTGTCCCGTTGAGCGAGATCTTCCCGTCCCAAGACGTCGCTCAGGATGCGGACGTGGAGTATGTTTTCATGGACGAACCCACCATCCCGATGGAAGAGCCGGCTGAGAGTCCAGAGACCCGGCCAGAGGCCGAAACCATCGAGGTTGTTGAGACGGTTGTTGCTAATCCGCCGCTTGCCAGAACGCCAGCCTCAAGCCCGCCGGATTTATCCGGTGCCCAATACACAATCCAGGTTGCTTCCTTTCAAAAGAAAGAATATGCCCAGAAGGTGATCGATGAGTTAAAACAGAAAGGACACCCGGCCTTTTTGATCGATAAAGATTTGGGAGCGAAGGGTGTTTGGTACCGCGTTTATGTCGGTAAATTTCAGTCCTCTGACGATGCCTCCCAATATATTTCCCGCCTGCCGCAGAATTATAAAGAAGGTTTTGTTTTAAAGTTGTGATCGGGTGTTTGGAAAGACTGTGCCTTAAACGACTGACTTTGTTTCTTATGGATGTCCGGTAAAGGCCGATTATAACCGCACCCCTGATAAGGACAAGTATGGTATTCGACGGTCATGATGAAAGACTCAAGTTTTTTCTCAGCGCCTCGATGGTTTTTGCGGTCGTCTTCTTTTTTCTCATCCAACATCTCAGCGTACACGGATTGGAATACCGCGATGATGAGATTTTTTATTATCAAAGTATTCAGGAAATGATCCGGAACAGCAACTGGCTTTCGCCGACTTATTACGGCGAAAACCGTTTCCAAAAACCGATTCTGTTTTATTGGTTCGTGATAGCGTCTTCTCTGGCCGGAGGTGTTGGCTGGTTCAGCGCCCGCCTGGTGTCGGTTTTTTTCGCGGCCTTGACCGTTACTTTGACGTGGATTTTAGCCCGCCCAATGTTTCGGAATCGGGTCGCGCTCCTGAGCTGTCTGATCTTGGCAACATTCCCAATGTTTTTTCGACATGCCAAGAACGTGGTCCCGGATATGACGCTTCATTTCTTTATTGTCGCTGCGTTGGTTGCAGCCTGGAAATGGATTGCCCAGCCCGAACGGCGGATCTTCCGAAACCTTTTTTTTCTGGCCTGCGCACTGGGATTTATGGTCAAGGGCTTTGCCGCCATTGTGGTCCCGTTTTTGACTGTGATTCTTTTCGCGCTGTTTGCGAAACGCGGGGAACTATTGCGCCGGATCAATTTCCGATCGGGATGCGTCCTGATGTTGGTGATTATCTTACCGTGGTTTATGTATATGGGATTTATTCACGGCCGACAATATGTTGATCTTATGGTACGCCAGGAAACGCTTCATCGGCTCGTTAATCCTGAACAGCCCAATCTTGTGCTCCAATTCTTGAGGACTTTTAAAGCCAATCTGGTCTTTTATACAGGTGTTCTGGCTACTCATTTTGCGCCATGGAGCTTGTTTGTTCCGGCCGCATTGCCTTTCGCATTTATGCGAATTCATCGTCAGCGCGATTTTCGGGAGCCCCTCATTTTTCTGATGATCTGGTTTGGGGTCGTGTTTTTTTTCTTTACGTTCATCTTTTTTCGTATCAACCATTATTTATTGATTTTATCTGCACCGCTAGCCACGCTGTTAGCCTTTTTTTTCAGTGAAAATCCGTTGTGGCGGGGGCGGGTTTCCCGGCGTATCATCAAGGGGATATTTATTGCCTTATTCATCCTGGGATTTCTGAGTCTGGCTTTGGTTTTTGTTTGCCTGGCCGGGTTGGCATCGGTTTGGTTATTTTTATATGGGCTGGCCATGATTGTTATTGCTATTATGATTACCCGGACCGACAATCCATCCTTACCCCCAGCGTTATTGGGCCTGTTCTTGGTTTTCACGCTGTTTCAATCCGATGTTATCTCCCGCTCGGGACTTTGTCCCCACACGGTTTATCATCATCTGGCACGCCTGATGCAGGCGCCGCAATACGACCAATACATGATCAATGTCGCCAGTCATAATCTGCATGAAAAGGAACTTCAGGTCTATTTTGATCGGCGGGTGATCAAAACCGGGCACGGCTATGAACCTTTAACCCGTTCGAATTTGTTAAAGTTTCTGAATGAACATGAAAAAGCCTTTGTGATCATCACGGCTGCCGATTACGAGCGTTACGCCGATGATCTCAAGCCATTTCATCTGGAACCTGTCATTTGCGAGTCGATTTCGCGTAAAAGTTATGCACTGGATGCGGGCTTCCTCAGAGCCTTGGGCCGCCTCGACCGGGACAGGATCAGGGATTATATCATGCAGCCCATTTTATTGATCAAAAAGGATAGGCATGTCTGATCCAGACCAACAGCGTTTTTATACAAAAGAACATGAGAGTGAGGATCGGATCCGCTCAAGCGAACGGTCTGATATCCCGAAGAGGGAGAAGTCGTTTTATTCGGTTGTGATTCCAGTTTATAATGAAGAGGAATCGCTTGAAATTCTTTGCCGGGAAATCATGGCTGTATTTACGGACCTCAAAGGAGATCTCGAGATAGTTTTTGTTAATGATGGTTCCACCGATCAATCCGCGCGTATTCTTCAATCATTGGTTAATATGTATCAGCCGCGGGTCCGTGTGATCACCTGTCCCCAGCGCGTGGGCCAAACCGCCGCTATTAAAATGGGCCTGGATGCGGTCGCGGGCGAAACCGTGATCACCCTGGATGGCGATTTACAAAATGATCCAGCTGACATACCGTTGCTGATCGAGCGCCTTGAGCAAGGCTATGATGTGGTTTGCGGCTGGCGCAGGGCCCGCCGGGATAAACCATTGAAAATTTTCCTTTCTTGCTTAGCCAATGGACTGCAGCGGACTTTAACGGGACTACCCATTCATGATATCTCCTGTACGCTGAGGGCTTATCGGCGGGAATGTCTGGGGCGTTTGATTTTATCCCGCGCGGGCGAACATCGATACATCCCCTTGATCCTGGCCTTGGGGGGGTACCGGATTGCGGAGGTCGTATGTCACCACCGGCCGCGCCGCTACGGTTATTCTAAATACAGCCATAAAAGGGCCTTAAAAGTCATAATCGATTTTGGAAGGATTTTTTGGGCCTATAGAAATTCTACATTAGAGAAGAAAAAATAAAACAGGAGCTGCCATGAACTTTTGGCTCATCTTGGGATTTACCGGGCAATTGATCTTTGGTTTACGTTTTTTGATTCAATGGATTTGTTCGGAGCGCCGGAAAGAAAGCTATATCCCTGTCGCTTTCTGGTATTGCAGTATTGTCGGTGGTTTGATCCTTTTTATCTACGCGATCTCCATTAAGGATCCGGTCTTTATCCTTGGTCAGTCGGTGGGGGTGATTATTTATACCCGTAATTTGATCTTGATCCGCAACAAACGCCTGAAACAAAATGATTCCGGAGGCCTCTCGCAGCCACCGTTTGGCCTTTAAAAAAAACACATTCCGATTTTGTGGATTAACGGAAATTTTGTTTGCCACCAGGAGCAAAAACCTGTAATATTTCTATCTGGGACAAAGCCGTCTCCTTCATAGCCATATCTTTGCCTGAAAGGAAACGAGATGAAAAAGTTAATCGATCTAGGGTTAGATAAGGTCGGTATTGTGTCGTGCCAGGATATTTTTTATAACCTATCGTATGAAGAACTTTTTGAGCATGAGACCGACCCGGCACTCGAGGGGTATGATCGCGGGGTGGTGACCAGTACCGGCGCAGTGGCGGTCGATACTGGCCGTTTCACCGGACGTTCCCCCAAAGATAAATATGTTGTCGAAGAAGACGTTTCTCGTGATCATATCTGGTGGGGGTCCGATGCGTTCCAGGCCACGGGTAATAATTCGGACAATAAACCCATGCGTGAGGCGACCTGGAATCATCTGAAATCAATCGCCGTGCAACAACTCAGCAATAAGAAATTATATGTGATTGACGGTTTCTGCGGGGCCAACAGCGAGTCCCGCCTGAACGTCCGTATTATTACCGAGGTGGCCTGGGTCGCCCATTTCTGCAAGAACATGTTTATCCGGCCGACCGAAGAGGAGCTGACCGGATTTCAGCCTGACTGGACCATCCTGCATGCCTGCAAGGCGACCTGTCCGGATTTCAAGGCGCATGGGATGCGTTCGGAGGTCTTTGCCGCTTTTAATATTAAAGAACGCATGACCGCTATCGGCGGCAGTTGGTACGGCGGCGAGATCAAGAAGGGCATCTTCACGATCATGAATTATTTTCTTCCGCGGCGCGGCATCGGTTCGTTCCACTGTTCGGCTAATATGGGCGAACAGGGAGATACGGCCTTATTCTTCGGCCTTTCCGGTACCGGCAAGACCACCTTATCGGCAGATCCCAAGCGGCGGTTGATCGGAGATGATGAACATGGATGGGACGATGACGGGGTTTTTAATTTTGAGGGAGGCTGTTACGCCAAGTGCATCCACCTTTCCCGTGAGAAGGAACCGGACATCTTTCATTCGATCAAACGTGATGCCTTATTGGAGAATGTGGTTGTGGATAAAGACGGTAACGTGGATTTTGATTCAAGCGCCAAGACACAGAATACGCGTGTTTCTTACCCGATCTATCATATCAAAAATATTGTCAAACCTGTTTCCAAGGGCGGCCATCCCCAGCGCATTATCTTTTTGACCTGTGATGCCTATGGCGTTCTTCCGCCGGTATCTTATCTAAACCGGGATCAGGCCATGTATCACTTTTTAAGCGGGTATACCGCTAAGGTGGCTGGAACCGAATTGGGCATCACCGAACCCCAGGTCGCTTTTTCGGCTTGTTTTGGACAGGCCTTCTTGCCTTTGCATCCGACTGTCTATGCAGATATCTTGGGTAAAAAGATAGACCAGCACGGGACCAAGGCCTATCTGGTTAATACGGGCTGGAGCGGAGGCAAATACGGCGTCGGTCAACGTATGCCGATTGAAGTAACCCGAACTATCATTGACGCAATCTTTGATGAGACCATCGAAAAAGCCGAGCGAGCGGTCATGCCGGTTTTCAACCTTTCTTTTCCTCAATCCCTAAGCGGAGTCCCGTCCGGGATCCTTAATCCGCGCGATACCTGGGCCGACAAATCCGATTATGATGCCACTATGCGAAAATTGGCGGGAATGTTTCAGCAGCATTTTAATAATTTCATCGACACCCCGAGCGGGAAAGAGTTGGGGAAAAAGGCCGGGCCCCAATTATAGGATATTTCCCGCTCACCCGATTGGCATAATTTCAACATGAAAAAATTTCTTATTATCTGTTTAATTGGAGGCATCATGAGCGCTGAAAGTTTTGCTAGCAGCATTAAATATCCCAATGTCAGCGGACAGTTTTACCCTTCCGATCCCAAGCAATTGTCCGCACTCATCGATAGCTATCTGGCACAAGCCGACACAAAGCCCAGCCAGAAGGATATCCAGATTATGATTGCGCCGCATGCCGGATATATTTTCTCTGGTCCGGTCGCTGCATATGGTTATAAGGCCATCAGCCAGAAAACTTATAAGACGGTGGTGGTCATCGCGCCCAGCCATTATTTTGGGATTGACGGTTTTGCCATCTGGAAAGAAGGTTCTTTTCAGACGCCCTTGGGTCAGATTGAGGTCGATGCGGACTTCGCCGGAGGTCTGTTGTCTGAGAATTCGCGTTTCATTGAGCAACCGCAGGCGTTTGAGCGCGAACATTCGCTCGAGGTAGAATTGCCGTTCCTGCAACGGGTGCTCAAAGATTTCAAGATCGTTGGGGTGATCGCCGGACAGCCGGACATGAAATTAACCCAGGCATTTGCAGATGCCTTAGACCGGGTGATCGGAGAACGCAGCGATGTCTTGATCGTGATCAGCACAGACATGTCCCATTTTCACAATGCTTCTAAAGCGGAGAATATCGATCATAATACCCTGGATGCGGTGCGTGAAATGAGGGTGGGCGAGATCTGGGATGAATGCCAGCAGCGCGGAGGAGTAATCGAGTTGTGCGGGTATGTCCCGGTCAGCGTAGGTTTATTATTGGCGAAAAAAAGAAATCTTCAGCCCGAGATTTTAAACTACGCCCATTCAGGCGATGTGACCGGCGATAACAGCCGGGTCGTTGGATATTTCTCGGCGGTGTTTTATCCCCGAGAGGATGTGGATAATCCTGCCCCGGCCCAAAATCAGGCCCAGAGCGATAAGCAGGGTGCGGGAGTGGATGAATTGAGCCTGCAACACAAACGCCAGTTAATTGAGATCGCCCAAAAAACGATCCAAGCTTATGTTTTGAAGAAGGAGGTTTTTGAACCTAAAGTGTCTGATGAGCGTTTGCAGCGGATTGAAGGGGCGTTTGTGACCGTCCATAAGAACGGACAGTTGCGCGGCTGTATTGGCAATATCATCGGCCGTCAACCCCTGTATCTGACTGTTCGGGATATGGCTATCTCGGCTGTCAGCCAGGATCCCCGTTTCACCCCGGTCAAGCCGTCGGAATTAGACCAGATCGATATAGAGATCTCTGTCTTATCCCAGCCCGTTGAAATCAAAGACCCTCAAAAGATTACGATGGGCGTCCATGGTGTGATCGTCCGCCAGGGCCTGTTTCATCAAGGCGTTTTTCTTCCTCAGGTCGCGACAGAAACGGGTTGGAACCGTGAACAATTTTTGTCCAATTTATGTTCGCACAAAGCCGGCCTTCCTTCGAATGCCTGGAAAGATCCCAAAACCCGGATCGAGATCTTTACCGCGAATGTGTTTTCGGAAGCAGACGTCAAATAGATTTTGAATCGCCCGGTTGATTGACATTTATCATCCGATAGAGTTAACGAGTTTGGTTTGCAGACTTTAGTCGGGGCATGCTTTCTGGGATAGATGTTTTCATGTTTAAACATTCAAAGACCCATTCCCTTAAGCTTCGGATTGTTTTTACCCTTATTGTTTTCTTTTCATTATTTTTATTGAGCGGTTCTGTCTGGATTTGGGCCGGAGGGACATCTTGGACGCCGGATCAGGATCGTCAGTCGCAAACAGCAAGCGGCGCTGAATCCGTGACGCAAAGCGCCCAGCCCAAGCTGGCCAAGCCGGATAAAACCCAGCGTGAACTGATACGTAAGATCGACGATCTTTATCGCGAGATTGTGGCCGCGACCCGGGCGAATCGCTTGACCCATGCCTTGGATAAGATCGAACTGGCCGAGGCCTTGCTTGATGCGGATATGTTGCCGGAGGATTATTGCCAGCGTTTCCGACTGAAGATTGAACGCGTGAAGAAAGACATGCGCAACCGGTATCTGCGTGACGTTCAATCCGGCCGACGGCAAAAAGAAGAACGGATGTTGGAACATTTGATGATCAGCTCTTTGCCTGAGATGAGCCAGATCCCGCTGCCGTCGTTGTCTCAGGTTGCCCGCTCAGACTCCCCTCAGCCAAGAGCGGATGAATCGCCGGCCATTCAACCGCAGATAGTGCCGGTGACGTCAGCGCCGGAAACATCCCGGCCCGTTTCGGAACCGGAACCCGAACAATATGAAATCATTAAACCGGATATCCCCGCAGATCCAGCCCTGCCATCCGAAGAGGCCGTTTCGGAAGTGGCTGCCGTATCTGAATCAAATTTATCGGACCCTAAAAATAATTATTATTATTTACTAGATGAAAAATTGGATATGCTTTATGAGGACGGCCTGGCTTTTTATCGGCAGGGTTTGTATGACCAGGCCCGCCACATCCTCAATTCCGTTAATAAGGCCAGTCCCGGCTATAAGCTGACAGCGGAATATTTGCGTTTGATCACCCGGCAAACCGATCAGGATCAAGCTGGGCGCAAAGAAAGGATAGACCCATTCCCTGCGACGAAGGATGATGACCGCTCTGCCGTTATCAATCATTATATGGATATTTATGAATAATACGGCTGGCAGGGGATACTAGAGCAAAGTTTTCGAGAAAGGAGAGGTGTGATGAAACGAATGATTTTTTCAATGGGGGTGCTTATGTTTTTGTGGGCATTCACGGCGCAGGCGCATCCCCCAACGGACATTGTCCTCAGTTACAACCACGATGAGCAAGTACTCCATGTGAAAATGAAACATGTTACGTCTGATCCGCAGGAGCACCGCATCCGCCAGATTATTGTCTTTTTGAACGGCCAGGATTTTGAACATCATTTTTTTGTCCAACAGACATCGGCCGAAGGCCTGGATGAGGAATTATACGTTCCGGCCGAAGAAGGAGATGTGATCCGGATCAAGGCGATCTGCAGTCAGGCCGGTTTCGCCGAGGCTGAAATCATGGTGCCGGCCAAAGAAGTAAAAGCAGAAAAGGAAGAATAGGATCATGGATGCGAATTGTTAAGGTTGCGTTTTGGGTCATTTTCGTTTTGATGTTGATTGCCGCAGCCGGGATTTATATTTTTATTAAGACATTTGATATTAGCCGTTATCAGGAGCGCATCACAAGCGAGATCAGCCGCCAGTTGGGACGGGAAGTGGTGTTGGATAAGATTGGCCTGGAAGCGGATCTGGCCCGCGGGATCACACTGGTTATTTCGGACTTTCAGATTGCGGATGCGCCGGATTTTTCCTCAGAATATTTTATGAGGGCCGATAGGATCTTTTTACAGGTCAATCCCTTCGAGTATCTGCAAACACGAAGCATCAGCGTTCCACGCATTGATATTATCGCACCCAAGCTTCGGATCATACGCGATGCCAATGGCAAGCTGAACATCCCGCACTCGGCACCGGCTGTATCTCCGACCGGGCTACCTCGACCCCCAAGCTCGGTACCAACCGTTCCAGCAGCGGCACCCAGTTCTTTATCCCTCGCCTGGGTGGTGGATTCGTTACAAATAAAGGATGGGGTGATTACCTGGATCGACCGCATGCAGAATCGCGAGATTTCGATCACTCGCACCGGACTTACCCTTCGGCATTTTTCCTTGAGCCAGCCATTTGATATCGAGGCCGAAACAGCCTTGTTCAGTGGCCAGCCGAATATCTTCCTGAAAGGCCGGGCCCGTTTATCAGACGGATCAAAGGCCATTGTCGCTGGAGATCCCGAGGCCATTATTGTGGAACACACTGAGATAAAAGCGGATCTGGATTCGATCGAGCTTTCTCAATTATTGGAATTACTGCCGGAAATCAAGCCAGCCGGACTCAAGTCGCCGTTACAGGGCCAAATATCTTTAATACTCGGTCGCCTGTCAGCCGGCCCGGCCGGAATTACTGAACTGAGCATAGACGGCCAGGTACGCAACGGCAGAATCTCTGCCGGTTTTATCCCGGCTCCGTTGGAAAAAGTTCAGTTTGATTTGGGAATCCGTGCAGGCAAATGTACGGTTAAGAGTTTTTCAGGTGCATTGTCATCCGGCACCATCACCGGCCAGGCCGAGATCGCCGATCTTTTCGACCGCCCGAAATCCTCCCTGAACCTGCGTATTGCAGGACTGCCTGCCCAGGATGTGCTGCCGCCTTTGGATTCCAAGGCGCGGCTTACCGGCGTGATTGAGGGCCAGGCTGATTTGCGCTTTCAGGGATTCACCCAGCATGATATTTTGAGTTCCGTTTCCGGACCGATCCAAATAAAAATAAATGACGGCAAGTTAGAAAATTTGAATGTCTTGCGGACAGTCCTGGAGCGCATCTCGATTGTGCCGAATTTAGTTGAGGGGATATATTCTCATTTGCCAGATAGATATAAGCAACAACTCGAGAAGAAAGAAACCGTTTTTCAGAAGATTGAGATTGAGATGCAGGGCCAGGATCGAGGTTTAACTATTTCAGGCTTGAACGTCGTTGCGGATACTTTTAGTTTAAACGCCCAGGGCCGGTTAGATGAACAACTGAATCTTGACCTGGCATCCCAGCTGCTGATTCCGGCTGACCTGTCTTTGAGTATGGTTCAGGCAGTTGATGAATTGGAATATATTCGCGATCAAGACGGCCGCATCATGATCCCGCTAAAGTACCGCGGACCGCTTCGCTCTGTGCGTTTTATGCCGGACCTCAATTATCTTTCCAAACGGATTCTGATCAATCGGGGCACTGAAGAATTGGATAAATTACTAGATCGGGTTTTTGATCGGGAGGAGCAAGAGGTCCCGTTGGATGAGAATGCGCCGCAGCAACTGCCGAAGAAATCCCCTGAACGTGAGCTGATTGAAAATATTTTAGACTCGATTTTGAACTAAAGCGAAGGATAGGTTGAAATAAAAACCGGAAGCCAGCCAAATGCAGGCTTCCGGTTTTTGATCGCTGCTGTGATTATATCATATCAAAATATTTTTGAACCTGGACGTTGGTCAGCCCGGCATCCTGGGTCCATTGGATCGCCTGATTGAATTCTTCCTTGGTGATGCGGCGGTTAATCTCGGGATAATCCACGGCTTTGTAGAACGGCCGGTACTGGCTCAACAAGTTGACATAGGTATCTTTGGGCAGGTTGGCGCCGATCCAGGCCAGGACCTGCTTGGTCCCGCTGACATTGTTCGGCATGACCAGATGGCGGATCATTAGCCCGCGATTGATAATCCCTTCGGCGTTAGGCTTGGCCTTACCGACCTGGCGCTGCATTTCCAAAAGGGCTTTTTGCGTGATCTGCGGATAGGACGCATTGCCCGCCGAATATTTGGCAGCCATCTCGCTGGAAGAATATTTGTAATCCGGCAGGTAAACGTCGATGATCCCGTCGAGTTCTTTCAGGGTATCGACCAGTTCCCAGCCGCTGGTATTGTAGACCAGCGGGATGTGGAGGCCTCCGGCCGCGGCCAGATCAAGCGCTTTGAGGATATGCGGCAGATAATGGGTCGGGGTGACGAGATTGATGTTGATGCAGCCCTTTTTTTGTAAATGCAGCATGACGGCTGCCAAACTCTTAGGGCTTGTTTCCTGGCCCTTGCCTTCCATATTGGCCTGCCAGTTCAGGCAAAAGACACAGCGCAGGTTGCAGTTGGTGAAATAAACCGTGCCCGAACCCGAGCGGCCGACTAGGGATTTTTCCTCGCCCATATGGGGGTGAAAGTCGGATATTTCCAGTGTTCCGCTCGAATGGCAGTCGCCTTGATAACCGGCCAGTCGGTCGGTCCCGCATACCCGCGGACAGAGCGAGCAACGTTTCATCACGTGCCACAGGCGCTCGGCCCGTTCCTTTAGTTTGCCGCTGCTGTGCAGTTTGAGGTAGGGCGGGGAATAGGATGGAGATGCAGCCGGTGCGGTTTGGGCTTCAGCCCGCGGCGTGAATCTCGACATTCCCATGAGGCTCACGCCCGAAGCCGTGTAACAAAACAGGGTCTTGAGGAAATGTTTACGGGTCATCTTTTTCATGGCTTATTCCTCCGTATCATGAAGGATTGATGTACAGGCTACCCGGAATTTTAAGTCCGCTTTTCAGTAAACAAGCGTATTTTTTAATCCTCATACGGTAGTTCCTGCAAGAGTTTCCGGACGTAGGCTTCGGCTGAGGTTCCGGTTATATTGTTGAATCTCAGCATATAGATGTTGCCGTCAGGCCTCGGCGGCAGCACATAGGTCACATTAAAGTCACAGATGCTCGACCCGTCGCTGAAGAAATAAGTTCCGAAACCTTCGCATTCCACGGCGGCCTGGCAATGCATGCCGGAATTAGTTAAATGCACATTATCCACATAGCCACAATCCATGGGCGGTCCCCAGCAGCCATTAAACCCATCCTGCCAGTGGCACACACTGCTGATTCCACATTCTTCCGAAGTGGATCCACCGCAAGAAAAGACTCCGGTGCAGTTACCAGTGGGACTAGCCGGAGACGGGGACGGGCCAGGGACAGAACCTTCCCAGCTGCAGCCACTAAAATATGTGCATGTTTCATAGTCAGAAAGTTCATCGCAAAGCCCCTCTCCCCAGCAGGTGGGATAAATTTCGATTTCGTCGCCGCAAGGGCAGAGATCGAGTTCGCATCCGGGTTCAGTGGGCAGTGAGCGCTCGGTGCAGCCCGGAGTTCGTTCAGGGTAGCCGCCGACTTCGGCGCAGGTCGCGCCGCAAAGATCCAGCCCGTCGCATTCTTCGTGCGCCTCAGGCACGCAGAGTCCATCCCCGCACGTATGGCAAAGGGAGGTGTACAGGGTACATTCATACACGTGTCCGGCAACGTAACAGGTCGGGACTCCCGGGACGGTCGGGTCATGCCTAAGGTCTGCGCAGGTCACGCCTCTGACATCCAATCCGTCGCATTCTTCGTAGCATTCTTCACCGATTTCGCATTCGGCCACATCATTCCCGCATTCGGGATCGCGGCATTGGGAAGTATCAAAAGTGCATTCCCCTATATGACCGGGCGCATGACAACGTAATTCGTCGGGGTAATAGTGCCCGAAATACTTGCAGTCACGGCCGTCCAGATTGGAACCGTCGCATGCTTCTCCGGCGTCAATCACATTGTTGCCGCATTCTGGATCCGGTCCCGGCCCACCCCCATCTTCGAAGCATGGCAGTTTGGCCAAGTGCATCGGAACGGCCTTGGATTGCGCCAGGGTTTCCTGGGTTAGGGATCCGGCCACAACCAATGTGGCAATGATCATTAGGGACACGACAATAACCGGACTGATTTTTTTTAAGGAACTCATTGACTCCTCCTCGCTATTACGGAAGGTTAAATATAGTTTCTTAAAAATTTATGTATTTTTCAAGTTAATATATTTACGGTTATAAGCATATTCCTAAATATGATTCAATTCAAACAATTTTTATAATAATCAGTTTAAAAATACGAACGAAAAATGGAAGGGCCTTCAACATTAAATTTTTTTGAATTGTGCCTTGAATATGGAATAAATTATTGGATTGTTTTGGGGGTGGAAGGAGGGAGAAATTTTTTTGATGAGAACTCTATGCAGCAATTGCCGCTGAAATCAGCTCGATGCGAGCTGATCGAAAATATTCCAGGTTCGATTCTGAATTAAAGAAAAAGATAAGTAGGAATAAAAGATCGGGGCTGGTATTTATCCAGCCCCGATCTTTGTTTCGATACAATTGTTATACGGCATCAATATATCTTTGAACCCGGACATTGGTCAGGCCGGCATCCTGGGTCCATTGGATCGCCTGGTTGAATTCTTCTTCGGTAATGCGGCGGTTGATCTCCGAATAATCCACGGCGTGGTAAAACGGCCGGTACTGGCTCATCAGATTGACATAGGTGTCTTTGGGCAGGTTGGCGCCGATCCAGGTTAAGACCTCCTTGGTCCCGCTGACATTATTCGGCATGACCAGATGGCGGACCATCAGCCCGCGGTTGATAATCCCTTCAGCATTGGGTATGGCCTTACCGACCTGGCGCTGCATCTCCAAGAGGGCCTTTTGCGTGATCTGCGGATAGGAGGCGGCATCCGCCGAGTATTTGGCAGCCATCTCGCTGGAAGAATATTTGTAGTCCGGCAGGTAAACGTCGATGATACCGTCAAGTTCCTTCAGGGTATCGACCAGTTCCCAGCCGCTGGTGTTGTAAACCATCGGGATGCGCAGGCCTTCGGCCGCGGCCAGGTCAAGCGCCTTGAGGATATGCGGCAGATAATGGGTCGGCGTGACGAGATTGATATTGATGCAGCCCTTTTTCTGTAAATTCAGCATGGCGGATGCCAAACTCTCAGGGCTTGTTTCTTTGCCCTTGCCTTCCATATTGGCCTGCCAGTTCAGGCAAAAGACGCAGCGCAGGTTGCAGTTGGTGAAATAAACCGTGCCCGAACCCGTGCGGCCGACTAAGGGTTTTTCCTCGCCCATATGGGAATGAAATGTGGATATTTCCAGCGTTTTGGTCGAATGGCAGTATCCCTCATAACCGGCCAACCGGTTGGTCCCGCATACCCGCGGACAGAGCGAGCAACGTTTCATCACGTGCCATAAGCGCTCGGCCCGTTCCTTCAGTTCCCCACTGCGGTGCAGTTTGAGATAGGGCGGGGTATAAGGCGCGGATTTGGCCGGTACGGTCTGGGCCGCGGCCTGCGGCGTGAATCTCGACATTCCCATGATGCCCACACCCGAGGCTGTGTAACAGAACAGGGTTTTCAGGAAATCTTTACGGGTTATCTTTTTCATGGTTTATTCCTCCGTGTCATGACGGATTGATGAAGAAAAATTGCGTAGATGGCATATTATTCTCGTCAATGCTGCCTTCTAATCGATCGGCAGTTCGACCAGACATTTGCGGACAAAGATTTTTGCTCCTTCAGAAGAGACATTATCGAATTCGATCATATAATATATGTCGTCTTCAGGAGCTTTCGTAGGCCCGGGTTTCTGGATAAGAATATTTTCGTTAAAATAACATAACCAGTTGCCTCTAGCGTATATGGCTTCGAAACCTTCACAATCCATGATATATGAACAGTACATCCCGGAATTCGTAAATTCAAGATCTTCGGCATAGCCGCACGGAGTTTTTGGACCCCAGCAACATTTGATCGGGCGCTGGGCAGTGCAACTACCTACGTCCCCGCATTCCTCATAGTCAAACCCGCTACAATCATAAGTCCCGGTACATGTGCCTGTTTCAGATTCTGCAGGGGATGGGGATGGGGATGGTGCGGGATCAGGAGTCCAAGTGCAACCCACCGCTTCGCAGTCATCTTTGTCCATTCCATCGCAGAAATCTGCACCGTAACAGACCTCGTCATATTCTATCACGTCGCCGCAGGGGCACAGGTCGATGGTGCAGTCCGCGAAACAACCCGGGGTTCGTTCCGGGTAACCGCCGACCGAAGCGCAGGTGGTCCCGCAATAATCCATATCGTCGCATTCCTCGACCAAAGGCACGCATAAGCTATCGCCGCAAGTCGCGCAGGCCGAGAGATCCAGTTTGCATTCATTCACATCACCGGCGGGGAAACAGGAAACTACCCCGGAAGAGCTTGGAAAATGGTCAGCACAATCTGTTGATGTCGCTCCGAAGTCAAGGCCGTCACATTCTTCGGTGCCTTCTTTATTCCCGTTACCGCAATTATTGCATCCGGAATTATCAATCGTGCATTCCCCGGGCTGACCGGGACCAATACAAATCAAACCTTCCGGAACCGTGGACCCGAAATTCATACAAGTCAATCCACCGAAGTCTTCATCATCACAGGCCTCGCCGGCTTCTTTAATGCCATTACCGCATATTGGCACCGGTCCAGGTCCGCTTCCATCTTCGAAGCATGGCAGTTTGGCCAAGTGCATCGGGCCGGCCTTGGATTGCGCCAGCGTCTCCTGGATCAGGAATCCGGCCACAACCAGTGTGGCAATGATCAATACGGACAGGACAATAACCGGACTGAATTTCTTTAAGGAACTCATCGAACCCTCCTCGGTGGCGGTGAAATGTAATATATTATTTTATATTTGTTAAAAACGGAATATTCACTGCCTTAAGATGCGATTGATATTATCCTTAGTAAGTATAAAACTTTTTGTATATCATTCCAATAAAAAAAAATATAATTTTATATCTCTGTATTTCCTTAATTAGAAGTCACTATTACATTTACGTAGACTAACAACTTTTTACCGAAATGAAAGCGCTTGCTTGGCTTGACCGAGATTTTTCCTTGTCTTTAAGCAATGTCTTATGTATAATATTTTCAATCATTTCAATGTCCATGCCAATTATCCCTTTGACATCTTAAAAAGGAGATCTGCCGTGTCTGAACATTCGCCTAAACATTTGACCATTGTCGGTATGGTTTTTTTGGGTATTTTAGCTGGCTTCTTAGTGTGGTTGCTCTATCAGACCTGGTTTAATTACAAGAATATGAGATTATCCACCACTTTAATGGATCAGTTATTGGAATACCAATCTGGTCTGACGCGGGTACATGAGCACCGTTCCGCAATGTTCAAAACCCAGCTGGACCAAACCCGGGATCTGGTTGAGAAATACCGCAATGAGAATCAACAGTTGCTCGATCGCATCCAATTACAGGATGAGGTGGTGGAATTACAGGGCATGGTCGAAAGCCTCCAAGAGGAGAACAAACTGATCCGGACTCAGATGTCATCCCTGCAACTGGACCAGCCGGTGGCCCAGGTCAAAGTTCCGCAGGTTCGCTCACTAAAAGAGGCGCGGAACCTGATCCGGGGCAAGAAACAGGAGATCAAGAAGATCAGGTTACAGATCCATAACCTTAAGCAGGAGATGGTTCAGCAGCAGATCGCCGATCAAAAAGAGGTTGACCGGATCGAGTCGCTTTTAGGTAATCACGGATATCTTGTTAAAGAAGGCAAGATTTGCAGTCAACGCATGGCCCTGCCCGAAGCTAGCCAGCAAGTCAGTATTGATGTTACCATTGTGCCCTGATAGGCTTTTGACCGCCTCACCGTCGTTATTCTGCCTGAATTACAAGATTGACATTATGGGCAAATACTGTTTTTGCTTTAGGGTAATCGATGAAAATATAATTCAAGCGGGATGAAAGGGGATACTGCGTCTAAACAGATTGCAGCCGAAGTTCAATCGGTCCGGACTCCTTGGGGAATAATAGGATATATCCTGAAACGCTCACATAAACGCCGGACGTTGGAGATGTGCGTTACAGACCAAGGCCGACTACGCGTCGCCGCTCCGCTGCGGATGAAGTTAAGCGAGATAAATGATTTTATCATCCAAAAGTCGGCCTGGATTGTACGTCAGCTCGAACGGGCAGATCAAAGACAAAGGATATTAAGTACCAAGACTTATGCCAGTGAGCAGGAATTTTTGTTTTTGGGCCGGAAATACCCTTTGTCGGTACGGCAAAAGCCGGTCCTCCGCAGCCAGATCCGTTTTAATGAACGGGGCTGGTCGGTGGTCGTGCCATCTCAGCCCGGTGAAAAACGGACCCGTTTTATCGTCAAGGATAAATTGATTTCCTGGTACCGCCAGCAGGCCAAAGAGATCTTGGGCGGCCGGGTTTTGTATTTTGCCCGCCAGATGGGTTTGGATCTGAAGCGGATAGGCATTCGCAGCCAGAAATCTATTTGGGGCAGCTGTCATGTCAGGACTCGGGCAGTGCATTTGAACTGGCAGCTGGTTATGATGCCGGTCGATGTGATTGATTACATCGTGGTGCATGAATTGGCGCATTTGTACCATTGCAATCACTCCAAACGTTTTTGGAATAAGGTGGCTAAGGTGCTGCCTGACTTCCGCGACCGGCAGGCTTGGATCAAACATCACCAGTTGGATTTGATCCTGCCATAAAAAGTTCTATGGACTCATTGTTGCGACTGGCCGGTTTTGGACTTTTTAGTTCTCGGCCCTAGGGAGAATCATCTTTATGAATCATTTGATTCTATACAGCCATCCCAGTCCGGATAGCTTTAATCACGCCGTCATGACTGCTTATACTCGGGCCTTGGAAAAAAATGGTCAGGCAGTACGCGTCCGCGATCTGTATGCCTTGAATTTTGATCCGGTCTTGAAATTTTCCGAGATGAAAGGATTTGAGCAGGGTCTTGTGCCCCAGGATGTTCAAAGCGAACATGAGCATATCCGCTGGGCCGATTTTCTTACCCTTATTTGTCCGATATGGTGGGGCGGTTTTACGGCGAATCTGCGCGGGTATCTGGACCGGGTTTTCAGCGTGGGGTTTGCCTATCGGCCGACTGCTGAGGGGGTTGAACCGTTGTTGACAGATAAAAAGGTTTATACGATCAATACCTTGGCGGCTCCGCGCCGGGACTATGAAGACCAGGGTCTTTACCAAAGCATGAACAATATTTTGGATCATATCGTTTTTCAGTTTTGCGGACTACAGGTCGTCGGCCATAAATATTTCGCTTTTGTGGATGCCAGTTCGGACCAGGAGCGCCAGGTTATGCTACAGGAAGTCGAAGATATCGCCGGAAGGTTGAGCCGTCTGTAGGGATGACTGCCTAACCTCAACAAGGAGGGAGTTATGCCGGGCAAGAAAATTTTTATCGTTGATGATGAAGAAGATATTCTGGAATCCTTGAGCCGTCGTCTGACAGCGGATGGATATGAGGTGGTAACATCGAAAACAGGTCGGGAAGCCATTCAAAAGGTTAAGCAATCCGATCCCGACCTGCTTTTAGTCGACATTGTTCTGCCGGATATTGACGGGCCTGAAGTCATTCAGCGCCTGAAACAGGATACGCAGGAAATAGAGAAGCCCGTGATTTTTTTCTCGGGGATCGTTTCCAAAGAAGACGTAGGAAAAACGTCCACGGTCAAGGTCGCGGGACAGGAGTATCCGGCCCTGGGTAAACCCTTTGCGTACGAAGAACTGGTCAAAATGATGTCCCAGTTTATCTGATCATTTTTTCCTGATCCCGCGTTCATGAAAGTTAGTGTTCGTGTCATCCCCCATGCCCGCAAGAATGTGATCTGCGTCGAGCCCGACCGGCTTAAGGTTTACGTGACTGCAACCGCGGTTGATGGCAAGGCCAACCAGGCGTTGATCGCTTTATTGGCGGAGCATTATGCTGTGCGTAAAAGCAGGGTTCAGATTATACGCGGGCTTAAGTCTCGGCATAAAATTGTCTTGATTGAGGATGAAAGGATAGAGAATGTTACAGGAAAAGATCAATAAAGATTATATCGCCGCCATGAAACAAAAGGAGGCGCAGCGGGCCGGAGCGCTGTCCTTCCTGCGGGCCCAGTTGAAAAATTTTATGATCGCGCAGAAGACGGACGAACTGAAAGACGAGGATGTGATTTCGGTCATCAGGAAACAGGTCAAACAACGCCAGGATTCCATCGCGCAATTTACCAGTGGCGGGCGGCCTGATCTGGCAGCCAAGGAGCAAGGGGAACTGGAGATCTTGCGTTCCTATTTGCCTCAGGAATTGCCAGTTGCGGAGATTCAGGCTATCATTCACTCCGCGATCCAGGAAAGCGGGGCTCAAAGCATCAAGGACATGGGGCAGGTCATGAAGATTGTTGTATCCATGGTGCAGGGGCGGGCGGATAACAAACAGGTCAGTCAGATGGTTCGGGAGACATTGACTCAAATGTGACGGGTGGTCAGGTTTTGCATGCGGATAATCAAGCGCACATTTTTCGTTTTTTTGATAATTGGGATTCTCGTATGGGCAGCTTGGCAATGGCTGTCGGCACGCTACGTCGTTCCGGTCATGATGTACCATCATGTGCGTGACGTTGAAACGATCCGGGCTGATACCATCAGTCCCGAACGTTTTCAAATGCACATGGATTTTTTGAATTCGCGGGATTATCACGTGATCGGGCTGGACGAACTGGTGGCGGGCATTTCTGCTGGGAAGCGGTTCCCATTTAAAACCGTGGCCGTGACCTTTGATGACGGTTACCAGGACAATCACGAACAGGCCTTTGCGATCCTTGAGCAATACCAGCTGCCAGCCGCGTTTTTCGTTTCTCCGGCCAAATTCGGACGGACCGAGGAATTTGAATTCATGGATTGGCCCCAGATCCTTGAACTCAGCCGGGCGGGCATGACCATCGCGTGCCACGGCATGCAGCAGCTTTATTTACCTGATGCGGATGAAGTGAACCAGGATTATGAAATTCGTGAATGCAAACGCGTCTTGGAGGAACGGTTGGGGAAAAGCGTGGATTTTTACGCCTATCCCGTCGGTGGCTTTAACGCCGCCATCAAGGCGAAAGTCAAGACGGCCGGTTATCGTGCGGCCTTCACGACCAACCGCGGCACCGACCGTTTTAATACCGACGTTTACGAACTCAATCGGATTCGTTTCAGCGATCGGGATAACACCTGGTTCATTTTGTGGGCCAAGTTGAACGGATTTTATAATCTCTTCCGCAGCCTCAAGTCTTCGCATTAAGATCGCGGCTCGCTGGTTCGTTGATATCAAAGAAAGGACTTACATGAAAGGCAAACGATCCTATCCGACCCAGACGGTATCTTATCAATTGGATCCCCGGGGCGGATTTCGGATTAAGGATTATAATCACCAAAAAACTTTCAGTAATTTTTTCCCGGGGATTGCTGGTCCGTGGGGGATCCCCATGTGGGTGTTTTACGTTAACCGCGGACAATGTATTTCCAGTTTCGGTACCGAAAGTAAAGATAAATCGATCCTCGAATTCCATCCCGCTAATAAGGCCTACCAGCTGACACCCCTCCACGGTTTCCGGACTTTCCTCAAGGTCCGGCTCGGCTCGAAACAATATTTTTGGGAGCCGTTTCAGAACCATTCCGTTCAAAGCCCGTACCGCCTGCAGCAGAGCATGCATATGACCGCTCACGATTTAACGATCGAAGATGTCAATCAGACCCTGGGTCTAACCGTGCGCGTCAATTATTTCACGGTGCCCGAAGAATCCTTCCCGGCCTTGGTGCGCCATGTCCAGCTGATCAATCGCGTCAAGCAAGCCATGTCGGTTGAGATGATCGATGGCCTGCCGTGCATTGTCCCGTTCGGGCTTTCGGACTGGGTAGCCAAACATATGTCGCGAACGGTGGAGGCCTTTGTCAGGGTGCATTCCGTAGAGAAAAAGACGCCTTTTTATCAATTGAATGTTGAGGTTGCCGACACCCCGCGTGTGAACCGTATCCATGAAGGCCATTTTTATTTCAGTTTTGTTCCCGGACGCCGCCGGCAACCCTTATGTGATGTTATCGTTGAACGTCAATGCGTATATGGGACATCCTCGGATCTGCGTACGCCTGAAGCGTTTTTGAAAAAAAGCCGATTTGCTTTTCCGCGGGTTCAGCAGACAACCAACCGCACCCCGGCGGCCATGACCTATCAGGCCTGCCGTTTGAATCCCAATGGCTTGCGGGAGATTATTTCGTTGGTTGGTTACGCCGCCAGCGAGCGCGCCCTATCCGGGATTGTCCGGCGGGCCACCACCCCGGGTTTTATCGTGCAAAAACGGCATCAAAATCAAGCTGTGATCGACACAATTAAAAACAATGCCCTGACCAGGAGCTCATCGGCGGTTTTTGATCAGTATTGCAGCCAGACCTTTCTCGATAATGTGCTGCGCGGCGGATTGCCGATCACATTATCGACTGGAGACGGGCAGACTGTGTTTAACGTTTACAGCCGCAAGCACGGGGATCTGGAACGGGATTATAATTTTTTCTTATTGGCCCCGACACCGTATTCGCAGGGCAACGGCAACTATCGCGATGTGAATCAGAACCGGCGCAATGACGTATGGTTCAATCCCCAGGTCCGCGAAAATCACATCGTTGATTTCATGAATTTGATTCAGGCCGACGGCTATAATCCTCTGGTGGTCAATGGGACGTCTTTCGTGATTCAGAAGAAGGCCGCTATTCAGCGGATTGTGGCTGCCTGCCTGAAAAAGGATTCAGCCGTTTTCCGACACATGCTCCAGAAAGGTTTTCAGCCTGGCGAGCTTCTGACCTTCCTGATGAAAGAGAAGATTCCGCTCAAGCTGTCTCCTCGGCAAGTCTTTGCGCGGGTGATGGCCGCCAGTCATAAACAGCTTGTTGCCCAGCACGGCGTGGGTTTTTGGATCGACCACTGGACGTATTGTTTGGATTTAATCGAGAGTTATCTGGGCCTTTATCCCGAATCCTTGCGGGATCTGTTGATGGGGGAAAGAATTTTTTATTTTTATCATAACACTCACACGGTATTGCCCCGTGACCGCCGGTATATTCAGACCCCCGAAGGCGTGCGCCAATTTCAGTCTGTGAGTGAAGATGAGAAAGATATTCAGGCCGAGGCCACAGGCCATCGTTTGCGCGTCCGTAACGGGAAAGGAGATATTTATTATACTCATTTGATGGCCAAATTGCTTTGTCTGATTGTCAATAAGGTTGCGACCCTGGATCCTTCGGGCATCGGGATCGAGATGGAGGCTGATAAGCCTGATTGGTATGACGCCCTCAACGGCTTGCCGGGTCTGCTGGGATCGTCCCTGAATGAGACGATTGAATTGAAACGTTTTTGTCAATTTTTGCTCAGCGCCCTGACAACCCTGGAGCTGGGCGAGGAAGGGGCCTTGCCGCTTTTTGAAGAACTTGCGGATTTCATCCGTGAGCTGGCAGGTGTCCTGCGTAAAGACAGAGATCCCCTAGCTTATTGGCACAAGGCCAACGACTTCAAAGAACATTTCCGCAACCGGACCCGCTATGGAATTGCCGGTGAGGAACTAGATATGTCGGTGCGCGATATCCGCGAATTTCTTCAGCTCGTTTTGCACCGTACCGACGCAGCGCTTGAACGCGCTAAAACCAAAGATGGATTATTGGATTCGTATTTTTATCATGAGGTCAAGGAATTTCACATAGAGACGACGGCTGAGGGGCAGGAAGTGGTCAGACCCAAGGCTTTCCAGCTGCATCGCCTGCCGCTGTTTTTAGAAGGTTTCGTGCATGCCCTGCGGGTCACTCCCGATTCTGCCAGAGCTCGAAAATTATACCGGCGTCTCAGGCGCAGTCCTTTGTTTGACCGCAAATTAAAAATGTACAAAGTTAATGCCGATCTTTCCGACGAAACCCTGCAGATCGGCCGTAGCCGTATTTTCCCACGCGGTTGGCTGGAGAACGAGTCGATCTGGATCCATATGGAATATAAATATCTTCTGGAATTGCTGCGCTGCGGGCTTTATCGCGAGTTTTTTGAAACCTTTCGGGATGTTTTGGTGCCATTTCAGGATGCCCAACGTTACGGCCGCAGCCTACTTGAAAACTCCTCATTCATCGTTAGCAGCGCGCATAGTGACCCGGCGTTGCATGGCCGTGGGTTCGTCGCACGCACATCAGGCAGTACCGCGGAGTTCGTGCATATCTGGCTCTGGATGAACACGGGACTCAATCCTTTTAGCTGGAGCCGGAAACAGAAACTGACTTTGACTTTAAGCCCGATCTTGGCTGGGTCGATGTTTTCGAGAGAACCCCAAGAGATAGCCTATTGGGACTCTAAGTCCAAGCGCCAAACCGCACGGTTACCACGCCACACTTACGCTTTCGTCTTCCTCGGATCCATCTTGGTCGTTTACCATAACCCGAAGCACAGGGATACTTTTCAAGATTTGCCGATTAAAGAAATCATTTTAAGATATCCGAACCGCAAAAAAACCATTCGAATCCAGGCTGAAACCATTCCGCCCCCTTATGCCCGTGATGTACGCGACCGGAAGATTGCACGCATTGATATCTTTTTCTGATTTGCGTCGTTTCATGGGCCTTGCATTTTTCGGCGTCATAACCGGTATCATTTCCATTCGTTTCATTTTTGATCAATGTCGTCGGGAATCCCCTCATTTTTTATTGCGCGGGGTTAAGATTTTAAGATAAATGGAGAAGAAACGAAAACAAAAAACTCCAGCGTGTCATTTCTTGACACCCCTCCACGCGTATATTAAAATTATTTTTTATTAAATATTAGAGTAGGATAAAACGATAAGGAGGATGTTATGGCTGAAACGGGTATCAGCGCCATCAATGCTAAGGTTAAACAGGAAAGCGCGTTTCTCGAGGCAATCCGGATGGAGATCCGCAAGATCATCGTAGGTCAGGAAATCATGGTCGACCGCCTCATGATCGGGCTATTGGCCAACGGGCACATCCTGATCGAAGGTGTGCCGGGACTGGCCAAGACATTAGCGGTGCGGACCCTGGCCCAGACCATTCAAGCCAAATTTCAGCGTCTGCAGTTCACTCCCGATATGCTGCCGGCTGATCTGACCGGGACCCTGATTTATGATCAGAAAACCGGCAGTTTCAATATCAAAAAGGGCCCGCTTTTTGCCAATATTATTTTAGCGGACGAGATCAACCGCGCTCCAGCCAAGGTGCAAAGTGCCCTTCTGGAGGCTATGCAAGAGCGCCAGATCACGATCGGCGAGACAACCCTGAAACTGGATGAGCCCTTTTTGGTTCTGGCCACCCAGAATCCGATCGAGCAGGAAGGCACGTATCCGTTGCCGGAAGCGCAGGTGGACCGGTTCATGCTGAAACTGAAGATCACCTATCCGTCCAAAGACGAAGAATTGAAGATTCTCAAACGCATGGCCTTCACGGACCAGAAGCTTCAGGCCCGTGCGGTGATTCAGCCGCAGGATATCACCCGCGCCCGGGAGGTCGTCGATGAAGTTTATATGGACGAGAAGATTGAGGGATACATCGTGAACATTGTCGAGGCCACGCGCCATCCGGAACATTACCGTCTGGACGATCTCAAGGACCTGATTCAATACGGTGCCTCGCCGCGGGCCACGATCAATCTGGTGTTGGCCGCTAAGGCCCACGCCTTTTTGCAGGGGCGCGGATATGTGACCCCGCAGGATATCAAATCGATCGGGCTGGACGTGCTGCGCCATCGCATTATCGTCACTTATGAGGCGGAAGCCGAGGAAAAGACCTCCGAGGATATAGTCAAAAAAATATTTGAGGAGGTCGAGGTTCCTTAAGACTCAAATGCTGGGATAGAGGTTGTTGCCCTCAGGAGAGGACTGCCTGCGATCATGCTCACAAAAGAGATCATCAAGAAAATCCGCCGGATTGAGATCACCACGTCGCGCCTGGTGACGGATGCCTTTGCCGGACAATACCACAGCGTTTTCAAAGGCCACGGGATGGAGTTCGACGAGGTGCGCGAGTATATCCCCGGCGACGATATCCGCGATATCGACTGGAACGTCACCGCCCGTACCGGTGTAGCCCATATCAAAAAATATGTCGAAGAGCGCGAGCTCACGGTCATGCTCTTGGTGGATGCCTCGCTGTCCTGCCATTTTGCCAGTACGCAGACGCTGAAAAACCGTTTGGCGGCCGAGATCGCTGCGGTCCTGGCTTTCAGTGCGATCCGCAATAACGACAAAGTCGGCCTGATTTTTTTTACGGACAGAATCGAAAAATTTCTTCCACCGCGCAAAGGGGTCAATAACGTCTTGCGTCTGATCCGCGAGATCCTTTATTTTCAGCCCCAGAACACGCGCACGAATATCGGTGGGGCTTTGGAGTTTTTAAGCAAGGTAACAACCCGCCGTTGTGTCGCTTTCCTGATTTCTGATTTTATTGATAATGACGTCCCTATCGTCCGGGCGAACGGTGAGGAACCGCCCTTTCGCCGGCCGTTATTGATCGCGAATAAACGCCACGATCTGATTGCCGTGACATTGAATGATCCGCGCGAGATGGAATTGCCGGATTGCGGCCTGGTACGCCTGCAGGATGCCGAAAACGGTCAGACCCACATCTTGGACACGAGCAACCGTGCCCTGCGTGAGCGGTATCGCCAAAATTATCTTCAGGCAATGGCAAGACGGAACCGACTTTTCCGACTGACGGGTGTCGATCACATCGATGTGCACACCGATCAGCCGTATATGCAGGAATTGATCAAATTTTTTGCTCAACGTAAACGTCGTTTTCATTAACATGGCGCGCAACTCTATAGCAAAAAACGCGCTGTGGGCGGCCGCAGGCACACCGGCCATGGCGCAGGAATTGAAAGACGTTCGAGGGCCGGTGGCCTTACCGCTCAATCTTCCGGTTTGGATCGCCTTAGCGGTTTTGCTGGCGGCTTTGATCGCCTGGCTGATCGGCCGTTATTATCGGCGCTTTCTGCGCTCCCGAAGAATTTCGGCCGTAAGCGCTCGGCCAGACCCATGGCAGATTGCTCTCGATAAGCTGGAAGAACTCAGGCAGGCTGACCTGCCTGGGCGGGGCATGATCAAGGAATACTATATCCGTTTGTCCGCGATCGTGCGCTGGTATATCGAGGAGCGATTTTCCATCCGGGCTCCGGAAATGACCACCGAGGAGTTCCTGGATTCTTTGCGCGGCTCGTCGGTTCTGAATCAAAACCAAAAACAGGCCCTTAACGAATTCTTGACCTGTTGCGATATGGTGAAATTCGCCCGCTATGCTTCGAACCGGCCGGAGATGGAGAAGAGTTTTGGCCTGGCGCAAAAATTGATCGAGGAGACCCGGCTGGCCGTTGAGCCAAAATCCGCTGTTAAGACCTGATCATATGAGTATCAAAACGCCTTGGATTCTGTTAACCCTTCCGTTTGTGATCGCCGGCGTCATTTTTATATTGAGACGCGGGGCCCGGCCAGCGCTGCGTTTTCCTTCCACCACCGGGTTGGGCACTCTGCCGGTAACCTGGAAGATACGCTTGCGCCGAGTGCCGTCTATTCTGCGCCTGATTGTTATCATTCTTTTTTTGATTGCGCTCGCCGGTCCCCGGCGGGTACTGGAGCAGACCTTTATCCAGTCCGAGGGGGTGGATATTGTATTGGCCGTCGATATTTCCGGCAGTATGGCTGCCGAAGATTTTATGATCGGCCAGCAACGCGTCAACCGCCTGGAGGTGGTGAAGAATGTGGTCGATGAATTCATTGACCAACGCCAGGCCGACCGGATGGGGTTGGTCGCGTTCTCGGGTGTGGCCTATACTGTTAGCCCGATGACAACCGACCATGCCTGGCTGAAAACGAACCTTAAGCGCCTGCGTTTGGGTTTAATTAAGGACGGAACCGCGATCGGCTCAGCCATCACCGCCGCATTGACACGTTTGGTCAAAAGTGAGGCCAAAAGCAGGTTGATTATCTTATTGACTGACGGTATGAACAATGCCGGTAAAATCACTCCCCAGGAGGCAGCCCGCGCCGCCCAGGCCATGGGGGTCAAGATCTATACGATCGGGGCCGGAAGTGAGGGGATGGTGCCTTTTCCGGTCACGGATTTCTGGGGCCGCACCGTTTATCAGCGCATTCAGATTGACATTGACGAAGATGTGCTGCGTGAGATCGCGGATATCACCGACGGATATTATTTCCGCGCGACCGACACCGCATCCCTGCGCGATATTTATCGCGAGATCGACCAACTTGAAAAAAGCCAGATCAAGGAATGGGGTTATAAGGAGTACAAAGAATTATTTGTTTATTTCCTGCTGGCGGCCTTGATCGTGTTAATCTTGGAACTGATATTATCTAACACCCTATGGCTAAATATACCGTGATATGATACGTTTTGCCCAACCGACTGTTTTGTACTGGCTCTGGGCCCTGGTGGCACTGGCAGCGTTCTTCGTGTGGGCTCAGCGTTTCCGGCAGAAACGTATCCAGCGCTTTGTCGAAAAAAATTTAGCGGATGAGATCCTTATCGATTATCATCCGGCACGCTTGCGTTTGAAGTCGATTTTATTGCTGTTTGTTTTTATGTTTGCCATCTTGGCCTTGGCCCGGCCGCAATGGGGATTTGAATGGCAGCCGGTTAAGCGCGAAGCCCTGGATATCCTGATCGCGATCGACACATCCAAAAGTATGCTGACCCAGGACATCAAGCCCAACCGCCTCGAACGGGCCAAATTGGCCGTCCGGGATCTGCTTAAGAAGGCTGTCGGGGATCGGATCGGGATCATCGCTTTCGCCGGAGACGCCTTTTTGGTTTGCCCGTTGACCGTTGATTATAACGGCGTGTTTTTGACCTTAGATGATTTAGATGCGAACACGATCGGCCGCGGCGGCACGAATATACGCGCGGCCATCGATGTGGCCTTAAAGGAATACCGCGATGTCCCGAGTCAGTTCAAAGTCCTGGTCATTCTGACGGACGGGGAGAATCTGGAAGGCGATTGTATGGCTGCGGCCCGCGCCGCCGGTCAGCAGGGAATTCGGATTTATACCATCGGCTTAGGAACCCGTGAGGGTGAGTTGATCCAGGTTGAGGATGTCTTCGGGCAAAAGGAATTTTTAAAGGACGAGCAGGGTAATTTTGTCAAATCCCGATTGAACGAAAACCTGCTGCAGAAGTTGGCTCTTAATACCAACGGTGTCTATGTCCGTGCCAGCGGGGCGGAGTCAGGGCTGGATATGGTTTATGAACGGGAGCTCTCGCGTTTGGAGAAACGCGAAATCGAGAGTAAAATGGAAAAGAAATACTACGAACGTTTCCAACACCCGCTCGCTTTGGCGCTCATTTTTTTATTGGTGGAGACATGTCTGACAGTTACCAAAACAAAAAAGGGACAATCATAATCGGCGGGATATTTCTGTTTATATCCTTCCTGGCCCCGGTCCGGCCAGCCGCAGCCAAGTCATTGGCCGGGAATGTCAAGACCGGCAACCAATTATACGCTGCGGGGGATTATCAGCAGGCGCTTGAAGAATACCGCCAGGCCTTGAAAGCGAATCCGGAATCTGATATCGTTAATTTTAATCTCGGCACGGCTCTTTATAAGAATAAGCAGTACGCTACGGCCATCCAGAATTTGCAAAAGGCTTTGTTGAGCGATAACGCTGAGTTGCGGGATAAGGCGCATTATAATCTCGCCAATACGCTGTTTTATTTTGGATTATCCCGGGAAGACGAGGATTTGGATTTGGCGATTAATTCTCTGGAAAAAGCGCTGGACCACGAACAACAGGTTTTGCAAAACAATCCGGACGATGAAGACGCCGGCTTTAACCGCAAGATCATTGAGCGCGAGTTGGAAAGACTCAGGCAAAAACGCCAGACTCAGCAACAAAGCAAAACCTGCCCGCGTCCAAAGCCGGAGGATCAGGATACCGGCCAGAAACCGCCGGATTCAGAATCCCAAGATCAAAACCAGGATCAACAGCGTAAGGACCGGTCTGGTTCGAATCAGTCCCCCAGCGATCAGCAGCCCCAGCAATCACCGCCCGAATCCAAGCCGGATCAGGAGCCGGACACATCTGCCCAGGCGCCGAATGAGCAAGAGCAATCTGCTGATCAATCGCAACGTGAACAGCCGCAATCGGCCCGGCCGGGACAGATGACCGAACAAGAGGCCCAGCAGCTGATTCAAAGATATCAGCAGACCGAAGAACCGCAGGGTATTCTGAATCTCAGTCCGGACCAGAGATCCGAATCTCCGGTCTTGAAAGATTGGTAGAATGATAAAAGTGAAAAGTTTAAAGTCACTTAAACCTTAAACCTTAAACCTTAAACCTTAAACCTTAAACCTTAAACCTTAAACCTTTTAATGCGGTGTCTTAAAAAATCCATCGCGTTTTGCCAGACAGCCCTGGTGCTGATGCTCCTGATCGCGGTGCCGGCTCAGGCCGAGGATATTTCTTTTAAGGCAGTTGTTGACCGTAATACAGTTGAGCTCGGTTCCTTCGTTCAGCTGAATCTGACGCTTGAGGGCGCGCAGGATCTCGATCCGATCCAATTGCCTGATATTGACGGCTTTGCCAGCCGTTATCTGGGGCCATCTACCCGGATATCAATCGTTAACGGAAAAACAACAACATCGGTTTCCTATATTTACAATCTGTACCCAACCCGCACCGGGACTTTGCCAATACCGCCATTTCTGATCGTTTATAAAGGCCAGGAATATCAGACCCAATCCATCCAGGTTACGGTGGTTGATTCGGATTCAAGCCCGGGCTCGGTATCACCTCAAACGCAGGAATACACCGCGCTTCAGGATAAACTTTTTTTACGCATGTCGACCTCCCGACAAGAGGTTTTCATCCATGAAAAGGTGCCGCTGACGATCCGACTGTATGTCAGTGATCTCAGGGTTCAGAATATTCAGTATCCCGAATTCGGCCATGCGGGGTTTACCATTGACGATTATCAGGAACCCCGCCGAGGCACGGAACTGATCAACGGACGCCAATACCAATATTTCGAATTTAAAACCAATTTGTATCCGGACCAAACCGGATCATTGCACCTCGGGCCGGCTAAACAGATCTGCGAGATCGCGTTTCAGGGGCAGTCCCGGCGGCAACGTA
>Ga0272442_10001677_pt1 | contig 33117 bp, 19 predicted proteins | sample SSMForm2O_FD_200262 | JGI IMG/M metagenome (GOLD analysis project Ga0272442, IMG submission 200262) | Marine sediment archaeal communities from Little Sippewissett salt marsh, Falmouth, MA, United States - SSM-Form-2O | ecosystem: Environmental > Aquatic > Marine > Wetlands > Sediment ... | reverse complement strand
CTACGTCGTAGGTCACGGCATAGGCCGTATACGTCATCGGATCCCAGGCTCCATCCGGGTTAGAGAGCGTCGCGGACGGGCCCGACGTCACGTCAGGCGAGAACGTCAGAACCGGGGAGTACCCCGGGTCCATCGACTCGTCGAACTCCACGGTGATCGTGAGTCGGTCGGCGCCGGCGTCGGCGTCGGAGAGCAGCGTGTCGCTGACGGTGACATCTTCGACATGTGGCCGCGAGGTGTCGACCCTCACCCAGTTGTCAATGCTCGTCGATGCCGTGTTCGTGTTCCCGACGAGATCCAGGATCCCTCCTGCCGGGATCGTCGGCACGACCGTCCCGTCACCGGTGACGACGATCGACACCTCGAACGTCGTGTCGTCGTGCGGGGCGATCTCGGTCACCGTGACGGCCCCTGTCGTCGCCGTTCCTCCGACGCTGACGTCCGCTCCGGTGAACGTCGCCTCCTCGATCGGCTCATCGAATACGACCGAGAACAGCACCGGTGAGGCGTTCGCCGGATCGGCCTGTCCGGCGGCCTGGTCGATCGTGACGTTCGGCCGGGTGAGGTCAACGGTCACGCTGTTGTCGTCGCTCGTGGACGCCGTGTTCGTGTTGCCGGCGAGATCCCGAACGCCGCCTACCGGAATCGTCGGCACAACGGTTCCATCGCCCATGACTGCGATCGAGACCTCGAACGTCGTATCGTCGTTCGGCACAACCTCAGCCACTGTCACCGTGCCGGTCATCGCGGTCCCGCCAACGGACACATCGGCGCCGCTGAACGTCACCTCGTCGATCGGCTCATCGAACACGACCGTGAACAGGACGGGCGACGCGTTCGCCGGATCGGCCTGCACTCCAGCCTGGTCGATCGTCACATCGGGCGGGGTCGTATCGATGTGGAGCGTCGTGTCCGCCGAGTACGCACTTGCGTTCCCCGCGTTGTCACGCGCGTAGAGCTTCCACGTGAAGGTTCCTTCTGACAGCGTGGGGTTGTAGTCGGTGTCCGAGACGTAAGTGTCACGGCTCACCGGTCCTGTGACGACGATTCGGTAGTTGTCAATGCCGCTTCCACCGGGGTCGCTCGATGCGATCCACGAAAGGACAGGTGATGGGGCGGTGGTGTAGGCGCCGCTTGCCGGACTGAGTCCCGTCGGCACAGAGGGTGGCGTGGTGTCGATCCGGAACGGCCCGAGGTGCTGGGTGCTCGTCCAGTTGCCGGCGACATCCACGGTGGCGATGTGGAAGTACCAGTCGCCGTCGGAGGTCGCGGTGTAGGTCGCGCCGGCCCAAGACCCGTCGTGCTCCTTGGTCCCCGTCGGCGACCAAGCAGCGCTGTTGCTCCACTCCACCTCGAACCCGTCGACACCGCTTCCTCCGTCATCGGCCGCTCCGGAGACCTGGATGTCGATGGTGTCGTCGTTGTCCCAGACGCTCACGGTGTGGCTCGAGCTCGATGGCGTCGGGTCATCGGGTGGGGTGTTGTCGAGTTCGTAGGTCTGGTCGGTCGTCGGCTCGTCGTCCGGAAGGCCGTTGCCCGCAAGATCCTCGATGTCCTGGATCCCCGAAAGGTCGATGCCCACCGTCCCCTCGTAGCCCGCGAGATCCCCACCCGAGACGGTCAGGTCGTAGATGCTCGCGCTGATCGGGTTCACGTTGGTGACGCCTGCCGTCGTCCCGGTAGCGACGAAGTCCCCGGGCGACACGTTCTGGACTGGCTCGTCGAACGTGGCGCGGAACACCAGGGTGTCGGCGTTCGTGTCCTCGGCCAACGGCGTCTGGCGGGTGAACGAAGTGAGCTCCGGCGGGAACCCTACTGCGACGTCGTCGAAGAAGACATCGAAGTCCACGGCGCCTGTGGCCGAGGCCACCGTCACCTTCGACACCCGCTTCGGGGTGGTTGGACCCACAGTCCCAACGGTGCCCATCGAGACGTTCTTCGAGAACGGCTCGGAGCCCGACCCGGAGATCACGATGTCTTCCCAGGCGTCAACCCACATGCTCTCGAACACGAACTCCCCGCCACCCCGGGCCGTGATCTCGAACCGCGCCGGATCCCACATGTTGATCGCCAACGCACTGACGAAGACGCTTGCATAGAAGTCGCAGTTGAACCCGGCGTAGTGAAGCGCGTCGGTGTCAAACGCGGTGACGATTCCTGTGAACGGCGCCGGGGTGAAATCGTCCACGTACTCCGCGCCGGCTCCCGGAAGCGCCCACGCAACACATCCTATGACGAGGAACGTCACGATGAACGCCTTTCGCCGCCAGCTGCCGTCTGCAAGCCCCGAGACAACGTCTCTTCCCGCATCCATTGTCCGTCCTCCTTGTCCGGGGATCCCTGATCTTCGACGCCGAAGAAGCGCCGACGCCGTGCGTGCCGTGGAGCCGCCGGAGCGACACGCAGTATAGGAGGGTTCGTCCTCACTTGTACAGTCTCGACATGGTTCCTTCCCTGTGAGCTCCCCACCTTTTCTACTGTATGTATCAACAGGCGATGCGATCAGGGTCACGTCTTGGATTGGGATGTCTACCACGACTCACCGAATGCGTCGGCCGCCGAAAACGGCACTTCTCAAGGGGGATACCACGCGCTTGAGGATGACACCCCAATCAAAGACGTGACCCCAACGCTGCGTTTGGCTTAGGGCAGAAGCTCGAACCCGTCGGGGAAGTAGTCGGCGCGGTAGATGACAAGCCCCGCCTCGCCACCGTCGCCCCAGGCGACCACGCCAAGGAGCTCCTCGCCGGTGGAAAGCAGCAGACTGTCGCCCAGCTCGCTTCGAACCGGGCGGGCGTCGACCTGGAAGGTGTCCTGCCCCACACGGAGCTCTCGGCGCTCGAGCGGTCCGAACGTCATCGCCGGGCGCGCCTCGGTCTCGTCGTCGTCCCCGTCCCCCGGGGGGCCGCCGAAAGCGAACAGGTCGAACGTCACCTCCGCGTCGGGCGGCTCGCCGGCGAGCAGCAGCGGAACGAGGGCGTAGGTGGCGAAGGTGCCGATGATGAACGGACGGTTCGGCCCGAGCGGCGTCTCGCGCGTGGCGTCGCCGGAGCGGATCCGCGCGAGATCTCCCTCGACCGCCATCTCCACGTCGCGCTCACCGAACCCGACCACCCCGTCGATGTGCAGCCGATAGACCTGGGGGTTCAGCGCCGCATCGAGCGTCAGCTCCTGGGTGAACGGCACGCGAATCGTTGCGAGTACAACCTTGAACTCGAATGCCCCGGAGGAAGCGAGGCGCGCTCCGCCTTCGGGCAGCGGCTCGATCGCGTACCGCTCGCCGCCGAACGGCCGCCCTCTTCCAACGAACGCCAACACCCCTTCCAGAGACTCGGTCAACAGGCCGGAGTCCGCCGGAGCTGGCGCTGCATCGGCGGGCGCCGCGGTCGAAAGCGTCGACGACGGCGTCTGTGTCGTCTCGACGTCCTCGCTCGCAGACTGCCACGCGGCCGGCAGCTCCTTGACCTCAACGTCGGCCAGCGGCGAGTCAGCGGTCCGTCCCGACCATACCGTCCACGCGAGAAACGCCCCAATGAGACAGACCGGAAGCCCCAGGGCGATCCCCAATACCCACGGCCACCGCCGCCGCATCATCCCACAGTGTCCGTCATCGTGCCGGAGGATCGTCGTCAGCAACGTGGCCGGCGCCGCGGGCGCGTTCAATAACCTCGTCGATCGATCCCGCCATGTAGAACATCTGCTCGGGGACCTCGTCCAACTCACCGTCGATGATCATCGCGAAGCCACGGATCGTGTCCTCGAGCTTGACGTAGGCTCCGGTGCGCCCGGTGAAATGCTCCGCCACGTGGAACGGCTGGCTCATGAACCGCTGGATCTTGCGGGCGCGGTACACCGTGAGCTTGTCGTCGTCGGACAGCTCGTCCATCCCCATGATGGCGATGATGTCGCGTAGATCCTCGAACCGCTGCAGGATCTCGAGCGCCCGCTCGGCGACGCGGTAGTGCTCCGCGGAGATGATCCGCGGGTCTAGCATCGTCGAGTTGGAGTCGAGCGGATCGACCGCCGGGTAGATCCCCTTCTCCACGATGTCGCGCGACAGGGTGATCGCCGCGTCAAGGTGGGAGAACACCGTGGCCGGCGCCGGATCCGTCAGGTCGTCCGCGGGGACGTAGATCGCCTGAACCGAGGTAATCGAACCCTTCTTGGTGGAAGTGATCCGCTCCTGGAGTTCGCCCATCTCGGTGGCGAGCGTCGGCTGATAGCCGACCTCCGACGGCATCCGTCCGAGAAGCGCCGACACCTCGCTTCCCGCCTGGGCGAAGCGGAAGATATTGTCGATGAACAACAGGACGTCCTTCCCCTCCTCATCGCGGAAATACTCGGCGACGGTGACCCCGGTGAGGCCAACGCGGAAGCGCGCCCCCGGCGGCTCGTTCATCTGCCCGTAGACGAGCGCGGTGCTCGCAAGCACCCCCGACTCCTTCATCTCCAGGTACAGGTCGTTGCCCTCGCGGGTGCGCTCGCCGACCCCGGCGAACACCGAGTAGCCGGCGTGCTCGTGCGCGATCGAGTGGATCAGCTCCTGGACGAGCACCGTCTTTCCCACACCGGCGCCGCCGAACAGCCCGATCTTCCCGCCCTTGGGGAACGGCGCGATCAGGTCGATGACCTTGATCCCCGTCTCAAAGATCGCCCGCTCGGTCTCCTGGTCGAGCAGCGACGGGGCGCTGCGATGGATCGAGTAGCGCTTCTCGGTCGCCGGCGGCGGCAGGTCATCGATCGGCTCGCCGATGATGTTGAGCAGCCGTCCCAACGTCTCTGGGCCAACAGGTATGGTGATCGGCCCGCCGGTGCTCTCCACCTCCGTCCCCCGCGCCAGCCCGTCGGTGGAGTCCATCGCGATGGCACGAACCACGTCGTCGCCAAGATGCTGCGCCACCTCGCACACCAGGGCCGACCCGTCGTCGCGAACGATACGCAGCGCGTCGTTCACCCGAGGGAGCTTGCCCTTCTCGAACCGGGCGTCGATGACCGGCCCCTTGACCTCGATGATCCGCCCCACCGCATGCTCTGCCATCGTGTCGCTCCTTACCGTGAGCGCAGGGCCTCGGCCCCGCCCATGATGTCCGCGATCTCTCGCGTGATCCCCTGCTGCCGTGCCTTGTAGTAGGTACGGCGGAGATGGTCGACCAGCTCGCCGGCGTTGTCGGTGGCGTCGCGCATCGCCTGCCGGCGGATCGCCTCCTCGGACGTCCGGGTGTGCAGCAGCGCCTCGAACAGCCTCCCCTGAAGCAGGATCGGCAGCGCCGCGTCGAGCAGCCGCGGAACGTCGGGCTCGAACACCGCCTCGCCTTCCGCCGGCGCCACCTCCAGCGGCAGCAGCGGCAGCACCGTGATCCGCTGCACCAGATCGGACTCGAAGCGCATCACCACCGCGGCACACCGCCCGATCTCCCGGTCGCGGTACAGGCCGATGAGCTCGTCAGCCATTTCTCGGGCGAACGCCATCGTCGGACGGGCGTAGGCATGGGCGTACGCCTTGAGTGGCTCGATACGTCGCCGCGCGAAGTAGCTTCGCGCCTTCTCGCCGCCGACGATCAACCGCGCGGTCGCGCCGGCCTCGTCGACAAGCTCCGTGCCGCGGCGGTTGACCTCACCGCGAAACCGCCCGCACAGGCCGCGGTCCGCGTTCAACACCAACACGCCCACGTTCGGCGAGCCGTTGTCAACGGTCAGCGGGTGCGGATCCACGCGCGCCGACGGCTGCGAGAGGAGCGCCCCAAGGAACGCCTCGAGCTCTTCCTGCATCGGCGCCGTGGCCGCAAGCCTCCGCTTGAGCCGCGTGACCTTGGTCATCGCGATCGCGTTCATCGCGCGGGTGATCTGCCGGATGTCCTCGATGTTCCCGATCCGGCCCAGGATCTCACGAACGTTCGCCGCCACTTGCTCTTCTAGCCTCCGAACCGCTCCTTGAACTGCTCCATCGCCGTGTCGATTCGCCCGCGGAGCTCGTCGGAGAGCTCCTGCTTCGTCCGCAGCTCGTCGAGGACCTCCTCATGCTCGTCGTGGAGGAAGCGCAGCCACTCCGTCTCGAACCGCTTGACTTCCGCCACCGGGACCTCCGCGAGGTGGTTCTCCACGCCGACGTAGAGCGCCAGCACCTGGTCCTCCACGGGCAGCGTCCCGTACTGCTGCTGCTTCAAGATCTCCATCAACCGGTCGCCGCGGGCGAGCTGCGCCTTCGACTCGTCATCAAGGTCGGCTGAGAACTCGGCAAACGCCTGCAGGTCACGGTACTGCGACAGCTCAAGCCGCAGCTGCCCGGCGATCTGGCTCATCGCCCGGATCTGCGCCGCACCGCCGACGCGGGACACCGACTTGCCGACGTTGATCGCCGGCCGGAACCCCTGGTTGAACAGATCCGGCTCCAGGTAGATCTGCCCGTCGGTGATCGAGATGACGTTGGTCGGGATGTAGGCAGTGATGTCGTTGGCCTTGGTCTCGATGATCGGAAACGCCGTCAGCGAGCCGCCGCCGTGGGCGTCCGAGAGCCGCACCGCGCGCTCGAGCAGCCGTGAGTGGGTGTAGAAGATGTCGCCAGGGTACGCCTCGCGCCCCGGCGGGCGGCGGAGCAGAAGCGACATCTCGCGGTACGCCACCGCGTGCTTCGACAGATCGTCGTAGACAATGAACGCGTCGCGCCCCTGGTACGTGAAATACTCGGCCATCGAGCAGCCGGCGTAGGGAGCAAGGTACTGCATCGGCGTCGGCTCGTTGGCCTCGGCGACAACGACGATCGTGTAGTCCATGGCCCCGTAGCGGTCAAGGGTGTCCACAACGCGGGCGGTGGTCGACGTCTTCTGGGCGATCGCCACGTAGACGCAGACCACGTCCTTGCCCTTCTGGTTGATGATGGTGTCAAGGACGATCGCCGTCTTCCCGGTGCGGCGATCGCCGATGACCAGCTCGCGCTGGCCCCGCCCGATCGGCGTCAGCGCGTCGATCGACTTCAGGCCCGTCTGCAGCGGGGTGTCCACCGGCTGCCGCATCACCACTCCGGGGGCTTTGAGCTCGGCGGTGCGCCGTTCGGTGGCCGCGAGCTCACCTTTCCCGTCCTTGGGGCGGCCCAGCGGATCGACAACGCGACCGAGCAGCGAATCGCCGACGACAGTCTCCAGCACGCGCCCGGTGCGGCGGACCTCGTCCCCCTCCTGGACGCGCTCACTCTCGCCGAAGAGCGCGACCCCAACGCTCTCCTCCTCCAGGTTCAGCACCAGCCCGTACACATCGCCCGGAAACGCGACGATCTCCGAGGCCAGCGCCTGCCCCAGCCCGAAGACCCGGGCGATGCCGTCCCCCACCTCGACGACAACGCCGACCTCGCGCATCTCCAGGTCGTGGGCGAACCCCCGGATCTGCTCCTTGAGGATGGCACTGATCTCGTCCCTGCGCTTCCCCGCCACGATCCCTCCCGCTATCCTTCCAGCCGCTCGGCCAACCGCGTCAGCCGGCCGCGCAACGTCCCGTCGACGACCGCGCCGTCGACGTCGATCCGCATCCCACCGATCAGACCGGAGTCGACCCGCTCGACGCACTCCACCGGCCGCCCGAGAACCTCCGCAAGCCGCTTCGTCAGCCGCTGGCGCGCGTTGTCATCCAGCGGCACAGCGCTTGTCACCTCGACGTGCGCCGTGCCTTCGCGCGCCGTGCGCACGGCCCCGTACTCCTCCGCCACCAGCCGCAGGTGATCCTCGCGGCCGTTGCGGATCAGAATCCCAAGGAGACCGCGCACCGACTCACCGAGCCCGGGGAACGCCGCGTCGAGAAACGCCTTCTTGCGCTCCCGCGATACCAGCGGGTGTACAAGGTATGCCATTGCGTCGGGCACCTCGTCGATCTCCGCGACAAATCTCGCCAACTCCCCTTCCGTCTCGGTCACGCGACCGGTCTCCGCGGCGAGGTCGTACAGCGCCACGGCGTAGCGTCGGGCAACCTCGCGAGAGATCACTTCGGTGTCCCGAGCGACGTCTCGTCCAGACCGTCGAGCAGCTCCTCGAGGAACCGCTGATGATCCGCGGGAGCGATCTCCCGCTCGAGCACCCGCGACGCCCCGAGCACCGCAATCTCAGCGTAGTCCCGTCGCAGTTCCTGCAGCATCGCCTCGCGCTCCTCGGCGATTTCGCGGTGCGCCGCGGCAACGATCCGCTCGCGCTCCTCTCGGGCGTCCTGCTTCGCCCGAGCGATCAGCTCCTCTCCCCTCGCGGTCGCCTCCTCGACGATCCGTCGCCCTTGTTCGCGGCCCTGTGATAGGGCCTCGTCGCGCTCGCGCGCCAGCGCCTCCGCCTTCTCCTCGCTCTCCCTCGCCCGCTCCATGCGGGAGGCAACAAGCTCGCGACGGCGATCCAGGTAGCGAAGCGCCGGGCCGAACAGCAGCCAGCGCAGAAGCAAGACGAGAAGGCCGAAGTTGACGAGCGTGGCGAGAAGCGTCCAGTTGATGCTCTTGACGATCTTGTCCCACTCGAACGACACGTCCGGCTCCTAGACGACGAACAGCAGCACGATGGCGACGAGCAGAGAGTAGATCCCCGTCGACTCGGTGATCGCCTGGCCGAGAACCATGGTGCGCATCAGCGCTCCCTGCATCTCCGGCTGGCGAGCCATACCGTCCAGCGCGTGCGCCGCGGCGATCCCTTCGCCGATCGCCGGTCCGATGGCGCCGATGCCCATGCACAGACCGGCGGCGATGTACTTGGCGGCCACGGCGATGTCCGCTCCGGTGATCCCGGCGGCTGCGGTCGAAGCTTCCTGCAACATGTTTCCTCCTTCGTTACCCCTCCACCGCCACGTTGATGTAGGCGACGGCAAGAATGGCAAACACAAACGCTTGGATCCCTCCCATGAACAGCCCGTAGAAGGCGTTCAGCCCAACGGGAACGACAACGGGGGCGAACTTCGCCATGACGACGCTGACCAGGATCGACCCCGCGAACACATTGCCGAACAGACGGAACGCGTGCGAGAGCGGTTTAGAGATCTCCCCAACAAGGTTCAGCGGCAGCATGAACGGATACGGCTCGACGAACCCTTTCAGGAAGCCCCGCGCGCCCTTGGCGCGGATGGCGAGGATCTGCGACATGGCGAACACCAGGAGCGCAAGCGAGAGCGTGACGTTCAGGTCGCGCGTCGGCGAGTCCAGGTACGGGACAACCGACAGCCAGTTGGCGACAAGCACAAACAGGAACAACGTGGAGATGAACGGGAACATCTCCCGCGCCAGCCGCGCGGAGGAGAAGCTTGATGTCAGCTGTCCCTGCAGAAGGTCCATCAGCGCCTCAAGCGCCGCCTGGACACGGGTGGGCTTCGCTTCGACGTCCTGGCGCAGCCCGCGGCGCAGGAGAAGCGCCAACGCGACCAGAAACACCATCACCACCCACGACATGATGAGCGTCATGTAGTCAAAGCGAACCGTCAGGCTCCCGATGTCGATCGCGGCGACCGGCTTCTCCCCAAGGCGGGTCAGGGTTTGCCCGAGCTGCGCGAAGATCTCTTGGAGCACGCGACGGACCTCCTTGTCTGGCGGCGCACGGCGGCGTGAAGCACCAGTTGTATGAACAGCAGGGCACCACAGGCCGCAAGCAACGGAGCATGCCCGAGAAGCGAAACCAGCGCAAGTCCCACGCCGACGAGCAGCAACCGCCCGACGCTCGATGTCACCGCCGCGAGCCGTGCCGCGCGCGCCGAGTCGAGGCCGAGCGCCGAGCGGCCCGAGGCGCAGAGAAGAGCAAGGTTCAGAAGCGCAAGCGCGATGCCGGCGGCGACCCCCGCGGCGGTCAACGGACGGCCGATGCCCGCGGCAACAGCGGCACCGAGAAGGCAGACCCCAGCCGAGAAGGGGACCCTGAGGGTTCGAGCAACGGCGAGGACACCGGCGTCATCCATCGGCTCTTGCAGCACGCGGAGGGCGGACTAGATCGTCCGGAGCTGCTGACCCTTTTCGTCGATCAGCTTGTCGATCTTCTCGGAGAACTCGTGGACGGCGTCGTCGGTCTTGCCGCGGTAGCGACGATGATCGTCCTCGGAGATGTCGCCGTCCTCCTTCATGCGATCGAGCTTGTCGTTGGCGTCGCGACGTACGTTGCGCAGTGCAACCTTTGCCTCTTCCCCGCGCCCCTTGATGATCTTGGTGAGCTCGCGGCGTCGCTCCTCGGAGAGCTTGGGGATCTTGATGCGGATGATCTTCCCGTCGTTGGCCGGGTTGAGCCCCAGATCCGCTGCCAGAAGTGCTTTCTCGAACGCCTCCATCTGGGTCTTGTCGAACGGCTGCACCACCAGCAGGTTGGCATCCGGAGCTGCGATCGTCGCCAGCTGCCGCAGCGGGGTCGGCGCGCCGTAGTAGTCGACGACCACGTCTTCGACCATTGCCGGATGGGCCCGTCCGGTCTGCACCTTCGCCAGTCCGGACTTGAGCACCTCGACGCTGCGCTCCATGTGATCGCGCATTTCGCGGAGAACCTGCTCGGGCATAGAGAACACCTCTTTCTCGCGCATTGTAGATGGGCACGGACAACCCGTCAACAGCGCTTGCCGGAGAAGCGACCGTCTCCCGCCCTCTCGGACGCTGGGGGCCGCCTTGGACCGGCAATGGACCGCGCTTCCAGGAGCCTTTGTTTTCCTATCCGTGAGTTTCCTTCTACACTCGCACGCGAAGGAGGCGATGAAGATGCGCATCTGTCGATCTATCGCGGTCGCGATCGGACTTGCAATGCTCCTCTGCGGGACGGCCGTAGCTGTCTCCCTGCAGTTCAACGGGCAGCTCACCGCCGGAGCCGGCACCTGCCGGCAGGTCTCCTCGTCGCAGATCGCTTGCGAAATCCCCGCCGGTTCCTCGGGCACGCTGACGCTGACCGCCACGGTGTCTCCCCCCGGAAACCCCGTCTCCATCACCGGCACAGGGCTTCCGCCGTGGGTGAGCTTCCAGCCCGCCTCCGGCGTGGGCTCTGTGTCCACGGGGGCAACCATCGCTCCGCCGGCGTCGGCCGCCGGGCAGAGCGCATCGATGGTGTTCGCCGCGACAACGGTCTACGGGCTCCACGTCGACCTCTACGTGGACCTCACCGTGACAAGCGGCGGTGGCCCTCCACCGAACGGTGGCATATCAGAAGGCGTGCCCTACCCCGGGACCACGGATGAGGAGGGCGGCTTCGTCGTACCGCTCGGCGGCCCGGGGGAGACGGTGAACGGCACCCTCACTGAGTGCACCGTCTTCCCTCTACCCGAGACCGACTTCGTCGTCTTCCGGGACGCCGGTCGGTTCGTGTTCCGCGTTCCCGGCTACTCCGACACCGTGGTCGATCAGTTCGGCACGTTCGTGGTGCCGTTTGTGAACATCACCGTCCACGATGTGGGCACTGTATGCATGACTCCGGCCGGGAAGCCCGATCTCAAGTTCCTTCCTGGGTTTCCCAGCCTGGAGTGCGGCCCCGCCCATCCCGACACCTGCCCGTGCATGATGGAGCCGGCGACCGAAGCCTGCGGATCGACCCCCTGCCCGGTGTCAGTGAGCGGGAGGATCGGCAACCCGCGGGACCCGGAGGCGAACCCCGGGGAGGTTCTTGTGGCTCCCCCGCCGACCGCCGCCCTCGTTGTCGTCGAAGGGGACGCGACCACCGTCTATCCACTGCAGCTCCAGCCGCTCGACTCCGATGACAGCCTGTGGCTGCAGGTGTGGACGTTTGGAGCAACGGTCGTTCACACGTTCTCCGGCCGCGAACCCGCGCTGTTCCGGGTGGTCATCGATCCGGAGAACCTTGTTGCCGAAGAGGACGAAGAGAACAACCGGGACGAAGCCCAATGCGGCTCCGCGGGCCGGCTCGAAGACGCCTACGAGATCCGCGCCGAAAGCGGCGTGCTCGACCCGCCGGGCGATCCGGCGCCGAATGTCCTCTGGACCGTCGGGCTGAACCGGGAGCTTTGCGTTTACGCGGAGCCGATCGCCGCAGATGGAGACGGCGCGGCCGACGACGGGGCCGGAGGGTACCCGGGAACCACGACCGAAGACGCGCAAGGGGACGCAAGGAAGCGGATCGTCGCGGCCGCCGACGGGGAGGCGGGCGGGTTCACGACGGTGGCGTTGCTGCCGTGCCCGAGCTGTGTCTGCTACGAGTGGGACTTCGACGGCGACGGGGCGATCGACGCCCAAGGGAAGCGGGCGACCCACACCTACACGGCCAACGGGGTCTACACCGTCCTCCTGCGGGTGAGCGCCCCGGGCGAGGAGCCGCGCGAAGACACCCAGGACGTCAAGGTCACGGACCGTCCCGTGATCGAGCCACTGGTGTGGGGCTACGAGGACACCTTCATCGCCGGGATCTCCGTTGCGAATCCGTGCACCGCCACAGTCCTCGACAACACGAACACCCTCGACCGCGTCGAGTTCACGATGAACGGGGTGACCACCGTCCGCCCGCCGAGCGATCCGGTGGCCGTCTACGACATGGGGGCTTTGCTGCCGTACCCGGCGACGAACACCCTGACCGTCATCGCCTACGGGACGAAGCCCGACGGCTCGCCGGTGAGCTCCGACCCACAGACGGACGTCGTACCGATCGCCCCAGTGCCCGGCTGGCTGGTCTGGGCGCTGAACCTGGTGAGCGGATCGCCCCTCACGGCGAAGCGTGGCACCCCTCCCCGCGCCGTGACCTACGAGACATCGTTTGAGTTTCCCAGCCCGCCGATCAAGACATCGTTTGAGATTCCAAGCTACATTCCGCTGCTCGACGGCACCTATGAGATGAACGCCGGGACGACGTTCGAGCTGGCGGTCACCAGCCTGCCGGGTCACCCTATCACCTCGAGCTTCGAGGCCGGCGCCGCGTTCACCAAGGGCGGCGGCGACTGGACGTTCGGCATCGAGGGCAAGGTCTCGGTCTCGGCAACGGCGCGAATCGGCCCGCCGCTCCGCCTCGAAGGCGGAAGCCTGTCGGCGTCGATCGAGGGGTCGGCCTCCAAGGACTTCGACCTGACCGACGTGTTCCCCTCGCTCAAGGCGGCGGAGCGGATCCCGCTTGTGGGAAGCGCCGTATCGTATCTGGCGAGCCGCGCCGAGATCGGCCTTGGACTCTCCGTCGGCCTGTCGGGCACCACCGAGTTCACCTCCGCCGATCCCGGGCCGGGCAGCTGCGTCGAGGGGTTCGACTGCAACGGAACGCTCTCTGTGTACGGAGGCGGGCGGTTGAGCCTAACGGTGGACCTCGAGGTGGTGAGCGCCACCGCCTACGGCAGCTCGCAGCTCACGGCCACGTTCGTCGCCCCCGGAGACGATCTCGGGTTCGTGGACTTCGACTCGCTCGTCCTCTCCGGCTCGTTCGGCGTTTCGGTCACCGCCCACCTGTGGCTTGTTGACGTGACCAAGGAGTACTCGGTGCCGTTCTCCTGCCGCATCGCCTCTCCGGACGAGGGGGCCGCTCCCGAGGAGACCGGTCCGTGGACGATCGCGGAGCGGCCGTACGTAAGACCGGGATACGATCGCTACGACGGCGGCGTCACCACCGACGCGGAGTTTCGCACGCGCACACTGCTGCTCGTGGCCGACGCGTTCCCGTGGGCGGCGCCGTCGCTCGCCGCGACCGCCGATTCGGCGTTCATGGTGTGGACAACAGACGATCCGAGCGTCCCGTTCCCGCGCGGGCGGGAGATCGCGGGCTCGATCGGCGCCGGCCTGGCGACGATGGGGGCACCGCTGCGGTTGACGGACAACGATCTGCCCGACGCGCAGGTCGCGATCCACCTCGCAACCGGCGACACGCCGTGCGCGATATGGGTGCAGCACGCGGATCCGCCGCTGGGGGCGCTCACCCTGGACGACCTTACGCCTGAGCTCATGGCGCCGCTCGAGATCGTCTACGCGGTGTTCGACCGCGCGGCAAGCCGGTGGGGAGATCCGCTGCGACTGACCAACAACGGGATCGCTGAGCACACGCCGGCGCTCGTGCCGGGCATCGACGGGGTGGCCGGGGCCGTCTGGGTCGGCAACGAGGCCGGCGAGATCCTCGCGGGACCGAGGGCCGACACCCCAGACATCCTCTACTACGCGCCGTGGACCGGATCCGGCTTCGGGTCCGTCGAACCGCTGCGGGCGCCGGCTCCCGGCGTCGAACGCAGCTTCGCCGCGCTTCCGTCGGGGCTGCTCATCGCCTGGGTCGAGGACGGCGACGGGGACTGGGAAACCGCGGGTGATGCGGAGATCCTCGTCTCCCACCGCAACGCGGAGGGATGGGGCCCGACCGAGCCGCTCACCGCAAACAGCGTGGACGACGACCGGCCGACGCTCGTTCCGTTGGCGGAAGGCCGCGCAGCGCTCCTGTGGAGGCGCGAGGCGCCCGACGACGCCGACGAGGCGACAGGCGCCCTCATGGCCCGCGTGTACGACGGCCAGGCGTGGGCCGACGAGGTCGAGCTCATCGTAGCGCCGCATCTCATCACCTACACCCTTGCATCCGCCGGGGAGCGCGTGGCGGTAGTGTGGGAGGGGTTCAGCGCGTCCGGCCCCGATCTCTACGCCGTTGAGTGCGATCCCGCGGCCGGGAGCTGTTCCGACCCGCGCCAGCTGACCGACGACGCGGCGGCCGAAGGGCAGCTTGCCGCAGCGTTCGACGGAGCGCGCCTCCTGGTGGCGTTCGTGCGCACGGAGTTCGGGGAGGAGATCGACAGCGTGACCGTGAACGGAGAGCGCGTTGAACTCAACGTCCTTGCGCCGCAGTCAACGAACCTTGTGTTGCTGGAGGCCGAGATGCCGTAGCTAGGAGGTGATTGTCCAATAGCGGCAGAGGCTCTTGTGTACATCCGCGCGCCGCAAGAGCCGGGCTTGACAGCAGGGTGTTTTGGATGTATCCTAACGTATTATGAGGATACATCAGACGTATCGCCTGTCTCGCAGCGCGCCCTGGATCGGACCGCTTCTTCTGGGAATCGCGTGTTTGGCAGCCGCGACCACACACACCGGAAGCGAGCCCGCGATCCACGCGGTGAACCTCTGGGAGTCACTTGTCTACATGCCGCGCTGGGCGCCGGGATCGCCCACCACCCTGCTCGATGTCGGAGACGTAGACAGCGACGGGTTTCTCGACCTCGTCTGCTTCCACGAAGATCGCGTGATCGTGCTTGTGGGGGACGGTCGGGGTGGCATCCGGCGCGAGGACTGGACGCCTCTCGAGACCGAGCCGGTGCCCGGCACATCCGATGTCCTGGTCACAGCGCCCGTGGGCTCGTTTGCCGCCCGCTCGGGGCGTCTCCTCGACCTCGATGCCGACGGAGATCTCGACCTGCTCGTGTCGGTCACGCGGCACGAGCCCCCCGCCGGCGACGGGCATTTCGTATACGGCCTCGCCAACCGTTGCGGCGGCTTCGAACGCCACTTCTGCCAAGAGACCTCCCGTGCAGCCGATCGCCTCTGGCCGTTGTTGGACGCTGCCAACCTCCCGGCGGCGCTTCTCGCGGCCTCCTACGAGCCCGGCTCGGCGTGGACAACGCTTTGCACCTACCCGCTCGTCCACGGCGAGCCCGGCGGGCCGTCGGATCCGGTCCGTGTCGAAGGATCCGCACGTGCGATGGTGGCAGACGATGTCACAGCACCCCTGATCCTGCTGATCGACAGCGACGGCGCAATCCGCCTTGTCACCATCACGCCGTCGGGAGCCGCGCTTCCTTGGGCGATCTACCGCCCGCCCAACGGCCGCGCGCGCGATGTCGTCACCGCTGACCTCGATGACGACGGACGCGCCGAGCTGGTGGTCGCCACCTCGGAGGGCATCGCCGTCGCGCGCCTTGGCGAGGGCGGCCCTGAGACCGCCTTTGCGTGCCCGCTGTCGCCTGCCCCGCTGCGGCTCGCTGTGGGATCGCTTGATAGCGATGGTCACCTCGACCTTCTCGTCACCTCGGCGCAAGGCGACGAGCTGCTGGTGGTTCCCGGCGTTGGCGACGGCGGACTCGCCACCCCCTCCAGCCGGTTTGCCGCCCGCGGAGCGACAGAAGCGATCCGCCTCGAGGACCTTGACGGCGACGGCCGCTCCGATCTTGTTCTTTCGTCGGTGAGCGGCCTTCGCGCGTGGAGAAACGGAGGAGACCCTTGCGGAGCCACTGTCCTTCCCCTGGCGGGGGGGCTGCTCCTCGCCTGCGGAGACGTTGACCGTGATGGCGACGTCGATCTTGTGACCGACGCCCCCGGGGGCGTGGACGTTCTATGGAACAACGGATCCGGGGCAATGGTGCCCCGGGCATTGCATCGCTTCGAGGTCGAAGCCATCGTTGCCGCGGCAGTGGGCAACGGCATCGTGTGGGCAATGGTAAGCAACGCCTCGGGGGGAGGCATCGCCCTCCACGCGATCTTGGCGAACGGGGGTCGAGGCGTCTCCGCGACCCTGCCAAGCAATGCGTCCCCTGTGGTGCGTGTAGGTGATCTCGATCGCGACGGACGCGCCGATCCGTTCGGTGTCACGCCCGATTCCTTGTGGGTGGTTTGGGCCGGCGAGCGACTCGCCGAGTTCCCGCTCGACGGCGAGCTGAGCCTTCCGGTGTGCGGCGACTTCGACGGCGACGGCGCTCTCGACGCGGCGCTCGTCGCCACCGGCGAGTGGGCGGAGATCCGCCGGATTGCGTTCGACGACGAACGGCGCCCGAACGCCGACTGCGTTGGTCGCCTGGGCACGCTTCCGCTGTCGCTCGCCCCGGCCGACCTGCACCCGGGCGGCGGCGACGAGCTGGTCGTCGCCGCGGTCCGGATCGTCGCGTTCGAGGACGAGAACGGCGTCACGCTCCGGCCCGCGGGCTGGGAGGTCGCGATCTGCCGACCGTCGGACGACCGGTGCGCCGAACTCACGGCGGCAGCGTCCGTAGAGAGCAACGGACTGCCATGGCCCGTAGACGGACCCGCGGTGGGAGATCTGGATGGCAACGGGTCCGCCGAGATCGCGATCGGTAGCCTGGAGGGGACCGGGGTCGCGCGGCTGACGCTCGATGACGACGGCACGCCTGCCAAGCTCCGCTGGATCGACCGCGGCCTCGGCCCCCTGTTCGCTGTTGATCTGGATGGCAACGGTCGCGACGAACTCGTGGGCTCCTCCCTGGGCGCGTCACCCCGGATCGTCATCCTTTGGAACGGAGCGGAGCGATGAGGCGCACGCTATGCCTGCTCCTTGTCACGCTCGTCGCAGCGACAACGACCGGCCGCTGTACGGGCTGTATCCCCGGCGATTCGGACCTGGTAGAGGTCGTCGTCGGGACCACGAAGCGTTCACTCTCTCTTCCGTTCCCGAGTGTCGCCATCGGGGGGATTCAGGCCCTGCGGGTGGGCGCCAGTGTCTCACTCACCGTGGCGCTCGAGCAGACGATCTCGCTGCTGCATCGTTGCGTTTGCAGCGGCCCCACAGCGCCGTGCCCCGGTTTCATGGACACCGAACTTGTCGCCATGGTGCCCCTTCGTCCGGCCGGAGCCGACGCGTGGCCTGTCCAATTCCCCGATCCCTACGAAGCACCCGGGTGGGGGCAGCTCGCTCACGTGATGCTCTCCAACGCGCAGCCCCCGCGCCTCATGCCCGGAACCCCGGACGCATCGGCCTGCTCCGGATACCAGCGGGTGACCGGGCAAGCCGCGTGGGGAACGATCGGTCTCGACACGCTGCCGATCGCCGGGCCCATCGAGTTTGCCTCCTCGGCAACGTCCCTGACCTTTCAACCGGTGCTCGTCTGCTGCTGTGGCGGTGAGGACACCTCGTCGAACAGCAGCCCGTTGCTGTCAAGCGTTCCTCGTTCGCTCTACTTCGACACCGACGGTGTGGCTCGCTGTACGTTCTGCGTGTCCGACGCCGACGGCGTGCACGACATCGACCGTGTCGTCGTCACATGGGTTGATGAAGGACGCCTGCCCCTCACATCGATGCCGCCGTTGCCGCTGGAGCTGCGGCAGGGCGATGGCCGGATCGAGGCAACGGCATACTGCCGGCTCACCGAGCAGCTGGCGGGCGCCTACCTCGATTGCGGCCCTTTGTGGCTTGCGGTCATGGCCACCGATCGACGCGGGCATCGGGTGGATGCCTTCGTCGAGATCTCGGAAAGCGCCGTGCTGTTCGGTCATCTTCCGCCGGAGATCGCCCACGTGGTGACTCGCCGCGCAAGCGACGGATACGATGTGGTCCTCCAGATCAGCGATCCGGAACCCTCCGATACGCTGCTCGTGGCCGCGGCGGCCGCGGCGGGACACGTCGAGCCGCCGGTCCTGACGCTCGGCGCATGGCAGCGGAACGATGGCGGGGACAACGTGCTGTTCAGTTTCGCGCCGGAGTGCGCCGACCCGCAGGTCGAGCCATTCTTGACGGTCACCGCAACCGACGCCTGGGGGCTTTCGACCACCCGACGGTTCCCTCTGCCGGGGGATTGCCTGCCGCTGCCGAGGGACGACACGATCCGCGTCGAGACCGCGTCGCCTGTCATCATCAACGTTCTGAGAAACGATCTTCCCGCCGACAGTGGGACGGGGCCGCTTTGCGTCGGCTCGGTCGCCGCCCCCAAGCACGGCACCGCCACCCACACGGCTTACCGGGTCACCTACACCCCCAAGCCCGGATACCTCGGTGAGGACCGCTTCACCTACGAGGCGTGTGACATTGTCGGCCGCTGCGCCACAGCCGAGGTGGTCGTTTGCTGCCGCGACGCATCGCCCGAAGGCCCGGCGTTCATCGCCCTCGGCCAGTGCGGCGCCCGCGGCCCCATCACGCAGTGGGCGGAGACCGGCAGCGTCCTTCTGGGACGCTACGCCGATCCCAACGGAGGCCCCCTCAGCTTCGCCCTCGGCGCAGCTGCCGACAGGCCGTACGGCAGCCTCGGCCTGCGCTCGGTGCCGGAGCCAACAGGCGATGGCCTGCCTGGGTACCGACTGTACTTGACGCTCCACGAAGCGCAGCTCGGCGAGGCACTCGACGCGACTCAAGGCCACATCGCCGACGCCCTCGAAGTACTCGTCGCCGAGGCGGGAGGGTCACCGGCTCCGTTCACCACCGTGGAAATCGCACTCCGAAACAGCGCGCCGATCGTTGGGGCCGTGGCGATCGGGACAGACGATCGCACGGAGGTGGCGATCGTGCTCGAGGCATCGGACCCGGACGGCGACCCGGTACAGTACTCCATGGACGATCCGGGGCGTGGCCACATGGAGCGGCCGCCGGACTTCGCCACCAGTGGAACTGCGACCTACGTCCCCGAAGCCGGGCAGGCTTACGTTGAGCGGATTGGCTTCCGCGCGACAGACGGTCTCTCGTCAAGCAAGGAGGGCACCGTGACGATCGAGGTGACCCTGGCCAACCGCCCGCCGGTCGCCGTGGCCTCTGCCCCGTCATCGGTCGCTGAGGGTAGCGTCGTTGCCCTCATCGGATCCGCCTCGTACGACCCCGACGAAGGCGACGCGATCGCCGCCTGCACCTGGGAACAGATCGACGGCCCGCCGGTGGAGCTCTCCGACGCCCACGTACTGGACCCCACGTTCGTCGCCCCCGCTGTCTCGTCCCCCGAGGGCGTCGATCGGTACGGCTTCCGCCTCGTTGTCGAGGACGGCTGCGGGGAGCAGAGCGCTCCGGTCACCGTGTCGATCGATGTCACCGCCGGCACCGCCTCCCTTGTCCTCGACCTCGATGTCGCGCCGCCCGCCGTTGCCCGGTGGGGCGAAGCGCTCACCTACTGTCTCACGGCGCACAACCCAAGCCTTGTGGCCGTGGATCGGGTGTGGGCGCACAGCACGCGAACCGGATCGCATTACCTGGGATCGATCCCCCCGGGGGAGAGCCGCCGCGTCCTTGCCGGCACGAGCTACATTGTCGTCGAGGACGACGTGTGCACGGACCAGGGACCCGCCGAGTTTCTGTCCAACGAAGCCTGGGCTGTGGGCGTCGATCCTTGGGGGCGGGCGGTTGCATCGGAGCGGCAGCAGATCGCCGTGCCGATCGTCGCGACCGCGGTTCTGAGGGTCACCGTCGAGATCGACGCGCCGTCGCCTGTCTTGCCGTGGACGGACATCGACACGACGATCCTCCTCGAAAACGCCGGCGACCTTCCGATCGAGGATGTCCACCTGGAGTACGACACCGTGTGGCCGTCGATGAGCTTCGGCGCGCTTGATCCCGGCGAGCTGGTGGTAGCGTGCGTGCTGCACCTGCTCAGTGCCGCGGAGGTGGAGGACGGCGAGGCCAGGGTGTACGTCCACGCGTGGGGCGACACGCTCTGCGGAGAACGGCTCGACGTGTCGAGGACAGAGGAGATCCCTCTGGACTGACCCTCCGGGGGCATCAGCCCTCGCCCACCCGCCGCACCATGCGGCGTCGAGGCGGCTCCCTCGGGGGCCGCCTCGCTCCAGGTTCCGCCGGATGGCCTCCCATCAGCCGCGAATCTCGATAGGGATGCACAACTCGCTCAATGCCGGCTCCGGGGGGTTTGCCGAAGCGGCGATAGCCTGTACGATGCACGGCATGCGAAGCATCGGTCTCGACTTCAAGGGAGGTGCGGTATGAGTCATCGTTGTCTCGCGGCGCGGGTCGCCGCTATCGTCTTGCTCCTCGGTCTTCTGTCGACAAGCGCGCTTGCGGCAAGAGTGGAGCCTCCGGAGCACCTGTTCGGACTCGGCTTCCCGACGATCGGAAGCCTGCGGTACGACGACGACGGGAACCTCGCGCGCGCGACCGGTTTCAACCTGGGCCTTGGCTACAGCGTGCGCTACTTCACCGGCAGCGATCCGTGGGAGCCGGAGAAGCTCAATCCCTACTGGGGTTGGGGAACCATCATCCTGTTCATCCCCTACATCGAGTTCGGGTTCTCCTACCCGATTCCGCTCGGTGAAGGCGATCGGTTCCTTGTGGTCGACTTCGGGCTGCTCTACCTCGTGCCCTACTTCCAGTTCTCGCTCTACTACTGATCGCAGGCGACCTCGATCGAAAGACGCGCCGGAGCCCACCTCGCGGGCCCGGCGCGTCCGCTTTCCCTAGGAGGCCGCCGTCGCGGTGAAGTACCGCCAGAACAGCTCCGCCAGCTCCGCGATCGCCTCCTCGGCGGCTTCCGAGAGGAACGCATGGAGGGTACGGCCGCAGCTGCGGTAGCGTGACGACACCAGGTGGCTGCCGCGGTAGATGTTCACCTCGTCCCACAGGAACTGCACCCGGCGACCGATGTAGTAGGAGAACACGTCCCGGTACGTGCCGTCGCTCCGGTACTCATCACGGCTGCCGCGGCCGAGCAGCTCGATGCAAGAGACGATCGGATCCGGCTCGATCTCCACAAGGTAGTCCTCGACCTCTCCGTCGGCAGCCTCGCCCGTGGGATCGAGCCCTCCGCTGCTGCTGAAGCGGAACCGCGCGTAGGTCGGGCCGGGCGTCCCGCAGTAGCCGATCCGGAAGGTGAGCGTCGACGCCCCCTCCTGAAGCGGCTCGCTCGTGAAGATCTGTTCGCCTTCGCCGTCCCAGCTGCCGTTCGCATCGAGGTCGATCCATGCGTCCAGGTAGCCCGCGGCCGATGCGGTCACGGTGATCGTCACCGTGTGGCCTTGCATCACCGGCGTATCGAAGCTCACCCCGTCGTCGTCGTCCCCCTCGTCGCGCTCGTCGTCACCGAGCGCGAGCGCGTCGGGCTGCCCGTCCGGATCCGCGTCGACGCCCGCACCGAGGTGGAAGCCGGGGCGGATGCCGTGGAACGGGCGGATCGACGGCGCACTAAGGGTGGGATACGGGGGGTCGGGCGCGTCGCCGTAGTCGTAGCCCAACGGGAGCACGGTGATGATCGCCGTGTCCGAGTCGGTCTCGAAGTGCCCCTCGTGACCCGGCCGCTGGTCGTGATCGTCCCACACCGTGAGCACCACGGGATAGGTCCCCGGCTCCTCAAAGGTGAGGACCGCCCTCATGCCCTCCCAGTTGTTGTCGTCGTCGGTCTCGTCGACGCAGTCGCGATCCCAATCCCCATCGTCGGTTCCGGTCCCCGGGACAACGTCCCACAGAAACTGCAGGACCCATCCATCCGCATCGGAGGAGCCGCCCCCATCAAGCACTACGACCTCCCCCACGAGGGCCGTCTGATCTGCTCCCGCGTCGGCGACCGGCTCGTAGTACCGGTGGAGGAACTCGTCCCACGAGGTGGTCTCGGGGAACAGGAAGTCCGGCGTCGCGGGGAACGGATGCGCCTCCGGGTCGGTCGGCGTGCAGTCGTCGGGATCCGCGGCGTACTGCCGGTCGCCGGAGCTCATCGACGGGTACTTCGACGGCCACGGGTCGTCGTACCAGAAGGTACACCCGAACAGCTCGTCGGCCTGGCTCTCCGGGAAGTAGATCGACAGCCCCTGGGCGTTGGGGTGCTCGGGGCCGTGGGCTTCCGCGAGGATCACCCCGGCGCCGGGGCGCAGCAGATCGGCGATCGTCGCCGCCTGTGACTTGTACGCCATGGGGATGCCGGGCTCGTCCCGCACTCGTTCGGCGAAGTGAGCGAGGTCGATGTAGTCCTCGTAGAAGAACGCCTCCACGCCGGCTCGGGCGGCGGCGATCGCCAGCTGCACGTTGTCACTTGGATCCACGTGTTCCCGCACGTCTTCGACCGCCTGGGCAAGGTCGGACGCGAACCGGTCGACCACCTGCGTGAGCTCGGCGAGGCCGTCGCCGAGCGAGATCGCGCTGATGGTGTGCAACGGATCCGGGTACGCGGTGGTGTACTCCTCGTGGTGGGCGGTGACAATGTAGGTCCCGAACTGCGACCCGCTCCACCCCGGGTTCGCCTTGAGGCCGGCGATCACGCGATCGATCGGCCAGCCGTAGATCGAGTCCTCCGATGCCACGAGCACCGAAGCGCTTCCCGCCACCTGGTTGGCGACCTCGATCATCGCCATCATGCACTGGTCGAAGCCCAGGAGATCCAAGTGCACGGGACAGGCGGCGAGCCCGGCGCGCAGCTCGGCCATGAACAGGGCGTCGTCGGGAGCGTCGTCAAACGTCGTCCCCTTCCAGCCTCCGCCGTGATCCCACATCACCAGCGCGTAGCGGCGGGCAGGGTAGTTGCTCGCCGCCCACTGGGCGAACCCCCCCAAGGTCTCTGCGGACCCCATGTTGATCTCGCCGAGCTCTGCGTCGTCGCCGGGCGCTGCGTACAGCCGCACGAGGTCCATGTCCTGATCCGCCCCGAGCGACCCACGCCGCGCGCCGCTCGTCGGGGTGGAGACAACGCCGCCGTCACGACTCACGGAGACGTCGATGTACTCAGCGCTGAAATCCACAAGCACGACAACGTTCACGTGGTCGTCGCTGCCACCGACCCACTCCAAGGCGTTCAGCGTCCACCACGCTTCTTCCTCGAGATCGTTGTCTCCGTCGAGGTAGAGCATGAACGTCCAGTCCTTCGTGCCCTCGGCCCCGGGTGAGCGCTCGACGATTGTCGCGACCGCGCTCAGATTGCGTTGGAGCGGCGTGATGTCCAGAGCGTCCGGTCCTCCGGTCACGTCCCAATCGGCGGGAACATCGGCGTCGGTCGCGTCCTTGTCGCGGCCGATCGACTCCCCTTCGCGGACCGAGCGACCGCGGGGCGAGGGAATCGTCGCTTGGTTCCGGGCGTCGAAGTAGGCCCCCTCGGGCCACTTCTCTGCAGCCACGGCGAGACCGTGCGCCGCGCCGGGGGTGTAATCGCCGGCGTGTCCCTTCCACGAAACGAAGTCGACCAGCCGCGATGCCGAGATGAGCCCGGAGAAGAGTGCCACCTCGTCCTCGAGGTAGTAGAACGCCGGAGGCGCGTCGGTCGAGCGCTGCGTGTAGTAGGTACCCTGCCCGTCGCCGAAGTCGAGCTCATCGACGCCTTCGGCAAAGCGAACCACAAGGAACGCGTCCGGGGGCATGAGGACGTCGGGGAGGACGGCAAGCGGTTCCGCCGCGCGGCCCGTGAGCACAAACCCGGCAAGATCCACCGCCTCCGTGCCGCCGTTGTACAGCTCGACCCATTGATGATCGTGCTCGTCGGCGAGATCGTGGAAGAACAGGACCTCGTTGACGACGAGACTCCCGTGCGGCGACAGCGGCGACTTTGCACACAGGCCAAGAGAGCCCGCAACGATCCACGTCACGGCTCCCAAGGCCACTGCTACGCTGCATGTTCTCTTCCTCATGATGCTCCTCTCAACATCACGGCCTACCTAGGACTCCCTCGAAGGAGGATGGAGGACGTCCGAGTACTGTCTCATGGAGCCTAGCATCCGTCCGAGCGGGAAGCCAAGCAGCGGCCGCTCGAGGGGTCGCTCCGTGGGCGCCACACGCCGGATCGGGAGCAGAAGCGGCGCCATGCCGTGGTCAGCTCCCGTTGCCACGCGGCAGCACAACAGTGAACGTTGTTCCCTTCGACGGCCGGGACGTCACGTGGATCTCTCCACCGTGGTCCTCGACGATCGCCTTGGCCATCGACAAGCCCATGCCCATCCCGCCGCGAGCGTCGCCCGAAGCGCCGTCGCGCTGATGGCGATCGAACACCCGGCCGATGCGATCCTCGGAGATGCCGACGCCCTGGTCGATGACGTCGACCACCGTGCGTTCCTTGCGCCGTGTCGCTCGAACGACGATCCGTCCCTTGGTCGAGTACTTCACGGCGTTCGACACGAGGATGTCGATCACCTCGCGGAGCTGCTCGGGATCTCCGAACGCCGTGAGCTCGCGAGGCGCCTCCACCACAAGTTCGAGTCCCTTGTCCCTGGCCGGGGCGGCGTACGCCTCGCGAACCGTGTGGACTAGTGTGGCCAGGGGGAACCTCCTGAGGTTCTCCCGGTGGGTCCTTGCCTGGATCTTGTCGAATTCGAGGAAGCTTTCTACAAGGCTGGAGATGCGATTCGCGTTTTCTTCGATCCGCTGCAGCGTCTCATGCTGCTTCGCGGTGCACACGCCGAACGTCTCCGCGCGCAGCAGCTCGACGTAGCCCTTGATCGCCGCAAGCGGGTTGCGTGCCTCGTGCGACACCATGTTCACCGCGCGCCGCTGCATGTCGAGCAGCCGTTTGAGGCGGCTCTCCGCCTTCTTCCTCCCGGAGACGTCGCGGAACGTCGCCACGGTGTGCGCCTCTCCTCCCAGGCGGACTCGCGTGGCAGTGGCCTCACAGATGCGGATGTCTCCATCCGGTGACACGGTCCGGACCTCGAACCGCACCGGAGGAACCTCACCCCGCCGGCGCGCATCGATCCGCGAGCGGATGAGCGACTGGGACTCAGGGGCGACAAACCTCATGATCGGCTGGCCGACGACCTCGCTCTCGTCGCTGCGGCCGAGGATGTCGAGCATCGTCCGGTTGACCGCGATGATGACATCATCCTTGGCAACGGCAATACCCTCGATCGAGTGCTCGAACAGGCTTCGGTAGCGTTCTTCGGAGGCAGCGAGCGACTCGGCGGTCTTACGGTGCCGCGCCGTCTCCTCCTCGAGATCCCGCGTGCGCTCGGCGACCCGTAGCTCCAGCTTGGCGTGAGACTCCTCCAGCGCCGCCTCCGCCGCCCGGTGCACCGTCAGATCTCGGGAGATGCCGAGGACGCCGATCACCCGGCCCTTCTCGCGGAGGGGCACGGTGCTGAGTTCCACCCATTGCATGGTCCCGTCGGCCCGCTCGTAGGCCAACTCGACAGCCGGAGGCGTCGTCCCCCCGAGCAGCGCCGCGACGTGCGCCTTGGCCTGCTCCGCGTCCTCAGGTCGCACGATGTTCAGGAAGTGACGCCCAATCCACCACGTCTTGGGGTGGCCCGAGCGCTCGAGGGCAGTGTTGTTGACGAACACGATCCGCCCGCTCGAGTCGAGCATGAACACCGCGTCGCGGAACCCCTGGATGAACTCCAGGTGCCATCCGGCCGTGATCAGCGGTGGGAGAACGCCGGGATCCGGCCCGCCCTCCTTGGTCTGCTCGCTCAACGCTCGCCCCCTTCTCCCTTGCGGTCCCTGCGGTAGGCCGATCCCGCGAGCGCCGCGTACCGCCGCCACCTCAACCGCTCGCCGCGTCCTACCGGGGGTCGGCGACGCGACCGACGAACAGAACCGCTCCGGTGGGAAGGTCGCGGATGAGGAAGAGGAACGGTCGATCGAAGCGCAGCTCGATCGGGGGCTCAGGCGCGCCGCCCAGCCTCATCCCTACCGCCGTGGCCGCGGCCGCTTCGGTGCCTTCCTCGTCCACGGAGACGAACGCCTTGTGCATGACAAAGCCGATCGAGAGATTCCTCGTGCCGTCCATCCCCGAGAAGTCGGCGGCGGCGGGATCGAACGCGTCGGTCATCCCCATGGCGTAGAGGATCGCCGAGAGCTCCTCTCCCCACTCCACGCGGAACCGCGGCAGCCACAACGCCACCCGACGCTCGTCGAGCCGCCCGACGAGCTCATCGAGGCTCGCGAGAGAGAGCGAGGACTCGACCCGTTCGAGCGCCCCTTCGTCGGGAGCAAGCAGAAGCATCGCTAGATCTCCCCCGTCGTACGGCAGCTCCACGGCGCGGTAGCCGTCGCCCTCTGCGTAGCGGAAGTACTCCACCTGCTGCATCGTCGGGACGGATGCTTGCGTCCCATCGACCAAGTGGAACGGCGCGTCTGCCGTCAGCTCCTCTGGAAACGGGCTCTCCCACGGCGCGAGGAAGTAGACGGCGTTGACCAGCGTCAGCCGATCGTCGGCGGTCACCATTCCCTGCGGCAGAAGCTCCTCGATCCTGCCTTCCGTGCGTTCGCTCACCCAGGTGTTGATCTCACGGCGCGCCGCCTCGGGGTCGCCGGCGTAGTCCACAAGGCGCATCCCTGCGCCGTAGTTCGCGGCGAGGAGGTCGAGGAATCCCGGGAGGAACTCATAGCCGATCTGCCCCCACGTGGAGTTGACGAGCCGCAGGGCGAAGCCATGGTCCTGCGTCTCATCGCTCTCCCGATCGCGAGCCTGGAGCTCCTGATCGAGGGCGTTTGCCGCGCGATGCAGCGCCTCCTGCTCCAACCCAAACTGCAACACGTCTTCCATCTGCCGCAAGGTGTTACCCCGCGCCCCCGCGGATGTCATCGCCAGCGCGAACGAAACGGAGAACGGCGAGAAGAAGAGGTTTCCGGGCTCACGCCGCACCGCCTGCAGCAGGTCGAACGCAAACGCCGTGTGGCCGGCCACCAATCGCGCGGTTTCGTCTGCGGTCACCTCGGGAGCCGCCACACGGTCGACATCGGACGCCACGCGCCCTGCGCTCGCCGCATCGCCGCCCGGGACACCGGTACACGCCGCCGCCATCGCTCCGAGGAGAAGGAGCGCCAACACACCTCGCCCTCTGAAAGGCTGCCGTAGCATCTCACATCACCCGTTGTCAGAAGTCTAGGAACGTCTATCCTACACGAAGAAGCCTCCGTGGTTTCGTTCGGCTGCCGGCGTACGCCCGAAGGCACCTGGAGCGGCGACCGCCGGCGTAGACCGAGTGAACTCCTGGGCCTGCGGAGCACACTTACAGGCGAAAAACACGAAACGGAGGTCCGAAATGGGGATGCGTCCACTGCGGCTGCCGCACGACTTCGCGGCGCTCGCCGACATGCTTGTGGAGACGTTCCAGTACCCGGAGAACCCTGAGTGGAGCGTGCAGGCCGACGAGAAGGAGGATCTCGCGCAGGAGATCCGGGGCATGCGGCGGGTGTGGCCGCTCGTCCGGCTCCTGCAGCTCGTCCATCCCCCTCTGCGCGACATCCTCCGCGGGTTCATCTGGGAAGAGGACGGACGCCCCGTGGCGGCGGTCATCGTGCAACGGATGGGTTCGTCCAGCACGTGGAGTGTGGGGGTCGTCGGGGTGCTGCCGGCGTACCGCCGCCGCGGCCTCGCGCGAAGACTTCTTGAGCACACCCTGGAATTCCTCCGCGCTCGCGACGCCGAGCGGGTCGTCCTCGCCGTCATCGACGGCAACGTCCCGGCGTACGCCCTCTACCAGAGCCTGGGGTTCACCCACTATGGCGGCCAAGGCGACTACTACCGAGCCGCCGCGATCCCGGAGGCGGTCCCCCCGCTACCCGCGGGCTACGCGGAAGAACGGCTGCCACGGTCCGACTGGCGAACACGGTTTGAGCTCGAGCGGCGGATCGTGCCCGAAACCCACCAACGGTACGAGCCGGTGGTCGCCGAGCGGTTCCGGCGGCCGCTGCCGGTGCGGATGCTCGCGCCCGCCGTGCTGCTTCTCACCAGGAAGCGCCGGGTCGACCGAGCACTTCGAACCGAAACGACGCGGAAGGTCATCGGCCGCTACGGCTTCGTGCTCTCAAGGAAGAGCAAGGGCGTTGGCCGCATCATGGTGGCGCTCGATCCGGCGCACGCTGTACTCGCTCCCTACATCATCGGTACGGCGTTGCGCGAGGTGGCGTCTGCCAACCCTGGGCTTCGCGTGGAGCTCTTTGCGCCGCGGTGGATGGACGGGCTGGCCGAGGCGGCCGAGGCGCTCGGGTTCAAGCGCCGCCTCGAGTACCACGAGCTGGGGCTCGTGTTCTAGACCGGCCTACCGCAAGGGGATGGGACCTGCCCTCGCCCACCGTGCGGGCGGGCCCCTGCTCTATGCCCTCGCGTTCGCGGAGGCGTCATCTCGCGGACGCGCGGGGGCTCCCCGGCCGCGTTCGACCATCCACATCCGCCCGTTCCTCGTGTTTCCCATAGCCTGTGTCCCTTGCCTCCTAGCTATTGACAACTCTCGCAAAATCAACTAGGGTGCGTGTATCTGATACGGTCCGGAAACGGCACACCGCCTGAAAGGGCGCGTCGCAAAGCCACGGGTCGCCCGTCGACCGCCGAGCTACCAAGGGACCACGGCGGCGGGAGGCGTTTCGGATGTTGCCTTGCACTCCTTCGACACGTTCCAGCGTGTCGGTCTTTCCTCGCCGAGCCACTTGGGGGTGGTCTTTCGCGCGGCACGGCGCCGCGTTGCCTTGCGGGGGGTGAACCATGTGAGGGGAGGCGCTTGCGACGGCGGGCGGAATCGCTAGCCGTTGCGACATAGGGAGATCGATTGAGCTCAAGGGAGGCAACATGCGACGCTCATGTTGGACAGGTCTTCTGGGAACCCTCGGCGCCGTAGCGGTGGTGCTTCTTGTCGGCGCCGCGACGCTCGCCGGACCGATCACGATCGACGGGGGCTGGCACTACGCGGAGTGGTACGGCGCCGGCCAGGTGTGGACCGACGGACCCTACACGTTCACCGCGGCAACGCCGGTGATCCTCGAGGTCCGCGATGACTTCATGGTCGGCGATCAGTTCCGCGTCTACGACGACGGATCGCTGCTCGGCGACACGTCCGCGCCCGGTCCTGGCTACAGCACCGGAGAGTGGACGCTTCTTGCAGGGGCCCACTCGATCACGATCCTTGTCATCATGAACCCTTACGACTACGGCGGCTTCTACCTCCAGGTGACAACGTCACCCGACAGCACGCCGCCAACGATCCTCGGCTGCCCGGGAGACATCGAGGTCGACGCGGCGCCGGGAGCCGCGGACGCGCAGGTCTGGTGGACCGCGCCCACAGCGACCGACGCAGAAAGCGGGGTGGCGTCGTTCACCTCCACCCACGTTCCCGGCGACCGGTTCCCGCTGGGCATCACCCTGGTGACCTACGTGGCGACCGACGGCGTGGGCAATGTGTCCACCTGCTCGTTCCTCGTGATCGTGCACCAGACCTTGGACATCGTGCCGCCCTTGGGGAGTGTGCTGTTCCTGGGGCGCGGCTGGGAGGAAGCAGCCGGTGGCGGAGGCGGACTCGACGAGCCGCCGATCGTCGGCGAGCTGCCGGTGTCCACGGTGTACGTAATCGGGGAGCCGATCGCTGGGTGTTGCAGCGTGGTCGACTGGATCGGACGCGGCGTCGAAGCTGACAGCATCACGCTCACGCTCTACGACGTGACCGTGGGAGACGGGTTCGACACCCGAGAGCCGCTCGAGGCGCGGACGCTTCTGTGTGGCGAGGACCTGTGCTTCTGCTTCAGCCTCGACACAACCGGCCTTGCGCCGGGCTACTACGACATCCGGCTGGGCCTGCCGTTCATGGACCACGAGTGGATCCGCGTGGAGCTGGTCGCGCCATAGCTGGAGTCACCGCTTGGGAGCCACGCTGGGGAGATGGGAGTGCCTCTTCGTGAGGCACTCCTGTCTTTTGTGTCGTGTGAACGACTCGTATTCACTGACTTGACAGCGTATGACGAATGAACCATGATGACTCGCTCCAGGAGGATCCCGAACGGGCACACCGCTCGCAAGAGCGGGCCGCAAAGCCACGGGTCGCCTGCCGACCGCCGAGCTGCCGAAGGATCGAGCGAGGAGGAACGGCTCGTGGATTCCAGAGCCTTGGAGTCCGTGCGATGCCGCTCCAGAGGAAGGCCAAGGAGGCGGTTCGCATGCAGGCGGTTCGCAGAGCAGTGACGGTGGCCGGGCTGATGCTTCTTGTGCTCGGCATGACGTGTGTCGTGTCACTGGGGCACGACCATTACGGGAACAGCGACGAGTGGCTGCGACCCACGTTGGTGCCAGTTGGCGGCCGGGCTACGGTATCTTTCGGCTACACCATCTGGCACGATCACGGCGGGGATCCGCGCGGCGGCTATCCGAACCCCTGGGAGATCCGGCTGGACGGAACGCCCGGGGTCCGCGACGGGATCCTCCTTGCGAGCGGCGCCGAGCTCCACCCCGCGTACGGGGAGACGCTCACGTTCCATGTAACGCAGACGGTCACGATCCCTAGGCACATCGGGGTCGGGCGACACACGATCAAGATCATCACCAGTTGCGACGAAGACTGGTGGGCCTACTACGACTACCACCAGAAGTACTCGTACCTGCCGTTCACCGTGGGCTGCCTTGTGGCGCCTTGCGGTGCCGCCGGCTATCTCGATCGTGGATGGGAGGAGGCGGCGGGCGGAGGAGGAGGACTCGATGAGCCTCCCATGGTCGGTGAGCTGCCGCTGTGCACCCAGTACGAAGTCGGCGAGATCATCACCGGCTGCGTCCGCGTGACCGATGGGCTCGGGAACCCTGTGGAAGACGCGTACTTCCCGCTCTCCTTCTACGCGGTCACCGTCGGTGACGCCTACGACACCCGGGTCGCCCTCGAGGCGGAGCTGCTCCGCTGCACCGGCGCGCTCGGCAATTACTGCTTCGACATCGAGACCGACGGGCTCGACCCCGGCTGCTACGACATCCGTCTCGGGCTTCCCGACGGAACCGTGCAATGGCTGCGCGTGGAGCTGGTCGCGCCGTAGGCCAGCGTGTTTACGGGAGCGACGTGCGGGGCACCTCCGTTGGGGTGCCCTCGCGTTTTCCCGCACAGCCTGCCACAGAGCCAAGGCCGATGGCAGAGCTCGTACAAGCCGCTCAACTACGCGGGAGGAGGCGTCGAACGCTCGATCGTGTCACCCCGATCGTCGGGGCAGATCGCGCCTGCGGCGTTGCCGTCAGGATCCGTTGCGCCGGGGATGATGTTTCCCTCTCCGGTGAGGACGCCGGAGAACTCGGAGAACAGCTCGTCTGCGGGCAGGGAGCACCGAGGCCCGTAGCAGCGCACGCCGTACTCCCCGTTCCCGCAAACAACGTTCTGCACAAGGTTGACGCACGCGATGTCGGCGAGGAAGAGCCCGTCACCTGTGTTGTCTCGCACGTCACAGCGCAGAAGCTGCGACGTCGACCCCCCCATCAGCACCGCGCCGATGAGGTTCCCGTTGAGCGTGCAGTCGACGGCGACAAGCGACGTGCCGCCGGCGGCGATCACGCCACAGGTGTTCCGCTCGAGCGCACAGCGCCGGAGATCGACCCGGGTGTCACCGTCACTGCCCACGCCCGCGGAGCGATGATCGGTGCAGGTGACGTGCTCCAGGGTGACGCGGCCCAGTCCCTCCACGCACACGCCGAGATCGCCGTTGGCGGCAATGCGCGTGCCGTAGACGCGAACCCGCGGCTCGCGAAGGATCTCCGACGGATCGAGAAGCGTCAGCTCACCCACGGGCGCGAACCCAGCGAGGACGCCGCCCGACGCGTTCTCGCTGACGATGCCGTAGGTCATCTCGAGCTCCCCCGCTTCCAGCACAGAAACGCCGACGTCGTTTCCCTCGATGGCACAGCTTCGAAGCGACACAAACGCCGAGCCGTCGACGCGGACGCCGTCGCCCGCCCCGTCGCACACGACGCAGTCGGCGCACGCGAGCGACGAGACGCCGGTCGCCGCAAGCGCCGTGCCGTTCGCGCCGATCACCTGTGTTCGCAGCACCGTCGCCGAGGCGGTGTCCCCCACAACAACCGCCTCCGTCTCGGTCGAAGCGATCACGCTGTCGGCGATCACTGCGATCGACGATCCGGCGACCTCGATCGCTCGCAGGTCGCCGTCGAAGCGGGCGTCGCGAATCGTCGCCAACGCCGTGTCGCCGAGAGACACCGCGCACAGGCGATGTCCGGCGAACCGTGCGTCCAAAGCTGAGACAACGCTTCGGCCGCCGGCGTCGATCCCGGTCCAGTTCGCAGCAAGCTCAGTGTCTTCGGTGAGAAGACGCGCATCGTCTCCCAGCTTCAGAGCGGCGCCTCGCTGGTCCCGCAGGGCGCACGACAGCAGCTCGATCGTCGCCGCTCCGGAGCCAACGATCCCCTCGCCGCCGTCGCCGGAGAGAGCGACCTCCACAAAGCGCACTGTCGCATCGTGTACCGCAACGGCAGCGCCGGTGCATCCCGCCAGACGCAGCCCCTCGATGACGCTGCCGCTGGCTCCAGGGAGGACGGACACAAACCGCTTCGTCCCCGGCGTGGGCGCAAGCTCGCAGACGCCGCCGTCGCCGCTTAGCGTCAGCGGCTTCCACACGGTGACGCCCCCCACGTGTCGTCCCTGCCGAACGACGACCACCCCGCCGGGAGCGACCGCGTCGACCGCAGCCTGCACCGTCGGCAGATCGTCTGGAACGCCGATCTCCTCAAGTCTCTCAGACGAGGCCAACGGACCTCGAAGCCCGGGGGGGGCATAGCGACCGAGCGCCGCGCCGTTTCCGACGAACGCGTTGTCGCTTCCTGACACCGCCGCGCTCGCCTCCCACACCAGGAGGCCAAACTCGGCGTTCCTCTCGAAACGACAGCCGTCAATCGTCACCTCGGGCTCTCCCGCGATGTAGATCCCGCAACCGGCGT
>Ga0272442_10001676_pt1 | contig 33120 bp, 28 predicted proteins | sample SSMForm2O_FD_200262 | JGI IMG/M metagenome (GOLD analysis project Ga0272442, IMG submission 200262) | Marine sediment archaeal communities from Little Sippewissett salt marsh, Falmouth, MA, United States - SSM-Form-2O | ecosystem: Environmental > Aquatic > Marine > Wetlands > Sediment ... | reverse complement strand
TAAGGCGGCACAAGAACCTCGTCGCCTACTCCTATCCCCAGCGTATGCAGTGAGGTAATAAGGGCATGGGTTCCATTCGTCGTGGCAAGACACCGTTTTGCTCCCATTAACTCGGCGTATTTTTCCTCAAACTCCGATACCAATTTTCCTCTCGACCATACCCCGCTGCGGAGTACCGATAGTACCCTTTGTTCATCTGCCGCTTTATCCCACATAGGCCATTCAGGCCAGGTTTTGCTTCTAACCGGTTTGCCCCCGTTAATTGCAAGCTTATCTGCTTTGCCACTTTTATCTCCATAAGCGGGAATTGCTGCTGAAGTTACCGCCGCCAGAGTACCGGCCGATGCCGCAGTTAAAAATTGCCGTCTGTTTAAATTCTTACTGTTCATTTTAATTGTCCTTTGTTTGAGCCGATTTTATTATTCAATTTATTTGCCCTTTGACTGTGCTAACTTCGTGGCTGTATCGAGAATTATATCCTCAATTGCTGTCGTGTACGGCCCTGCCTTCCATTTCCCATGCGCCTGTGGTTCGTATCCTCCTTCTTTTATTGCCTCGGCGGTGCAAACATAGCCGGCCATGTGGTTGGAGTAGCCCAGTGTGATTATGTTGGCCGGTTTTAATCTTTCGGCCAAATTAAAGCCGTATTCGGTGAAGACCTCCCCCTGCAGGGCCATAAGCATAAACGGATAATCACTTTTTCTGCCGAAGCGAAAAACCTGCATTCGGTAAGGTTCGGTTTGGGCAATTGTCTCGCCGCGTTCGAGCATGGCTAAATGTTTCTCAGCCCAGGGTCTCCTGTAAGTATCGTTTTCGATTTCCTTGCGGTATTTACTCTCCGGGACCTTTTCAAGCGGCAGCTCGATGACTTTGTAACCGTACTCAATCGGCCCGGTGATTGCCATTCCCTCTTTTGCAAGCGCCCATTCCACGCTCATCCCCAGGTCTCGTCCGAACCGTGCGGCAATTTGCTCTTCAGATTCACGAATGAACTTTGTCGCGTATTTGTCGACAATCTGAATCCTGACATCGGCACCGCAGCCCTGCATAAAAACAACCACAGCTCCGGGGTGTCTTGTTTCGATGAATTCTCGCATAAAACCCGGGTAGTCCGACCCTAAACCCGCAGGCCCGACCGTAACCGGGTGACAGGCATACTTGACGATTACCCCAATGAGCTTGTTATCTGTGGGCGATTCCGCTGCAATTACCTGAACGCGGTGATCCACGATGCCGTTGAAATTAGGCAGCATTTCGATAGTGCCGTTGACATCTTTGCGGCGGTTGATACCGACCGAAGTGCATAATTGTTCGCAGTACCGCAACTTCGCGGGCGTCAGTTTGTCGATGGCATCACCGACCACAGCCACCGCCTGTTCAACTACGTACTCGGCATAGTCGGCATCGAAGTATTCAGGCTTGACCGCTTCCGGCTCCGTCAATGGCGGCGCCGAATGAGTATGGCTGGCATTGATGCAGAAGGCCTCCGGAGCGATACCGTATTTTTTCGCGACCATTTTTTTGACCCGCTCGGCCAGGGGACTCCGAACATAGCAAAAGTCCCATCCCATCCATACTATTCCCTTGCCGGATTCGGCCTGGGCCACCATTGCCTGTACACGAAGGTCGCAGTGAATATTGCCCCGCGGTGTTTTTGATACATGTCCAATCGGCACCGCCGGAGCTTTCGGATTTACGATGCGCCTGGCAAAACCGACTTTCAGGTGTTCGCCGGACACTTTAACAGAACCGGCGAGCACAACTGCTAATATGGAAATTATAATTGTGATTTTAGAATTGTTCATTGACAAGCTCCTGGTGTTGGGATGTAAAAATCAAACATTTTTTCTTTTTTCGCGAAAGAAGCTGGTATATTCTCCGTCATCATCGCCTTCATCTTTGTCGCCGGCCAGCAGCGATTGGTAATGGGCTATGACTTTTTTATAGGCATCGGCGTGTTCTTCAATTACTGCAGGCCTGTAATGTTTGAACCACGGTACGGTAAAAACACAGCGGTTGATTCTTTCTGAGACCGGCAGCGATTTCAGATAATCCTCGACTTTAACAGAATCGTCAATATGGGCGACCCTTGTCGCCCTGCCGTGCCCATATACATCCATTTCCGTAAACAGCCGATGCTTATGCAGCGGCTTATTACACCCCGGCTCACAAACCGTCCCTTCTGCCTCGACCGCCTCGGCGAAGCGCCTTAGCGAAAGACCTCCTAATTCTTCAGCGACATACTTAAAGTGTGGGAAGTACCAGCCGCCTTTAGTGGTATTGGAGTTTTTCTTGGGCCGCATCGGCTTTATGCCCGGCATCGATTCGAGCAAATCACAAAAATAATTCATCGCTTTGTCAATTTCAGCCATCTGTTTCGGGTACAGTTTTAATTGAACAAGTCCGATAGCCGAACTCAACTGGTTCAGACGCGATTTTATTCCGCCGCAGGGTAGACCGGTAAATGGCTTCAGTTCTTCAAGTTCAATCTCATTATGCCGGATGTAGTGGCCGAACAATAGCGCACGTTCATAAACTGCCCGTTCGTCAGTAAGTAATATCCCCCCTTCTCCAATGGCCAGAGATTTTCCCGTCATAAGCGAAAACACCGACGCCTGCCCGAATGTGCCGACTTCTTTGCCTTTGTAAAGCGCGCCATGAGCGTGCGAACAATCTTCGAGAACTTTTAGATCGTACTTTTCAGCAATAGCCATTATAGCATCCATATCAGCCGGCATACCGGCATAATGTACAACCACTACTGCTTTGGTGCGTGCCGTTATTCGAGCCTCAATATCATTGGGGTCGATGCACAAACTGTCAGGGTCGATATCCGAAAAGACAACGGTAGCGCCGAGGGTATAAACCTGTACAATCGAAGCCCAGTATGTAATGCTTGGCGAGATGACCTCATCCCCTGCTCCAATTCCCAAACCGTACATTGCTTCGAGAATTGCGGACGTACCGTTAGGACAGGCCAGTCCATATTTTCTGCCGAGAGCCTTGGCATATTTTTTTTCAAATTCCTTTGTGATATCAAGACCTGACATTTGACCCGACCGCAGTACTTTCAAAACCGCTTCCTCGTGCTCGGCCGTAACAATAGGCCACTTGAACATATCGCCGCTATCGGACTTTACCGCTTTTTCACCCCCGAAAAATGCCAGGTTGTTCTCAGTTTCTGCAGTCGACACTATATAATCTGCCTTTTTTTGACTCTGCTGATATTAGCAGGCTTACTATTGCAATTGATGCCTGTGATGTCAAGAACAATACGAAGTGCTTATTCTGATGGCAACTCTCGAAAATAAACCGGTATAAAAGAAGTAGCAAACTTAATGGTCGGCAACTTCGGTTAATTCGGTAATGACTGTTTGAAGGCCAAAAACCACTCGTGCAAGGCAATCATAATCGATTTTATCAGGTGTATCTTCGGGTGTATGGTAATGTGGATAACGAAACAGTGCCGTATCGGTTACCATAATCGCCGGATAGCCCTGTTGCCAGAAAGACCAGTGGTCCGACCAGTTGATTCCGGGGACAATTTCTGGAATGGCTCCTCCCTGTGACGGAAACTTACAGTTTTTCCGAAATGAAGAAATAACCTTGCGCAATATGTTACGAGAGGAACGGTTGCTTACAAAACCGAGGAAGTTGCCGGTTGAGGGGTATACAAGATTAAAGGGAAACGGGTATTTTTGGCTCTTTGGCTGGTCTGAATAATAACCGATAGTCTCAAGGCTAAGCATGGCAACAATGTTCTCGCTTTTTTCCCGGCAGCTTTTCGCATAAACCAGGCTGCCCATCCGGCTGGTTTGGAAAAAAGGGGGTTCTTCATTCACAAACAAAACCAGCCGCAAGGTACGAGATACTTTTTTACCATAAAAGTAGCGGGCAAGGGCAAGAGTTGCTGCAACACCTGAAATGTTATCATTTGCTCCGGCACTGCCATACACCGAGTCGTAGTGGGCTCCCACAACTACTATCTCTTCGGGTTGTTCCGCACCCAAAATCTCGGCTGCGATATTACAGCAATCCTTGCCTTCTACAGGGTAATTCTGTTCGAGGATTTCGTAACCGGCTTCTGCAAGGATCGTTTTAATAAAATCTGCTGCGGCGGTAAGATTCTGGTAGTGCAAAATGTTTCTCTCACCTATCTCGCCGGCAAGCTTATTTACATCACGAACAAGTTCCTCCCGCACAGACACCTCAGCGTCAGTCAAAGACGGCAGCGGGCCGGCGTAACTTCTTCCGGGCATTTTAACCATTGTGAAATATCCCCATAAGCAAAGTATTATAAGAAAGGCGGCCAGGACACCAAGCCTGATTACTGCGCCGCGAGTTATAATTTTTATGACAAACTTACTTTTGCATTTGGACTTTACTCCAACCTCTCCTCCGGGCACGTCTTTACTTGGACTTGATGTTTGTCTTCGTTTAAACACCGCATTATTATATTGTTAAAGATATTACTATCAAGACCCGAACTGCTCAAACTTAGAGGTTTTGCAACCTGTGCCCTATGTATTCTGTTCCTCTGCACTCTAGGTGCCTTAGGTATCTGTGGCTAATTTTTTTTCTCATCCGTGGTTCAGTCAATTTTTCCTATTCCCCCTATCTTCCCCATTTTAACATTTTATTCACCCTACACCGTCAGCTACTCCCGACGAAATACCCTATCCGCCCCACGCAATAAGAAAATGCCCGATTTTGAAAACACACCGCAAATTGCACGACTTTTTGCATCTTTTTTTTCAATTTTTTTCTCTTTCCCCCCTTTTTTCCCCCTTTTTAAAAACTTTTTTCCGCTTTTTTTTCAAAAAATCTACCCTTCTTCCCCGAATTCAACTCACCGCTGTTTCCGTGAAAAATCGCACAAAACGCGCAAGTATGTGGAAAGAAAATCAGTTTTTTTGAAAAAATTTTTTACCCCTTTCATAATAAGCGCTTACAAACTTTCATACCTTTCAAATCCCACGATTTTTCGTATAAAATGCGCAAGTTCATCTAATTATAGGGAGGCATATTTTTTAAAACTCCCCTTGACAGTTTATTGATTTGGAGATTCTTAAATGACCACCGAACCACAAACCACGATTCATCCCGATGTCTTTTATCGGGAAACCACTGTCCACGAACCACGAACAGTAAAAACAAACCCAATTTTTCAAATAGCCCGATGAACATAAACCCGGCTATGACAAACCATTACAGCAATTTTTACTTCCTCGAAAGATGCAAAAACAAACCCAATTCGAACCCAATCAAACCCAACTTCTGCCCGGACTGGCCGAAGCTATAAATGTTTGTTTCTAACTTCACAAGGATTTAATAAGGAAAAGCTTATGCCAAAATCACTAAGTCTGAGCTTAATTGTAAAACAAAACTCCAAACGCTCTTGAGATGGCCAATACACATGGAATTTGACTTTGAACACTGCCGCCTGTATATTAACGCAAGGTTATGGTGATGAACAGAATATTTTCGGTAAATGAAAGGAGATGATGTTATGACCAGGTTTATCAGCTTGTTATTTGTTTTGACCGTTTTTTATCTGTTCTGCTCAGCCCCCTGCGCAGGGGCCGACAATATATACGACGGTATGGTTTACGGCATATTCAAGCCCCTCGAAACCACTCAGACAGATATTAGGATAACCGTTAGCGGCGGGACATTCACCTATGTTATAGATAAAACCACCGGCCAGATTATCTCAGCCAAGGCCCTCGGAGACGAATTCATCGCCCCGGGTACTTGTTTCCCGAATCCTTATGTTGGCCTAATGCCTGAAAATGACCCCGGCGCAAGCCGTACAGGTGGGAAAGACCGGCCGCGATTTGGCTATGAAAAGGCCGTCGAGATGCGACCGTTGCTGTGGTCGGGCGAGCTTACCGACTCATACCGTTTCGACGCTTCCGATAGCATCAACATAAAAACAAAATTGGTCAGATCCGGCCCTGAATTCGTCGAGGTTAATGCCACCGGTGTCTATGCCTGGCCTTCTGATAACAGGCCAACGCCACTATACTGGGAAATCAATTATCTCTTCGATGTTGACGGCTTCACAAAGATAACCGTCGAACTGCGAACGAAAGAAAGCGTCAAACTCCGCTGGAGTTGCTTCAATCACGCTTATCTGGAAAAAGACATCAACGAACTGCTCACTCGCTGGTCGGAACCGGGCAGAGTTCCCTTCAATATCCGCCCCGAAGCAACCGTCTCTATCAGGGATACAAAACCGGATGAGCCCGTTCTCGAATCTCACTGGTGTCCCTTTATCCATCTTGGAAATTCACTTACCGGAATCGAATTTTCAAAAGAGGATTTTACCGACCGATGGAGCGGATATCGGGATTCATCCGTCAGCCTTGAAGACGGCCGCTATATACATACAGGCTCGGTGGATACAAAAGATGGAAGAACCCTCAGGTCCCATGATTCAAGAGGCAGAAGAGATATCTTCACGCAGATCTATATGCGCCAAAATCATCTTGAGTACGAGGAGTTTGACATCCGAAACACAACCTTTCCATTTAATCCAAAGGATGTTCGGCGAAATCAATTCTGGGTGCAGCTTACACCGGCAAAAAATCCCCGCGACGAGTTAAACAGTCTTCGCGTTGTCTGGCCCGGGCCCCACCAGATTAATATGGTGCGCTGGAGAGGCCGAACCGAGCCCTGGTCGCCGCCCTCCGATGAACGGATTAAAGTGTGGGCCCAGCAGGGCATCAACCTCATTGTCGGCGGTGCAAATTTTATGTCCGGTGATTTCAGCCGTCCCACCGACCAGGACAAAGTCCGCCACTTCATTGACGTGGCGCACAGCTACGGCATCAAGGTCATACCTTATGTTACATTCTCCGACTACAATTTCGAGGCCCCCGGATATCAGGAAAACGCCGCCGCCTGGGCCGCCTCCAAGGGTATTGAATATGCCAACTGTACAACTTTGATGTGTTTCGGGGCCGAAGGCTGGCGTCAGCACTGGGAAAAGGAGGTTGACCTACTGCTGAAGAACTTCGACTTTGACGGCCTTTATATCGACCACTGGTTCCACACCAGAATTTGCACAAATCAAAAGCACGGCTGCGGAGGTTACATCGCCCGCTTTGTAACCGACGGCTACCACGATTTTGCCAAGCGGGCACGAAAGCTCGTCGCACGCTACACCGACGGCAAAGGATTGTTGATGCTCAATGCAAATATGCTTCTTTTTTCCGGGGTCGTTCCCTGGTTCGATATAAGACTAAACGGCGAAAACACCGACCCCCGCTCTATTCCGGGCGAATCGGTCGTAACCTTCTGGAACGGCAGGGGACAGGGAGTTCAATCACTGGCAATATGGAGAAGCCGCCAGGACAGCCTCGATATGATGAACTTCTGCACGGCATTTATGTTCCCGTTCCGTTTCAGGCCGATTCCGGACACGATAGAAAGGTGGGTTGAAACCGGCCGGCGGCCGGAACTCGATTTGGCCCGCCGGCTCTGGGAAACATGGCGTTTCTTCGGCCTTAATGAATCAAGCAGGTACTCGAACTTTGACAGCCGCAGCGTAGTCGATATGACCAAAGCCGGCTCATTTGTAAATGCTTTCAGCAGGGAGGGGCGGGTGCTGGTAGTTATGGCTTTTTTGAAAACAAAAGAAGGACAGCAGCCCGAAAAACAGCGGGATGAATACCTGAAAATAATCTCTCCGGAAACCCTCGGCCTGAAACAAAATGTTAATTACAGAATAGTTGACCTCACCAACAATCGCTATCTGGACGAAAAAACTTACACATTAAACGAACTGAAAAAAATTCCCGTCAGGCTAATTTTCGGGACGCCCCTGATAATTATGATTGAGCCTGAGCAAAAAGCACCAAGACTGGTCTACTTCAGGGGAGTCGATGATATAACCGCCGAACAAACCGCCGACAAGCTGACTTTCCGGACCAAAACCGTTGCCGGCTCGCCTCTTTCACTTTATATTGACGACGCCGGAATTAAATATCGCAGCCTGACGGAAGGAATAACAAAAAAATCCGACGAGGGCGATTTTAACGTTTTCTCCGGTTTCGTACCTGATAACGGTGTAGTTATTCTCAGTAAATAATATACGGCAAATTTTCTTGCTGCCGATAATAATAACAGCCGATAACCGCCCCGCCGTCGGCAGCCTCTAAAGGCCGCAAACGCTGCATACCCGCTAAACCAGCGGGCATATCTGACCGATATCCCAAATTGATTGTGCTTTCTGAAAAGGTTGTCTCACTGTGAGAAAAACTTAGGTCGAGGTCGAATTTGCCCTGATAGCTAAAGTCGAAAGGCTTGTCGGCTGGGATGGAGGTGGCTATAGCATTTGACGTTACCATAAAAGAGTACCTTAAGGAAATCGACGAGGCGCCCCTTCTTACCGCCGAGCAGGAACGACTCCTCGGAACTCTGATTACAGAAAAAAGCGACCCCTCCGCAAGGGAACAACTGGTAAGAAGCAACCTGCGACTCGTTGTCAATATTGCAAAAAAGTATGGCAATCGCGGACTCAGTCTCGGCGACCTCATCGAGGAGGGAAATCTCGGCCTTATAAAAGCCGTTGATTACTTTGACCCTAAGAGAGGCACCCGATTTAGTACATATGCAGCATGGTGGATTAAGCAGAGTATCAAAAGAGCTCTGCTGATGAATACTCAGCCTGTGCATATCCCGACCTATATGGTTGCTTTGATAAACCAGTGGCGGCATACCGCCGCCGAACTTGAGCTTCAGCTCGGCCGTTATCCGGATATCGAAGAAATGGCCGACATTATGCATTTGCCTCTGAGAAAGGCAAAAATTATAAATCAGGTCGTAAAAACTCTTGGCTCTGTAAAAGATGTTTCCGGAAATGAAGATACGGATGAAGACCATCTGCTCGAGGCAACCCTTGAGGACGAAAGCGGCGGCCAGCCCGAAGACGAACTTGTCGCCGACGAACAAAAACTAAAGCTCTTGAGATTACTCGAGGAAATAGAGCCCAGAGAGGCGAAAATCCTGAAGATGCATTATGGCCTTGATGGAAATAAACCGCTCGGACTAAGAGAAATAGGCAGCAAACTGGGGCTCACAAGAGAAAGGATTCGCCAGATTCAGCGGGATGTACTTACAAGACTATACGAGTTTATGGAAGATTAATAAGACCTCAAAGCCACATTTCGAACCGAAAAGAGTAAAAGTTAATTCTCCTTTTCATGACAGTACCTGGCTGAGGAAACTCGGCCAGTCCAGCGGCAAAGCCACAAATCGAAGACCGTCTCTTTACCTGACCTGCTTTGATTGATTCGAAAGATGCTTTTTTTACGCCAGCCGCTCACCTCATCGGCGACTTCCTTCGCCTTGTCATCCTCCAGGTCGCGGCGGAAAAGTTCAAGCGCATCCTTGCTCAAATCATACACAGAAACCATTTCCGTCGTAGTATCATAAATAAACTTCCGGTTATCAGATATGAAGCCTGCCGGCCCCTGCCACATCCATCCGGAAAAAAATACTTTCCGCACATCAGCTACAGGTCCAAGGGCGTTCACACCATCAAACCTGCAGCCACTGATATCAAATCCGAGCAGACCAAGCAGCGTCGGGGTAACGTCAATAGAGCTTAAAGCCTCCGTAACTTTACTTGCACCATTAATAAGAAACGGCGCCCGGATAACCCAGGGTATGCGCAGGTTCTCATCAAAGGCTATTCGCTCGTGACCAAGCAGGCCGTGCTCTCCAAAGGCTTCCCCGTGGTCTCCGACAATACAGAAAATCGTCTCCTCAAGCAGTCCCAGGTTGGTTAATTCTACATCCAGGGCGGCCAAAAACCGGTCAGTGTAAGAAATCGACTGCCGATAACGCTCAACAGGCTCCTTGGCCGGCTCGGCAAACCACTCCGGCACCTCATAAGGGTCGTGGGTAACTGAGCACAGAATCGTTAGTAAAAACGGCTTGCTGTCTGCCTGTATCCATTCGACTATCGGCTTTAACATAGAAAATTCATCGCAACCCAAAAAACCAACAAAGCAATTAGGGTCGCCCAAATCATCTCTCGCCCAGAACTTATCGAAGCCAAGATTGCTGACTAATCCCGGCCTGCACTCGAAGTTGCCCTTGGCAGACTGGAAAAAAGCTGTGCGAAAATTCAAATGACCCTTAAGAATTGTCGCAAGGCTCGCATAGGGCCTGGCTACCGGAACCGCCTCGGAAATATCCTGAGATACCGAGGGATACCTGCCCGTCAAAAGACTAAATATCGCCTTAGTGGTATGCGTAACCGATGAACGTGTATTAGAAAATTCAACACCTTTCTTGGCTAAACTCGCAAGATAAGGTGTCAGGTTGCTTTGTTTGTTTGCCAGCGATGTGTAGCTGTATTGAATCCCCTCTAAAATTACTATTACCACATTGCGGCTTATTCGCTGCGGTACAGGCCGAACCGATACCTCTATCTCGTCAAAAGACGGTATCTCTCGCTTAATATCTCCTGAAGCAAACCTGCTCCGGTGGTCGAATCCCGCAAAAAGTAAATAAGTTACCGCTCTTAATTGACAATTATAACGAAGACCCGCGGTTACTATTTGCCCTGAACCTCTCCTGGGAACTGCATAGCGGGCTATAACAGCTATAAGAATAATAATGAAGGAAATGACGATTTTCCAGGCAAGAGCTTTCCGCTTGTAAGTAACAAACCCGGGCTTTGCCAAAACAAAGAAGAAAAACGTCAAAGCAACAGCGCTTGGGCCCAGCAGCGCAAAGGCCGCAACAGGCATCTTCGCAAGATTCACTCCAATAATCCCAAAAGAGTTCAAAGGGTCGCGAAACAAAGGCAAAAGAACAGTAGGAAGAATCTGTGTTCCCGTTCTTATAAGCCACCCGGCGCTCATAACCGACCACGTGCAAACAATCGCGGCAAAAATCGTAACACTGCGAATCACCCATCGCTTTGGCCAGCGAAAACAAACCAGCGTAAGAACAACTTCGATTAAAAGCAATACCGCAACATCCTCAAGTATCCAGCCAAAATATTCACCAACCAGACCCATCCGGTAGGAATGGAAAAATTTTACCGCAAGTGTGCAGAATAACGCGCAGAAAATAATAACGCTATAGGCCCGTGGAGCCAGCAAAGCATACGCTTGGCCGACAAGCCAAAACCTTTTACCCTCATTCCCGGATTGTGTTTGGCCAATGTTCATTATGCGACAAAATACTAAAACTTCTGCAATATGGCAAGCAGGTCAATTGAATTAAATCACAAATATGATTAACAAAAAATCAACCTTCTGATTTTTTCTGGAAAATTGTCGGCAAATATTGTTAAATGGTGAACATTATTAAACAATATTTAATCCGGTCAGCCTTAAGAAGGAGGTATATCGTGTTCAAATCTGTTTCCAAACATTTATTATTAGCTCTCTGCCTTGTCTTGTCCCTTGTTTTTTCCACCGCTCACGCCCAGGATGATTTCACCGCTATCCCAAGAATAGATGCTCACGCACACGTCGGCAGTTTGAAAAGAATGGCTGCTTATATGGAAGTAAGGAAAGCTCTCAAAGAAAAGCACAATGTGAAACTCGAAATCTGGATAGACCTCAGTTCCCCCCTGAAACCGGGAGGAGAAGGTGTTGATTTTCTAAAAAGTGTGGAAGAAAAGTTTTCCGGACGTTTCCTGCCCTGTATTAGTGACTATAGGATAGCCGACGGTCTCAGGTTTTCACTCGAAGAGCTTGTCGAGTGGAAAAACAGAGGAGTCGTAGGATATAAAATCTGGGTCGGCGTTTCAACTGCTGTAAATCACCCCGCTAACGACCCCGTCTTCACAAAAATGGAGCAGCTTGGCTTCGTCGGCGCCTCCGTCCATATCTCTCAGCCGTATCCAACAAGCTGGTGTGAAGACCCGGTTAAATTCTGGGCCGCACAGAACGCCTGGCAGAAAGTCCTTGACAGGCACCCGAACCTCGTTGTTGTCAACGCCCACATGCTCGACTTCTTCAATTCCGATGAGCAACTGGACTACCTAATGTATATGCTCGAAACGTATCCGAATCTCAACGTTGACCTGGCCGCAAGATTTCAGCAGTTCCATCGTATGGACACCGATAAGCTCAGAAACTTCGTTATTAAATATTCAAACAGAATCATCTTCGGCACAGACATATCAAAACAGCCCGAAGACGGAAATTATAAACAGGTCGCCGAACAGTATAACCGCTGCTTCCAGCTGCTCGAAACCGACAAAATTACAAAGGGCGGTTTCTTCGGGGAAACCGAAGCCAAAGGCCTGGCCCTGCCGAAGGACGTTCTCGAAAAAATCTATTATAAAAACGCCGCAAGGATATATCCTCGCGTCGCCGATGTCCTCAAAAAGCTCGGATACTCGACCGAATAGGTGATTTACCTCTTAAGATTTTGTCTTTTCGACTCGGTCGATTGAAGCTCAAAAAAAATGTGCACCCGATTATTGAAACCGGGTGCACACCTCCTCCCAAGTATATATTCGCTATCGGCTTATTGAGACTTGACCTTTACTTTAATCGGTTTTGCTTTCTCTGCTTTCGGCAGCGTCAGCGTTAGAACCCCGTCTTTGCAGACGGCATCAATCTTGTCCGCATCTATATCGGACGGTAGATTAAGGTCGCGCCTGAAACTGCCGTATGACCTTTCAACGTGGTAGTAGCCTTTTTCCTCTTTTTCAACCGACTCTTTCTTTTCCCCGCTGATTGTCAGCGTATTGCCGTGAACCGAAATGTTGATGTCGTCCGATTTGCACCCCGGAATTTCGGCATGCACAACAATAGAATCTTCATTTTCCCCGACATCTATCGCAGGCCAGAGCTTTTGCTCATAACGCGACATATCAAGTCCGCCAAAGAACGCGTTAAACAAATCATCCATGTCACTGTGAAGCCTCGACAATCCGCTCCTGTGTCTTCTGCTATACGGTACCAGTGCCATAGTTACACCTCCTTTTCAATTCATAAATTCTTTTCTTCTTCACTTTTATACTTTACAAATCTCACTTTATAAAAAAGCAAAATTCGTGCCAAATTGGTTGTCGAATCTCGAACCCTTAAAATATGAAAATAAAGGCGTCTTCACTTCAGTTGTCCACTTATTGGCACTGTCAATTTGGCCAACCTACTGCCAAATTAACAAAAGAACAACCCATAAAAAAAGCAGAACTGCAGGAGACAACAGAGGAAAAAGCGGGTACCCCGCCATGGAAATTTAGCTCCCAAATTGTACCTGCTACGAATTAAATTATGGGTTTTTCTTAACCGCTCTAAATTAAAAAAAGCTGCCTCATAAAACAACGGCCGCACATCACAGACCCTTGCCGGCTGATAAGCGGCCATTAACAATCTTTTGCCTAAAAATCCGGCATCCATTCAACAACCCCCTTTCCGCCCCAAAAACAGGGTTGAGCCCGGAGGAAGGAGAAGCTCGACCCTGACAAGTATTGTAACCCCCCAAAAAAAATAGTACTTAGCCGTACTTTTTCCATTCAAACACCGATTTGGAAAAAATCAACAAGTAAATTCCTCGTTTTGGCCGAGTATTTTCCTACTTTTTCCCTTTAAGATTGATAGCAACTCTGTCACAATAAAGCCTGCCGAGTCCAAATAGTTGCGTTTAAGACGGTATTTTGGTATTCTTTTGCAATCTAACGCTGTTGCGGCCTCTAAGGCCGCCGATTATTATCTATTAGGAGATTATTATGAGAAACGTTACTTCACTAATCCTGCTCACAGCCGTACTTATCATTTACCAGCCATCCTCTGCCCTGCCTGCAAACGACCTTACACCCTCAGACGCTGAACAGTACAACGCCCGTATTCTTTACTCGGCAATGCTCGCCGGCGACTGGCTCTTAAATAACCAAAACAAAAAAACACTCTATGAAACCGATTATTTCAACGGCGATTACGGCAGGTGGCTCTACGAATACAAAATTACAGACGGATTCTGGCGTGGCAGCGTATGCTGGACAATGTCAACAGGAATAATGGACCTTATGATGCTCCACCAAAGGACCGGCCGGCCTGAATACAAAGACGCCATTGAACGGGCCGCTGTATATCTAAAAAGCATACAGATTCTCGACGTCAGAAACCCAAGGAATTTCGGCGCCGTCAGGGAAATGAGCCAACTCGATAGCTATATTTTCCCACGCGACGGTATGACAACCGTCGGCGGATACCTCGCCCTCTATCGCTTCACTAAAGACGCCGAATATCTCGAGCGCGCAAAAATGTATGCCGACTGGTACCTCAAATACGCCCTCAATCCGGAAACCGGCTGGCCCTACCACAGTTTCCCCTTCAACACCGACCATATCAATTCCGAAAATAAGCAAATGGGCTACTTTCAGGCAGGTGGCGGGGTCTTTCTGTATCATCTCTACAAGACAACAGGAAACAGAAAATACTTTGAAAAGGGCACTAAACACCTCGCTGACAAATTCCTCGAATATTTTGTAAACGACGACGGCTCCTGGAAACTAAAATACAACAATGACGATTTCGGCGCAATCGCTCTACTGTGTGCCTATCGTGAAACTAATGAAAAGAAATACTGGCACGCCGTTCAAAATCGAATTGACCAGCTAATCTCCGCCCAGAGAGAAGACGGCGCACCTGTCCCCGGCAATACCGGCGGCTGCTATGTTGCAGCTCTTACCGCTCTGGACATGCTCGACCTGGCAAAAGAAAAAGGGATAGAAGTAGATAAACCACGACTGGAAAAATTCATTCGCCGCTGTTCGGATTTCGCTCTTACCCTGCAGGAAACCGACCCTGACGCCGGAATAAAAGCCTATGGTGGATTTTACGGACAGGTTAACCTCAGCGACTTCCGAAAAGAATGGCTCCACGCCCGCGGAACAACTTACTCGATTTTGTTCAACCTGCGTTACGAGGGAAAAATCGACGTCCCCTTCTACTCCGTTCACGGCTGGGACGACATAAAATAATAAACGCAAAAAATCACTGCTCGGCTGCACCCAGGACTATCTTGTGTTCGGTCCCGCGAACGCCGAACTTGTTCACGCTCCTCGAATTGAGAAAATTCTGCCCCTCGTGAAGTTTCCATCCGAACACCGGCCCCGTCTTACGCCACTGACCATTATCGATGCATATCTCGAAACTCTTGAAATTCGGCGTCACCGTCTCTAATTGCACCCTCAACTCCTCGCTCCCCTCGTCATACAGGTGTATATACGCCTGGTTTAATGTCCAGAAGATGTCTTCCACCCTCTCCGTACGGATTGCCAGAATATACCTCTCATCGACCGTCCCCCGCCCCGTTATCCATTCTTTGCCCCGGCTGTATTCGTCCTCCACCATAAAATAGAAAAAATTCCGGTAAGCATAAGGAAGCTCGAAAAAATTGTTCCGGTTCTTATAAGAAATCCACCTGTACCCCTCCTGACGGTACCGGTATAGACCGTCCTTCGCCCGCCTCTGCAGCGTTATCTTCTCCGCACGCTGCTCCGTCCCGAAAACCATCTCCATATCCACCCCCTTGTTCCGCCAGTACTCCCGCCGTATCTCATTGCTGTTAAGCGGCACCCCCGTCCCCTGAATCCGGATATGCGAGTTATGGCTCGGGTCTATCTCGATCCACTTCCGCCAGTAGTTGCTCCACACATCAACCGTACCATGACCGGCCGATGTCATCAGTTTCGCCGTCCATCCCACCGCGTTGCAAAGCTGCGTAAAAGTCCACGAAAGATAAGTGCAGTTGAACGTCTGTCCACCAAAGCCGTGCTCTAATACATAAAACGCATAAGGCCCAATGTGCGGCGGGTCCCCGAATGGAACGTTGCTGCTGAGCCATTCATTGAGAATCAGCATCTGCTCGAATTCGTTTCGTCCCCCCGCTATCACCTCATCCAGCTTATATTCCCGCCGCAGCCGCTGAAGGTCTACGTTTTCATACTTCTCATAGATAAACGGATATCTTGACCTAAGTACCTGCGGATTATCAAGCCCAAGGCACGTTATCTTCAACCCGTTTTTCAAACGTTTCTCTTCCCCCGGCACAAATCCCGTCAGCTCACCCGCAATCTCCTTCAATTCCGGCCCGCACATCCGCCTGTTGGAAGACAACTGCCTCTCTTTCATCTCCCGGTGAACCCCCGCCAGCGACTTTCTTTTCCCCTCCACCCCCTCCGCCGATAGCTCTCCTTTGAATAATAAATGCCCGAACCTTTCCGCATCGACAAGGCTCAGTCGTATCGGTGTCGAGCTAAGAGCCCTTTCGGTATTCACCCCGAACAAAGCCACGTTAAAACCCCAAACATCCCCGTCTTTCGGCCGGCCGAATATCTCCGAAACCGGTATCAGAACCTCCGACTGCCATCTCTCCTTTGATTTACCCACAGCCGCCGTCCACTCCGCTGACCAGCTTTCATCGTATATCTGCAAATCCTGCTTTCGCCCCGCAGGGTCGATTATAAACTGATGGTAAATACCATGACTGTGTTTGGTATCAAGGCAAATCCGGATACTTGAAGCCGAACTCAAAAGCCTATATTCATCGCTCAAAAAACATTTCTCAAGCGATTCATCCGTCTCGACCTTTGGCAAATCAATCCCGAATACAAGGTTCGACCCGTCGTAAAATACTTTCACCGTCGCCTCGATTGAAACCTCTTTCGCATCCTTTGCCCGGTGAAATTTATTTATCACCCCCGCTTCCCTCCAGCACCCCTCATCCAGTTCCCCATCTATATTCGCCCTCGCCGCTACCGTCGGAACCACCGTCACAATCTCGTTGGCAGGGTCCGGCCACGGAAATCCCTCTAACTGTACCTCCCCAGCCCTACCTGTTGATAACAAAAAAGCCAATAAAACAAATACCGAAAGCTTCTTCTCTGTTCCCCAAATCCCCCTCGATAACTTAAAATCTGCCATTTGTCTTCCTCCTGTTATTTATGCCCCGAACAAACATCGCCCGGGTCAGCATTACTCATTTTACCGAATAAAAGCAGTATACCCCATAACCCATCCAATACAAAGACCAAATTTGTCCCCAGAGCAACAACTCGCGCTTTTTTCCCACTTTGTCATTCCTTGCACACCGACGCGGAAATCTTACGTGAAAATCAGCCCCGCCGGTCGGCCATTCGCAATGTCACATCGGTTCAGGTGTTCTATGGCCGACGTAGCAGAATCTTAAAAATCTGTTCTTGAAAGAAAGGGATATAACAGTAAAATCTCAGGAAGAAAGCACAAAAATGTAAGCATAAGAAAAAGGATGCTGGTAATATGCCGGTAAAAATAGGTTTTGACAATGAAAATTATTTACAGCAGCAAACCGAAGCCATCTTTGAGCGAGTAAATCAGTTCAACAACAAGCTGTATCTCGAATTCGGCGGCAAACTCCTCTTTGACAATCACGCCGCACGCGTGCTCCCCGGATTTGACCCGAACATCAAGATGCGCTTGCTGCAGAAAATGAGCGAAAAGATAGATGTTATCCTCTGTATCTACGCCGGCGACATTGAGAGAAAAAAAGTCCGGGCCGACTTCGGTATTACCTATGACTCGGACGCGCTGAAAACAATCGATGACTTCAGGGAATGGAACATTGATGTCACAGCCGTTGTCATTACAAGGTATGCAAACCAGCCCGCAGCCAAAGCCTTCAAAAACAAGCTTCAGCGCAGGCAAATAAAAGTCTATACGCACAAAGCCACCAAGGGTTACCCTACCGACGTTGACACCATCGTCAGCGACGAAGGTTATGGTGAAAACGAACCGATAAAAACCACCCATCCAATCGTAGTTGTTACCGGGCCCGGACCGGGCAGCGGCAAACTGGCCACCTGCCTTTGCCAGATGTACCATGAATACAAAAACGGCAATGAAGTCGGCTATGCCAAGTTTGAAACGTTTCCTATATGGAATTTGCCGCTGAAGCATAAGGTAAACGTCGCCTACGAGGCTGCTACGGTCGACCTCCTGGATGTCAACTGCATCGACTATCACCATTTGGAAGCATACAATAAAAAAACCGTCAACTACAATCGCGATATCGAAGCCTTTCCTCTGCTAAAGAGAATCATGGAAAAAATCACAGGCAGGCAGGCCCCTTATAAATCGCCGACGGATATGGGCGTCAATCGTGCCGGCTTCGGAATCGTAGATGACCAGGCGGTTCAGGAAGCGGCCCATCAGGAAATCATCAGGCGGTATTTCAGGTGTGCCTGCGAATACGCAATGGGCCTCGTGGAAAGAGAAATACTGGATAGGTCCGAACTCATAATGAAAAACATCGGTGCCAGGGTGGAAGACAGGACCGTGGTATTACCGGCAAGACAGGCCGCCGAAAAAGCGCACAACACCGGCAAGGGTAATGAAGGCATTTTTTGCGGCGCCGCCATCGAGCTGCCGGACGGGACCATTGTAACCGGTGAGAATTCTCCCTTCATGCACGCCGCGTCGAGCCTAATCATAAATGCCACGAAGCACCTTGCTGGTTTGCCCAAAAAAATGCATCTGCTGCCGCAGAATATTACAGATTCTGTGAGGTTCCTGAAGAAGGAAATCCTAAATGGAAAAAGGATTAGTCTTGACCTTGAAGAAACGTTAATCACCCTGGGCATTAGTGCCATATCAAATCCGGCCGCCCAGATGGCTGTCGAGCATTTGAAGCAGCTCCGCGGCTGCGAAGTTCATATTACTCATATTCCCACAACTGGCGATGAGGCCGGTTTAAGAAAGCTCGGCGTCAATCTCACCTCAGAACCTGATTTTTCTTCTAAAAGTCTTTTCATTAGCTGATCCCTACAACTGGACTACAAACAAAAACCCAAAATAGCCCACAAATCCACAAAAACCGCAAACACGTAAAGTTGGTAATATTAAAGACTTAAAAAATGCAAAAAATGATGAACCTTTTGAACATACGATCAAACCGTATTTAATGTCCTATTGCTATGTTAGAGTTCTGGAGTCCAAAAAAATTTGTTAATTTACTCAACCTGGCCGATTAGGGGAATTTTGATGGTATTGATTATCAAACAAAAACAGCCTCTTATGCCGATAAGCATCTTGATAACAGGTACTTATAAGTATGGAGGCTGTATGATTACCATCGGCAAAATTCCCAAAAAACTGCAAAGTTTTTTCAGACCTGTCAAAAAACAGGTTTCCGAACATGTCCATAGCTACTTCTGGTCTACGGTGCTGTCGATCTGCATCAGTCATAGCAGCACGATAGACAGGCTCGTCAAGTCGTTGCGAAACACTACGCATCGCACCAATCACGGCGAATTCTTGTGGCGAAGTAACTGGGATGAATCGACTGTTATGCAGCAGATTGCTTTGGACACGTTGCGGGGCTTGTTCACCAAGAAAGATAAACATCTGTTTTTTATTATCGATGACACCCAGACCCTTAAGCGAGCCCAAAAGATGCAAGCCGTTGGCAAACTGCGTCATCATGCCACCGGCAAGTACGGAATCGGTCACACCATTTTGAAAGTGTGTTTGCATTATCGTGGTGTAACCATTCCATGGGCTTCGTTGCTCTATATCAAACAAGAACAAGCCGGCAAGCTGAAGGTTCCCTTCCGTAAGCTTACCAAACTGGCTGGCCAAGTAATCAGAGACGCTGCTTTGCCGGAAAAATTCAAGGTTACTGTTTTGTTTGACGCTTTTTATCTCTGCCCAAATGTGGTCAATGCCTGCAAAGAGCGAAAGTGGCATTATATCGGCGTGGGCAAGTCTAATCGATGGTTTACAGTTGGTTCGATAAAACGCAAACTTGCTAAATATGGCAGGAACGTTCTGCACAACAGTGGCATCTGGTGCAATGTCACCGGCCTGCATAAAACTAAGAAATACAGATTGGCTGAACGGATCGGTAAACTGAATAAGTTGGGTACAGTCAAGATCGTTTTCTCTCGCCGTAAAGGAGAAAATAAACATATCGCAATTGTCACCGACAATCTGCGTGCTTCGATGAGAACTATTGTAGCTGACTATCTCAAACGATGGTCTATTGAGATGTTTATCAAGGACGAGAAACAGCATTTGGGGCTGGGCGATTACCGAGTAATTCGGTACCGAGCTGTGGTTAGACACCTGCACCTGGTTGATTGTGCCTATGCCTGCCTGACCCACGTAGGGATTAAAACCTATCGTGCACAAGGCCAAAACAAATCCAAGAATGTGCTGCGACTTGAACCGATTAGCAAACTTAAAGACAGAATGCGTCGGATAGTCTGGCAGGAAAACGTTCAAGATGTTATTAAATATAGTCATGAAAAACCTGTTATTCGTCGCTTGGAAAAACTCCTCGCGGCCTAAAATCGGTCAGTTTGAGTACAATAAAATCTTGAAACAAAGGCTGAAGAAATCAACATTACTACAAGCCACATCCATGATATCAAATCACCATGCAAGTTAAAAAACGTGGCGAATGGTTCAATAATACCTGCTAAATAAATAGCAAGTATATTGTTTGCAAACAAAAGAGCAATCATAAGCAAAATTCCAAGATTGACATATTTTATAACTTTCAAATACCTGTCAGCTTCTCCGGTGATTTTCCATTCTATCGGTACCAGTCGAAACAGCACTTCGGTAATGGCTCCGAACGGACAAAGCCAACCGCAGTAGAATCTTCCAGCGAAAACCGTTAAACCTATTGCAATAACAACAAGGCTGTACCAATAGAGGTTGTTCATCAGCACGGGAATACGGCCGGATAGAAACCTTAAAATATCATTTATTGAAAACCCGCCTCCCATGAAAATACCCAGGTAGGCAAAACTCAGCCCCAATATAAAATAGCGCAGGGATTCATTCTTTTTAAAAAATGACCAGAATGCCAGACCGACCATGACCCATAGGAATATAAAATCTATCTGCCAAAGCAGGTGTTGGAAAAACAAGTGCTTAACCGGATTATCTTTATCAACGTGTCTATTTAAAATTTGCTCTGTAACTATCTGTAAGCCTGCCTTTATTGAGCGATTAACTGTGCTTGAAGTTATCGTGGCACCTGTTATAGCATCGATATCGCTTTCGAGGATAAAATTATCACTTGCATCTTTTTCCTCGAATTGTTTCAGAAACCAACTTTCATCTTCCAGGAGTCCTTTTGTATATCTTGGACTCTCAAATTCACTTAGCACCTTAACACCGGTAATTTTTCCCATAGCATCTATACCAACCAGGGTTGCTATCTGGTCTCGGTAACCCCAGCTTTCTTCGGGAACAACTTCTGTTGTCAGAAAAACTACACCCATAAAATATCCGCCGTCAGTAGTGTAGCCGCGGAAATGGGGAATGGTTCTGGTTTCCTGGCAAATGCATTTGCAGTCGACAAAACATCTACCAGGTCTCTCTTCGTTACTAACTCAACAAAGCATTCAGGCGTTAAATTCAAAAAGACCAAGACAGACAATATAAATATGGCTGCTTTTGGCTGTTTTACAGCACCGGACATAATTTGCTTTTATAACTGAATCGATAGAGAAATAGCTGCTAAGATTATTGATACCAAAGATACTACCAAAAACTATTGGCTTAAAAAGTTGTTTGGCTGTTGTGCTAAGCTCACCTCTGGCTTCTATAATCAACTTGACGCCCATCGCTATCAAAACACTGCCGACGACAATAGCAGCAAATTCATCCATGAAAATAAAGCCAAACATTGTTCCTATCAAACCAAGCAGAACCGTAACCCCTGAAAATAAATTCATTTTATTCTGCCAACGAGAATTTTGTCTCATATGCACACAATCTTTTATATCGTTATTATCATTGCTTTCTGAATATTTATACAGCCCCCGTAGACAGCTAAAGCGATAAAAGCAACTACAACACTTGTAGAATCCGGTTTTTCTATTCTATTAAGCACAAGAAGCATAAAATTTATGCCGGCAATACCTTTGCCTAACACAAGTAAAATGTTGCAAATAAGTGAAACAAAAATTGAATTGTCTTTTTCCTTCGTCGGCATAATAATTTTTTGATTTCTATAATCAAGACTGCTGTCTATTCCTGCACTTGCTACAAAGACCAAATATCTTCATTGTATCCCTGGCAGGGGTAAAATTATGCTGCCTGGCCAGTTTTTTCTGCAGGTTTTCTATCCGGCTGCTGGTTACCTCGATAACCCTGCCGCATTTTATACAAACGAGGTGATGATGATGGTGATGGCGGTATTTATACTCGAACCGCCTGAGTCCATCAGCGAAATCGATCTCGGCGGCCAGGCCGGCATCACATATTACTCTCATTGTTCGATATACAGTAGCGAGCCCGATGTTGAGATTCTTTTTTCTGAGAGTGCCGTAAATATCGTCAATAGTCGGATGGTTTTTTATCTTTACAAAAGCAGCCAGGATTTGCTCACGCTGTCTGCTGTAAAGCAGTCCCTTTGCTTTCAAATATTGCCTGAAAACAGTTTCAGCCGATTTCATATTTCAGCCCTGGCAGCCGATTGAGATTCCTCAATGGAGTGTGTGGGTTCTGTAATCTGTTCGATTTGATGATTACGATATTTTTTTATGATATCCTTTACCGAAAGTCCCTCATCCGTTTTATAAATATCAACGAAATTATCCCTGAGCATATGAAACGAAATTTCGCCGATGCGTGAAGTGAATAACAAATCCAGTTTGTGCCAGATAACCGCTTTTATAACCTTGATGCCCACATGCTTTTGGTCGTATAGAAATTCGTTATAGTAGAAATCCTCTATTTCTATGTTTTCCTCTGTAATTTTTAAGATGACAAAATACGGTGCGCGTCCGAAATGGCCATGAACTTTCGAGTCCAGCGCGTTTATATCCTGTACAGGAACGATGGCAGAGGTGAATTTCTCCTTTGACGGCTCGACGTGGATAAAGACCGACTCGATATGCCTGAAGTTATTAGTGATGTGATCTTCGACCTTATCCGCTAATTCATGGGCTTTGTATAAGGAAAGTGAAGGGCTCGTTAAAATTTTACATTCTACAATTTTGACCGGTCCGGCCTGGCGAATCATGACCTCTCCAACACCTTTAACACCATAAATCCTGTTTATATCCTGCTCAATTTCCGATTGGAGAGCGATGTCCAGATTTGCGTCGAGCAAAACCAGTGAAGATGTCCATATATTTTTCAGGCCCAACTTGACGATGAGCAAGGAAATTAACAGGATGACAGAACCTTCAACATACGGGATTTTTAAGTAAGCCAACAATATACCCGCCAAAACAACCAAAGAGGTAAAGATGTCTAAAAAGGACTCGCTCGCATTAGCTATAAGGGATTGAGAATTGATTGAATTTCCAATGACTTTTTCTTTTCTGGCCAGGACAAAAGCCGTGATGACAGAGAGTATAGTTACGGCGACAGGTAAAATCGGGAATTCTTTAACATCGGCGAGCAGAAAGAGCTTGTCGTATCCGTCTTTTAATATCTGTAAGCCCGCCCATGTTATCAGGACACCTATGGCAAGTGTTACTAAGGTTTCAACCTTATATAAGCCGTAAGGGAATCGCTCGGTTTTTGGCCTGGACGCGAGCCAAAGGCCAAATCCGGAGGCGAAAATCGCCAGGAGGTCGGCTGTGCTGTGAAAAGCATCAGCGACCAAAACCTCAGAGTTAAACAGATAGCCCACAGCAGCCTTGGCAACAGCTAAAAGAAGCGTTACGAAAGCCGCGATAAACGCAATTTTCCGTCCCTGCTTGAGGCTTTGTGCTTTATCTGTTTTTTCCTGTATTGTTTTTTTAGTCATTTGTATTGGTCAGACGAAAACTGCCGCACCATAGCAGAGCCGCATTTGGAGCATTTTGTCTGGAAACAGGGCGCCCCAGGCTGATGTGGTACTATCAGGCCGCAATTAGGGCAGATGCAATTACCAGGCGGTATATTAGACCTGAAACGTCCAGGACCTCTTCCTCCCCGGAAACGCCTGCCGTGTTTACCTCTGCCTCGTCCTTGTCCAAAATTAAATGGCATTTTTGTCTCCTATGTTTTCGGGGAGCTTATGCTGCAGTGCCGCTATTCAGGAAATCTTTTTTGCCCCGTTGTATATTTCCTCTACATTCATTACGACAGCCGCAGTTCTTGGCAGTCTATCCAGCACCCATTTCTGAACTTCATCGAACATGTCGCCTTCTGTTAATCGTTCGGCAGTACCTTTTATCTGGTAAGAACCTTTATCATCATCAAGAACAACAAAGGTAATTTTGCCGTTGTTTAAGATATTATCCCTGGTTTTGTTAAGATAATTATCTGCAATCAAAACCGTCTGGTTATCAATAACCTTCAAATATTTGACGTATACGACATTTGGAACTCTGTCTTGATTAGTTGTAGCTATAGGAAAAACTTCCTGTTGTGATATTGCTTTTTTAACTTCATCGGTTAATTGTGCCATCTTATCGTCTCCTTTTTTTTGTACATTTAAAACATGATTATTTGATATTTACTTATATGCTGATTTTGTATTATGTTAAAGCCTTGTAATAAAGCTGTTGGTTTTGCGGCCTTGCTTCGATTTTGCCTTCGGCAGATAATTCTTCTATGTACTTAACAACTTCGTTTCGATGAAGGCCAAGACCTGCTGCGATATCCTCAATAGAACATGGCCGGCGCTGCAGAAGTGTCAATATATCTTCGCGTCTTGCAGTAAAGTCCTTTTCTTTATGAACATCCTTATAATCGGCAATAACTTCCGCTTCTTTGTATAAATCGGCGGTTATTTGTTCCAATTGTTTTTGTGGAACCGGGTCTGCGAATTTTTCGGCAGGCGGGCGAGTGACGGTATTGACCTGAACTAAGTCCGGTTTTATGGCATTTATACATTTCCTGAATTTGTTTACCTGGGTCTGCGGTGTTGTTACGCCGGCCAGAATAAATACTTCAAGCCAATATTTACCATTATATTCATTTCGGAATTTTACCAGGCCTTCTAACATTTTACTGAAATTTATATCGCTGTGTGGCCTGTTAACATACTGGAATATCTGGTTAGATCCTGCATCAAGTGACGGAACAACCAAATCGGCAAGCTTTAAGGAATTTCTTACCTCCGGCAGCCACAATAACGAACCATTTGTGAGCACGGCTACGGGGACATCGGTGATTTCCTTAGTTCTGGAAATCAGTTCCTCAAGTTTGGAGAAGAGGGTTGGTTCGCCCGAGCCGGACAGGGTTATATAATCAGGTTTGGAGCGGAGTTTTGCCTTGAGCTGTTCAATGACGATATCAATCGGCACCCATTCTTTTCTCTCGATTGTTTTATGAGTGGTTTTTCCGAGCTGGCAATATATGCAATCATACGTACATGTCTTGAATGGTACCAAATCAACTCCGAGTGAACGTCCTAATCTTCTGGAGGGTACCGGGCCAAATATATACTGCCGTTCTCTGCCGGCAACTGTTGTAGAATTCATATCATAACTGCTTTCTTAAAGAAATCGTTTTATTATTAACCTGAATTACATCGTACGAATTTTAATTTTGAAAAGAGCCGCACATAAGGTTTTACCCGCCTGTCGTCTCTGTTTTTATGTCCAATTCTATGTCCAGCGGATTGTATCTATTGATTGTGCTCGCTTTGCCAACCAGCTTAATTTGAACGTGAGGAACTCCTTTTCTATCAGTATATTTCTTAGCTTTTGTTATATAGCGGTATAGTATAAGCATACTATCCAATTCCTCCTGGACGTTCTTAAGAAGCTTTTCCGCGCTGAGTCCCGAATATCTGTTTTTTAATCCTTTGAAGGTGAATGTTCTGCCAGGGAATTCATTTATTAAGTAGATTGTCAAATTTATTCCTTCGCTTTCCTGACAGGCAATATTTTTTCTTCCTTTTAATAAATCAGTTAAAGACATTTTTCTTTTCTTTCCGGCTTGCCGAGTATCTTCGGTGCTTTTTGGGGGGATTTTACCCACACAAGAAGAGCCAATACATATTATCCCGTTGTGTGTCTAAACCTCGAGAACAGTGCCTGCTTTTATCTCCCTAAACTGAGCAGGATATTTTTGCTTTATTTGATTTGTATGCTGCGTGCAGTGACAAGGGGCAATTAGCTCAATATCCTGAAGCTTCTCAAATTTTGAGAACCCGTGAAAGCCGCCTAAAACAGCGTAGATTTTACCTAATTGCTTTGCCCTGTCGATTATTTTTGCAAGACCCGGGTGGGCACAGCCGGTTATTACCGTATTTCCTTTCTCTGTATTTACTACCAGAGACTGCTCTTTGATAAGTTTTCCAAGTGCCCCGGTTGAATGCACCGCCGGCGATATCTCGGTCAGTTTTGAAAAGGCATTGGGATAAAATACTTCAGCATTTTTGTTCAATTTTAAGAAGTCTTTCAACCCGCCGTTATGATCCCAATGATTGTGTGAGATAGCGACGGCGGCAATGCTTTCGGGCGGAATATTTAGCTGCCTGAGATTGTAAATCAAATTTTCACCACTGTCGCCTGTATCGAACAGAATTTTTTCTTCCCCTTCCACCAGGCAGGAAAACCCCCATCCCGATTTAAGGCCGGCATTTGCATCATTGTCATACACAATTGTTATTTTCATCATAAATCTTCCCTGAAAATGTCACTTTCTTTCATATTTCTTAGTTTAACGTTACCTGCTAAAATTTAGAACACAGCCCTGATTAAGACCATCATCATGACTGATAAGGCCGCAGAATTTGTGTTCAAAGACAAAATTTGAATCTTCGATTTCGCGCTTAACGTCACTTACGCTCAAGCTGCTGAATTCCCGTATGGGGTCATCCTCCAGAGTATGTTTGGGATAAACAGAAAGTAAACCATCCTGTTTCAAAACACGCCGAGCTTCTCGGTAGAGCTTTTTCCTGTCACTTTTTTTAAGATAATGAAGAACGTCATAGAATAAGACTACATCGACCTCTCCGTTTTCCAGCGGTAGCTTCACCCGACCTGAAGTGTTTATTATTCTTATGTTTTTCAAGTTCAGGTCAGTTGCTTTTTGACGCAGCTGCTCTAATGCTTTTTGTTCTTTGTCCACGGCATAAACAATTCCTTGATCTGTGACAACCCTGGCCGCTGGAATAGTATAATGGCCTACTCTGCAGCCGAAATCCAAGACTATCCTACCAGATTTAAGCCCCACCTTTTTTAGAAAACCCACCCCATTCTTTATTTCCCATTTTGCCATATTGTTCTTCGTAACCATTTATAGCTACTTTGACGATATTCGGCAATGCACCCAACACCGAATATGGAATCCTTAATTTTCTCAATGAGAGCCAGATCTGCTTTCTCTATGTTTCATGATTCCATCAACAGCACCAATACACGCATATACTCTTGCCTGTGGTGAAGGCATTTCATTAAGCCAATTTGCAAGTTCCTTAGTGTATCCTGTTTCTACAAAAGCGGTTGCGGTCCTACGATATGCTTCAGCTTCTCTTGAAGAATTTCCCAAACGGAGTAAAACTTTTTTAGCCTCAGCCAATTCTCCTTTTTTGACAAAAGCAGATGCGATCCATCCGCAGGCAAAAGATTTGTTCATAGTATCCATAATCTCTTTTGAAGTTGTTACTGCTCCTTGCATATCACCTTTTTCAAGTTGAGTTTTAACTACATTGAACAATGCCCACGAACGATTACGTTCCTCCTTGATTTTTTTTGCAGTTTTTTTAGCTCCCTCTATGTCGTCTGCTTCAAGCTGGGCATCGACAATTCTTATAAAAATTGTCCCTTTCCATATAGGCACGTCATTTATTTCTTTCACACCCTCTGTTGCCTTTGCAATATATTTGTTGTAATTTTCGACATCACCGTTTTGGGCAGAAGCTTTTGCGGCACGAAGGTACACTATTTTTACCACTCCTTTTTTAAAAGAGTCATCGAACGTCCCGAATTTGCTTTTATCAGCAGCCATCGGAATATCATCAATCATCTTTGCCATCGTTTCGATTGTTGCGACAGCCGAATCGATTTTTCCTGCATCTGCTTGTTTTTCCGCGATAAGCTTATATACAGCTATCTTGTGGTCGCGATAAGTAATATCCATGGATGTCTTTTTACCGAGATCAATATCGCCGGAAGAAATCTGATATTTGGCAATGGCTGTGATAACAGATGATTTAAGTGTGGAATCAGTAATTTTTTCAGCTACAGCATTTGCTTTTTTGATGTCGCCAGTTCCAGAAAGAGCAACACCTATTTTTTCATAAACTCTGTCTTTATAATCAACTCGAGTTATTTGTTCGACAAATTGCTCTGCAACAGGCAAGTTGCCTTTCCTTACACAAGTTTCAGCAATTTCTACTAAAGCATTGTCTTTTCCTGATGGTTTGATGTTATCATTCACTACAAGATTAGCATCTTTTGGTTTACCATTCCAAGCAAGATAGGCTGCTATTTTCCGATACGCCATTTGTACGTCATGATAACCCTTTGGCGCTTCAGGGTTGTCTCTTAAGTTTTCTGTATAGGACTTAGCTCCGTTAACATCGTTGCAATCGAGGCAGGCAGTTATCATAGCGGAATTAATAGAAATACAAGCTTCCATACTTTTCTCAGACAATGCCGCTAATCTTGCCTGTTCCATACTTGTTTTATAGGCAGATATATTTCCTTTTTTATAAGAAGTTTTTGCTGCAGCTATATGAACGTAAATACGCTTTTGCATATTAGAAATCGCAGATGCAGATGCGTTAGTGCCATTAACATCTCCTGCTATCGCCTGAATTCTGCCAAGCCGGCCATAAACATCATCCTTACAATTAGGGTCAGTGACAGAATCGGCTTGCTGTACAGCATACCCGAGCCACCAGGATATCGAATCAAAATTACCAACTGCTACATTAGTTTGAGGTGTAATTTTAGCAATCGCCGGGAAACAAATGACGAGAGTCAAAGAAGCCAGCAATATCACAACTTGAAAAATATTTTTTATAAATCCTCCATGGTTTTCATCCTTGCCCATTATTTTTCCTGTTTTTCCATATCCGTCAGCTTTATTTTTCACCTTTTTTACGGGTTTTCTACCTAAGCCGCTTAAAATAAACAACTTACCAGCCTTTTTGCCCATTTACAATGCCACGATGTAGACTTACAATACCGTATTGTAAACTCACAACGCCGCGATGCAAAGCTGCAACGCCCCAATCTAAGCTTGCAATATTGCAAAGCAAATCATCCAATCTGCTTTGCTCACGGTTAAAAGTCTCTGGATAAACTATTTTATCGTTGCTTGCTGTCTTGGTTTTTTGCTTTTTCTAGTTTTTCCTCGAGTTCTTCTAACCGCTGGACCATTGATGGCTTCGTTGAGTGAGCAGGCAGGCTGCTTTTCAGTTCGGCTATTTCTTTTTCCAAATCTGAGATGACACAATCTGAAAGCAGGTTTTTCAGTCTTTCTAATGTAATCTTATGGGGTCGAATCTCTATTCCCATCCAATCAGAGAATTCGAGTATCTTCTCGGGATGTTCTTCTGAGTATCCCTCCCAGAAACTTATTCCATCTAATAAAACTGCTCCTCCGGTATGTTGAGGAAAATTCTCATTGGCTTTGCCTTTATCCCAATCCTGAAAGACAAGGCTGCGATAGATTATCCATCCCGGTGTAAGCCACCAGACTTTCCGGCCGCCGCTTATTTGCTCTCTTTGGCTTTCACCGGCCAACATGTCCATACAATGAGTTGCATTTACTCTGGAAATTGAAACTCCAGATGCATGTTCGGCAATTATTGTATCTATTGTCTTATAGGGGTTATCGGTGTTTACATAACAGAATTTGCCGCCATAAACTATTATGATTTTTTGACAGTGCTGCCTGGCGGTATTTATTTTCTGTATCAACTGACTTTCAAGCTCTTTAGGAACCTCGTGCCGGCCAGGTGTTGTATAAACGACTTGCCCGGCATTCAGGAAACCTTCCTTTCTGAGAAAATTCAGCTCCGGTGCAAGCGTTCCGCAGGAGACTATGGTACAATTTTCAAAAGACGGTTGTTTCTGCATCTGAATCTTTCTTTTTTCTCTTCACATAGGCAATTTTCGGTTTCTGTTCTTTAATTTCATACCTATTTAAGGCAGCCTTAAGCGTATCAATAGTTAGCTTCGCACAATGCTTACTCTCGTCGGGAAGACCTTCAAAATAACTGTCAACATCTTCCGGCTTCATTAGAAGTGCATCTGTGATAGCTTTTCCTTTCACCATTCTTGTAACATAACTGGCACATGTAATAGTGGCTCCGCAGCCGTCCGTCATAAATTTAATATCATTTATTCTTTCATCCTTGATTGCCAGATACATTTCGACGGTGTCTCCACAAACACCTGTTATACTAACCCTGCTGTCTGCATTTTCTATCTTTCCGATATTTTTGGGATTGGAAAATTCTCGTTTGAATTTATCCGAATAGCCCTCTAATATTGTTTCCTGAAGGTTCTGTGCAATTTTGTCAATGTCATCTGCCATTTCTTCGGCCAAATATTGCTGTTCCTATCCTAATCATATTGGAGCCTTCTTCTACGGCGACTTTATATGAATTTGTCATACCCATGGACAGATACTTCATATCTACATTTGCAAAATCAAGGGCTTTGATTCCTTCAAATATCTTTTTTGTCCTTCTAAAATATGGTCTGACATCTTCTGGATTTCCAAAGCGAGGCCCCATAGTCATCAAACCTTCAATTCTTAAATGTTCAAGTCGGGACATATCTTTAATCAAATTTTCCATGTAATCTTCAAAAGGTTCATGCTCATAAGTTCTTATGCCGGACTTGGAATCCTCGCTGCCAATGTTAATTTCTATGAAAATCGGCACTCTCTGTTTTCTTGCCTTTTCAACTCTCTTATCAATTGCTGCTGCTTTTTCTAATGAATCTACAGTTTGAATAACATCAAAGATTCTCAGCGCCTTGTTTATTTTGTTGGTCTGCAGATTGCCTATCATATGCCATTTGACTTTGGCTGCCTTTTTCCTTAAAGCACCATAAATTTGCCCAGCTTCCTGAACATAATTTTCACCGATATCCGTCCCTCCTGCATCTATGACTTGTTCTATTTCTTCTGTTGTTCTTGTCTTACAGGATACGATTATGGTCACATAGTCCGGGATTTCCTGCCTGATTTTCACATAATTTGCGGAAATACTCATATTAAAATTCCCTTGTATGGGTACTTATAAGTAATTGCGAATTTCTGCTTACTATTCACAGGGCTTTTTATCGCAGGGTACGTCTCGGCCGCAGCAGGGCCTCTCTCGGCCGCAAGCCGGAGAATTACTATTTGCATAATCATTTGCATAAAAACCAGAACCCTTGAAAATTATGCCCCCTCCGCCACTGATTAAGCGTCGAACCCTGCCTCCACACTTTGGGCATTTTGTGAGGGCTTTATCCCTCATAGACTGATATTTTTCAAACGTATAACCGCAATCCTCACATTTATATTCGTATGTAGGCACTTCCACAATCTCCTATACATATAAATCAGTGGTCACAGATATTGTCCCCTGTTTCAAGTTTGTTTTCCAAATAAGCCGATACAAGTTCTTCCGGCGAACCAGCCGATGCACCAACAACTACTTCGATGTTGTTCTGGGTGAAAAGCTGCTGGGCTCGCTGGCCCATTCCGCCGGCAATAATAACACTGACATTATTTTCGTGTAACCATTTCGGCAGTACTCCAGGTGCATGAGCAGGTGGTGTTGCATCTTCTCTGTTTATGACTTTGTTGACGCTGTCATCGATATCAAAGATTGCGAATTGGTCACAATGACCGAAGTGAAGGCTTAATTTGCCCTGTGCTAATGGAATTGCAATGCGCATTTTCTTGTCTCCTGTTTGTAAAGATTGTGTTTCGACCAATTTTTCCGGTTGCCTGTCAAGTTCAAGAATTGGTTTCAATACTTTTTCGAAAGCCTTTGCTGTTTCAGTCCGGTTGTAGTGATACACAAACGGTCTGCCGGAATCACAGGCCTGTACGATTTGCTGGTCTATTGGTATTCGTCCCAGGAAAGGCACATTCATTTGTTCAGCCATTTTTTGCCCTCCGCCGGATTTAAATATATCGGTATTTTCACCGCACTTCGGGCAGACAAAACCGCTCATATTTTCCAGCACCCCAAGTACAGGCAGATTTAGTTGTCCGCAGAAGGTAATGCACTTGCGAACGTCTGAAATTGCCACTTCCTGGGGAGTTGTAACTATGATTGCACCATCGGCATTTTCCAGAAGCTGGACGATTGAAAGAGGCTCATCGCCCGTCCCGGGAGGCGAATCAACAACCAGAAAATCCAAACTGCCCCAATCTACGTCTTTTAAGAACTGCTTTATCATCTGGTATTTCATTGGGCCTCTCCATATAACGGCATCGCTGCTTTCCCGCAGCAGAAAACCTATAGACATAACCTTCAGGTTTTCCAGCATTGTAACCGGTAAAATCACATCTCCTGCGGCCTGGATATTCTTTCCTTCAAGGTTTAGAATCTTCGGGATACTTGGACCATGTATGTCGATGTCGAGAAGGCCTACTTTCCTGCCGGCAAGTGCCAGTGAAACAGCAAGATTTACCGCCACCGTGCTTTTACCAACGCCTCCTTTGCCGCTAAGCACAAGTATCTGGTGCTTTATCCGCTTTATTCTTTGCCGAATCTGCTCTTGCTCAGCCTGCATCTGCTGTCTCTGATTTTCATTAATTTGAGGTGTATTCGTTTTCTTTGTCATACTTTTGTAGCTCCTTTATTAAGACATGTCTGCATTTCCACAGTTTTAAAGTTACGTTTATACTACATTTAATTCTGTAGATTTATTTAGCCTTTCACCTTCAGGAATTGAAGAAAGTGGCAATCGAGTATCAAGATTTACACCTGACTCATAATCAAAGAGTTCCTTTGCGTCTTTGCTCAGATAATGCGCCAGGGCAGATATAGGTATGTCAGCCGAGCATACATCTTCGCACTGTCCGCAATTTACACAGTAGCACGCAACATGGAACAACCTTATCATCCCAAATGTTGGCGGAGGTGGTATAATTCCTTTTTCAACTGTCTGGGGAACATCCCTTTCCAACACACATCTTTTGCAGTGGCACAAAGGGCAGGCGTCACGACAGCCGTAGCATTTGATACAGGCCTGCATATAAGACAACCAGTAAAATTTATCTTCAG
>Ga0272442_10001674_pt1 | contig 33142 bp, 30 predicted proteins | sample SSMForm2O_FD_200262 | JGI IMG/M metagenome (GOLD analysis project Ga0272442, IMG submission 200262) | Marine sediment archaeal communities from Little Sippewissett salt marsh, Falmouth, MA, United States - SSM-Form-2O | ecosystem: Environmental > Aquatic > Marine > Wetlands > Sediment ... | reverse complement strand
GCAGGAAAGCAGAGCTGCCATTCATAGGAACCAAAGCTTTCCCGCCACTGGGCGGGTAAGCCGGGCAGGCCAATCCGCAGCACCAGGTCCGGGCTGAAAAGATCACAGCCCGTGAGCAGGAAACAGAGTGCCAGGAGCAGTCGGGTCCGGAAGTGTCGCATCTCGATTACCGTCATTGGAAGAAACAGCTCAATTCGGTCCCCCGCTTGCTTCCCGGCGGCGGAAATACAGGCGGCATTGCATAGATATTTTAGCTTTACAAAAATAATCAGACAAGGTAATGAGGAATTGATAAAATTTAAAAAAATTATTTGACAGTATCATCAGTACCAGCTATAGTATATCGAACAACAAGCTGGAACTATGAAAATTGACAAGGTAAACCTGGAAATCATCAAGCACCTGCAGGACGGCAGGAAATCCTTCAATCAAATCGCCGAAGAGCTCTCCGTTACCGAGAACACCGTGCGGGCGCGTGTAAACCGCCTGCTCGAGGAAGGGGTTCTGGAGATCACCGGTCTGGTGGATCCGGAAAAGCTCCCCGGGCACAGCACGGTGATCGTGGGCATCAAGCTCAAGTCCATGGATTTGGTTGAAAAGGGGGAACAGTTCAGCAAGCTCAAGGGCGTGGTATCGGTCTGTGTGGTTACCGGACGTTATGACCTGTTGCTGACGGTGTTCCTGAAAGATGATTTCACCTTGCTGGAGTTTTATACCCAGGAGGTATCGCGCATTCCGGAAGTCATTTCCGCGGAAACCTTTGTTGTGTATAAGGGCTATAACATCCGGATGCCCTACATAATCTAACCAACATTGAGATTGAGGAATTAATTAACACTGTTTAGGAGGAGATATGAACATACCTGAAAACCTGAAATACACCCGCACGCACGAATGGGTGCGCATCGAGGGCGAGACGGTTTATGTCGGCATTACTGATTACGCCCAGGAATCTCTTGGCGATATCGTCTTCGTGGAAATTCCGGAAGTGGATGAAGAGCTGGCCAAGGGCGACGAGGCGGCAACCATCGAATCCGTAAAAGCCGCCTCGGCGATCTATGCCCCCTGTGCCGGTGAGGTCAAAGAGGGCAATGATGCGCTCGAGGATACCCCGGAACTGATCAACCAGAAGCCCTATGAAACCTTCATTTTTGCCCTGTCTGTGAAAGATCCCTCAGATCTGGAGGATCTTTTAGACGCTGCTGCCTACACGCAGATCGTGGAGCAGGAAAAAGAAAGCCACTGAGCGGAGCAGCCCAATGAATCCCTATCTCCCCCATACCGAGCAAGAAATCGAAGAGATGCTGTCGGTCATCGGTGTCGAAAGCCTGGAAGATCTGTTCGCCGACATACCCGGGTCCGTCAAGCTGCAGCGGCAGCTGGATCTTGCACCGGGGATGTGCGAGTTCGAAGTCTCTATGAGGCTGCGCGCCCTGGCGGATAAAAACGCCGCCCGGGCCGTGTCCTTTCTGGGCTGCGGCAGCTACGACCACCTGATTCCCTCCACGGTGAAGCACTTGATATCACGGTCCGAATTCTACACCGCCTATACGCCCTACCAGGCGGAGATATCCCAGGGTTTCCTGCAGGCCATTTTTGAGTATCAAACCATGATCTGTGAGCTCACCGGGCTGGAGGCCTCCAACGCCTCCCTTTACGACGGTCATACCGCCGCCTGTGAGGCTGCCGTGATCGCCCTCAACAGCGTGCGCAGGTCGGATACAATTCTCTATTCCGAGACCCTCCACCCCTTCACCAAGCAGGTGCTGGCCACCTACTTCCAGGGGACGTCGGTGCAGCTGGTGGAAATCGCCCAGAAGAACGGCGAGCCCTCCCTCACCGACCTGCGGGAGAAACTGACACCCCGGGTGGCGGGAGTCATCGTGCAAAGCCCCAATTTCTTCGGCTGCCTGGAGGATTACACCGACCTGGTCGAAGCCGTCCAGGCCAATAAATCGCTTTTGATTATCAGCTCCAACCCGATTTCCTTAGGGCTGCTTAAATCCCAGGGGGAATGGGGCGCGGACCTGGCTGTGGGAGATACCCAGCCCTGCGGGCTGCCGGCCACTTTCGGCGGACCTTCGGTGGGTTATATCGGCGCCAAACGCGAGCTGCTGCGCAAGATGCCGGGACGCATCGTGGGACAGTCTCTGGATCGGGATCAGCGCCGGGCTTTTCTGCTTACCCTGCAGGCCCGGGAGCAGCATATCAAACGGGAGAGGGCGACGTCGAACATCTGCTCCAACCAGGCCCTGGCGGCTCTGGCCACCACCGTGTACCTGGCCACCCTGGGGCCGCAGGGGCTGAAGCAGGTCGCCTTGCTCAACGCCCGCAAGGCCGGTTACCTGTATCGTCGGCTGGTCGGCGAGCTGTCTTTAAAGCCCCTCTACAGCAAGCCCTTCTTTAACGAGTTCTCCCTGCGCCTGCCCGGCAAAGCGGCCGGAACTGTGCTGGAGCGCATGGAGGAGGAAGGGATCTTCGCCGGCTTGGAGCTGGCCCGCTTCTACCCGGAGCGCCGGGAATATCGGGACGTCATCACCGTGGCCGTAACCGAGAAAAGAACCCGCGCGGAGCTCGATCGCTACGTGGATACCATGAAAGGGATTTTGCAATGAGTGAACACAACGAAGACGCCCGGCTCATTTTTGAGAGATCGGTACCCGGCAGAATAGGCTATCAGCTGCCCGCTTGCGACGTTCCGGGCGAGACCGATGTTGAGATTTCTTCCCGCTTCCTGCGTCGCAAAGAACCGGGGCTGCCGGAAGTCAGCGAAGTGGATGTGGTCCGCCATTACGTCAGCCTCTCCAGGCGGAACTACGGCGTCGACCTGGGCTTTTATCCCCTGGGCTCCTGTACCATGAAGTACAATCCCAAGATCAACGAGGATGTGGGCGCCCTGGAGGGCTTTCTCAAGCTCCATCCCCTGCAGCCTGAACGCACGGCCCAGGGTATGCTGGAGCTCTTCTACGAGACCCTGAGGATGCTCTCGGAGGTTACGGGCATGCAATGGGGAACCCTGCAGCCCTTTGCCGGGGCCCACGGGGAGTTTACCGGCATGAAGCTGTTTCGGGCCTACTTCGATCACCGGGGTGAAACCAAGCGGCGCAAGATCCTTATCCCGGATTCCGCCCACGGCACCAATCCCGCCTCGGCGCACATATCCGGGTTCGAGGTCCAGGAGATCGGCTCCGACGACAACGGGAATGTCAGCCTGGAGGCCCTGAAGGAGCACCTGAACGACGAGCTGGCCGGCATAATGCTCACCAATCCCAACACCCTGGGCCTGTTCGAAAAGGACATCCTGACCATAGCCGAGCTGGTGCACCAGGCGGGCGGCCTGCTTTACTATGACGGCGCCAACCTGAACGCCATCATGGGCAAGGCCCGCCCCGGCGATATGGGCTTCGATGTGGTGCATTTGAACCTCCACAAGACCTTTTCCACTCCCCACGGCGGAGGGGGGCCTGGTGCCGGGCCGGTTCTGGTCACCGAAAAACTGGTGCCCTTTTTGCCCGTTCCGGATATCCGGCGCGAGGCGGAGGGTTTTTGCCTGGACTATGAGCGCCCCCTGTCCATCGGCAAGGTGGCCGGCTTTTTCGGCAACACCGGGGTGATTATCCGCGCCTACGCTTATATGCTCTTCATGGGCGCGGACGGTCTGCGGCGGGCCTCGGAGCTGGCTGTTCTCAACGCCAACTACCTCAAGGAACGCCTCAAGCAGCATTTCTTCCTGCCCCACGACACGGTCTGCAAGCATGAGTTCGTGCTGTCAGCCAGCCGGCTGAAGCAGAGCTGCGGCTGTTCCGCCCTGGATGTGGCCAAACGGCTGCTTGATTTCGGGGTCCATCCCCCGACGATCTATTTTCCCCTGATCGTTCCGGAAGCCCTGATGATCGAGCCCACGGAAACGGAATCCAAGGAAAGCCTGGATGCCTTCTGCGCGGTCATGGAGCAGATCGCCGGGGAAGCCGCGAGCGATCCGGAACGGCTGCACCAGGCCCCGACACGGACCGTGGTCAAAAGAATAGACGAGGTGCTGGCCGCCAAGAAGCCGGTGGTGCGCTTTTCGCGAGAAGAAGAATAGTCTAACAACAAAGTGAGGAAAGCCATGAACCGAACCGTACTGTATGAGAATCATGTCAAACTGAACGCCAAGATGGTCGATTTCGGCGGTTGGGATATGCCCGTGCAGTATCCCGCGGGAATTATCGAGGAGCACCTGGCTACGCGCCGTCGGGCCGGCATTTTCGACGTGTCTCACATGGGAAGATTTATCATTAGTGGTGAGCAGACCCTGCCTTTTTTGCAGTATGTGCTGACCAACAACGCCGCCGCTTTGCAGCCAGGGCAGGCCCAATATACCATGGTCCCCCAGGAGAGCGGAGGCGCCGTCGACGATGCCTATCTCTACCGCTTTTTCGAGGAGGAGTACCTGCTGGTGGTCAACGCTTCCAACCGGGAGAAGGTGTGGGCCCACTTCCAGGAACAGCTCAAGGCTTTTCCCAAGGTAGAGTGCACCGACCGGACCTTCGAGCTGGCGATGATCTCCCTGCAGGGACCCCTGTCCCGGGAAATGATGCTGGCCGTGCTCGAGGAAGGCCAGCTTCCCGAACCCTCCCGCAACAACCTCTCGGTGGGAAAATTGCTGGGCGAGCAGGTTCTGATCGCCCGCACAGGCTACACCGGCGAGCCCCTGGGCTTCGAGCTTTTCGTGCCCGCTGCATCATCACCGCGAGTCTGGGATCTGTTCATCGAGCGGGGAGCTTCCCCCATCGGGCTGGGCGCCCGCGACAGCCTGCGCCTGGAGGCGGGGCTGCCTCTCTACGGTCACGAGCTTGGCGAGGATCCGGCGGGCAAGGAAATCCCTATCTTCGCCTGTCCCCTGGTGAAGGTCGCGGTCAGCTTCAGCCCCGTGAAGGGGGATTTTATCGGCAAACCCGCGCTCTGGAAGCAGTTCGAGGCCTATCGCAAAATCGTGGATTTCGATTTTTCAGACACCGATGAGCTGCCGCGGATGGTCCGCTCCCTGGCATTGCTGGACAAGGGCATCGCCCGGGCCGGCAGCGAGGTTTATGCCGACGGCCGGATGGTCGGCTGGGTAACCAGCGGCACCATGGTGCCCTACTGGGTCGCCCAGGGAGACGGCCTGGAAAACAGGATTACCGATGAGCGCGGCAAGCGCACCGTCTGCCTGGCCCTCCTGGACAGCAGCATCGGCGAGAACGAGCTTCTGGAGGTGGAGGTGCGCGGCAAGAGGCTGTCCGCCCTGACCGTGCCCTACCACATGCGCGCCGAGGCGCCTCCCTATGCCCGGGCCGCCGTCTACGATCAGAATTATCTCGAGGAGAAGCGCCGGCAGGCCGCAGCCGCCGGAGAGGCGGCGCCGGCCGAAGTCCAGACGCTGCTGGCCAAGGCGGTGGAAAACACGGTCTGGAGGCAGCAGAAGTGCATCAATCTGATACCCTCCGAGCAGACGCAGTCGCCCCTGGCGCGGCTGCTGTCGGTCATGGATCCCTCCTTCCGCTACGCGGAGCACAAGAAAGTCAAGGCCTTAAACGACGTGGACGTGTTTTACTACCAGGGCACCGGCTTCATCAATGAAGTGGAAAAGCTTTTAGAGATCGAGATGTGCAAATTCCTGGGCTGCGCCGAGGCGGAAACACGGGTGATCAGCGGCCAGATGGCCAACGCCACGGTCTTCAGCGCCATGGTGGACTATATCAACCGGGCCTACCGTAAGCAGGAACAGCGGCGCCTCCGCTCGGTGATGAACAACCATATCATCAAGGGCGGCCACCTGAGCGCCCAGCCCATGGGGGCGTTGCGGGATTTTATTGCCCGCGACCCGGAGACGGACCGGCCGGCGGTGATCAACTTCCCGGTGTGTGCGGAGAATCCCTACAAGATCGACATGGCCCAGGTCGGCGAGCTTCTGGAGCACTACCGCCCCGAGCTGATCATCCTGGGCAAGAGCATGATCATCCACAAGGAGCCGGTGGTGGAGATGCGCAAGCTCATCGATGATCTCTCCCTGGACTGTATTCTCATGTACGACATGGCCCATGTCCTGGGATTGATCGGGCCCCTTTTTCAGGAACCCTTCAAGGAAGGCGCGGATGTGGTCACCGGATCGACCCACAAGACGTTCTTCGGCACCCAGCGCGGCGTGGTGGGGGGCAACTTCCTGGAGCTGGATCCCCGCTATCCCTTCTGGGAAGCCGTGCGGCGGCGAACCTTCCCCGGCGCAGTGAGCAACCACCACCTGGGGACCATGCTGGGCTTGCTGTTGGCGGCATACGAGATGAATCATTTCAAGGACGCCTACCAGGCGCAGGTCCACGCCAACGCCAAGGCCCTGGCCGCTGCTTTGCACGATCTCGGCCTGAAGGTAGCCGGTGATCCGGCGGTCTCTTATACCGAAACCCACCAAGTGATCCTGAATGTGGGCTACGGACAGGGAATCGAGGCGGCCCAGCGGCTTGAGGAGAGCAATATCATCGTCAACTACCAGGCCGCACCCGACGAGGAGGGCTTCACCGCCGCGGGCTCTTTGCGCATGGGCGCCCAGGAGATGACCCGCTTCGGCATGAAGGAAAAGGATATGGCGACCCTGGCCGGGCTGATCAAAGAGGTCCTGGTGGAGGGCAAGAACGCGGCAGAAGAAGTGGCCCGCTTCCGCGCCGGTTTTCTCCAACTGCAGTATTGCTACAACAGTGAGGACTACGAGGAGAAGATCGCCGAGCTGCACCGGTTGATTTAATACATCTGCGGGGGCCGCAAAATTATACCCTCTCTGTTCGTCATAATGCGGACAGAGAGGGTTTTTTACGTTTCAACAAACCTTAGTAATACGCTAAAATATTAAATTAAGTAAATTTTGTACCTGAATACTTCATTTTCCATAAAAATACTGGAAATTTTCTTGCGTGATCCTCAATACGCTTTTATACTAGCGCCACCAATTCGAAAAGGAGGTTTGGGAAATGTACAAAAAGACCTGTACTCTGTTTCTGGGTTTTGTGCTGCTGCTCTCCGCGGGCATGTTGTTCGCCGGTGGTCAGATGGAAGGCGCGCCCTACGACGGGATCATTAAGATCGGGAATGTGGCGCCTATCACGGGCGACATTCCCAAGGTCGGCGAGGAAGCCACCTACTCGGTGGACATGCTGGTGGAGGGCATCAATGCCGCCGGCGGTCTCACCGTAGGCGACCAGACCTACAAGATCGAGGTGATCAACGAGGACAATGAGTCCAAGGCCGAGTCCGCAGTGGCGGCGGCGACCAAGCTGATCACTGAGAACCAGGTTCTGGCGATCATCGGTTCCTACTCCAGCAAGCAGGCGATCCCCACCGGCGAGGTGGCCAACGCCCGCAAGACTCCGAATATCAGCCCCTGGTCCACCAACCCCCGCACCACCAAGGACCGTCCCTGGGTATTCCGGGCCTGTTTCATCGATCCCTATCAGGGCAAGGTCGCCGCGACCTTCGCCAAGGAGGAGTTCGGTGTTGACAAGGTGGCCGTGCTCTACGACGTGGCCAGCGACTATCCCAAGGGACTGGCCGAGAACTTCAAAGCGGCGGCTGAAAAAGAGGGCATCGAGGTTGTTGCTTTCGAGACTTTCACCACCAAGGACAGGGACTTCAGCTCCCAGCTGACCAAGATCATCGGTTCCGGCGCCGAGCTGTTGTTCACGCCTCAGTACTACGATGAGGTACCCCTGATTTTGCAGCAGGCCCACGAGCTGGGCTGGGAATACCCGATCCTGGGCAGCGACAGCTGGAGCTCCCCCGAGCTGGTCAAGCTGGCCGGCGACGACGCCATCGGCTGTTTCTTCACCAGCCACTATGCCATGAAGGGCGCCACCGGAGCGACCAAGGAGTTCATCGACCAGTACAATGCCAAGTACGGCTACATCCCCGGTGACGTGGCGGCCCTGGCCTGGGATGCCACCAACATCCTGCTCAAGGCCATCGAGAATACCGGCGGGCTGACGGGCGACCTGGAAGTGGACCGGGAGGCCATCCGCGATCAGCTGACCCAGGTCAAGCGCTGGGAAGGCACCACGGGCCTGATGAGCTTCACCGCAGAGGGCGACCCGATCAAAGCGGTTGTGATCGTGCGCATCGACGAGCAGGGAGAGTTCTCCTTCTACAAGATGGCCGTTCCGCCGGAATTGAAGTGATTGGGGGCTTAAAAGGCCGCTGGTACTTCAATCCAACCAAGAAATAAAAGTAAGAAAATAATTGGGCAGAGTACCGGCTGGTGCGTAACATTTCGCACCGGCCGGTGACTCTGTTAACAACACCATCTGGGGGAGGAAAACCTGAATGACCCTGATTGATTTCTTCAGGCATTTTACGAATGCCTTGCAGTGGGGCAGTTTCTACGCACTGATAGCCCTGGGTTACTCCATGGTATACGGCATCATGATGCTGTTCAACTTCGCGCACGGCGACATCTTCATGGTGGGCGCCTACATCGGTATGTTTATATCCAGCGGCCTGGTGGGTCTCTCCACCTTGGGTATCCTGGTACTGCCCGGCTGGGCAATACTGGTGCTGACCATAATTACCTGCATGATTCTGACTTCGTTCGTGGGTATGGCGGTTGAGCGAATCGGCTACCGTCCCTTAAGGGGAGCACCCCGCGCCTCGGCGGCCATCACCGGGTTGATGATCGGTATCATCCTGGAGACCGGCAACCTGGCCCTGCTGGGAGCCCAGCGCCGCAAGTACCCGGAGCTCATCGAGAAGGTCACCTATCATATCGGCCCCGTGAACGTGACCAACACAAAGTTTATTATCGTCTTCCTGTCCATATTGCTGATGATCGCCCTGCACCAGTTTATCCGCAGGACCAAGTGGGGTATGGCCATGCGCGCCATGGCTTATGACTTCGTGGTCGTGCCTTTGATGGGCGTACCCATGAACCTGATCGCCGTTTTGACATTTGCCCTCGGCTCCGCCCTGGCGGCCGCTGCCGGCACCTTCTTCGGCATCGCCTACCCGGTATTGGAGCCCTACATGGGCATGATCATCGGCTGGAAAGCCTTTGTCGCCGCCATCCTGGGCGGTCGCGGCTCGATCGTCGGCGCGGCACTGGCGGGATATCTACTGGGCTTTATCGAGATATTTGTCGCCGCCATCTTCCCATCGACGTTGCGGGACCTGATCGCTTACTCGATCATCCTGCTGATTCTGACCATCAGGCCGCATGGGTTCTTCGGCGAAGCGTACAGCGCCCGGCTCCGCATATGAACACCACGAGAGATAAGGAGGAATACTGATGAGAACGCGAAAGAGCGACGCTTCGGGCGCAAAGACCGGCAAGAGCTCTGCCTTGCGGAAATTCGGCTGCTACCTGGGCCAGATACCGGTCCTGGGCTGGCTCCTGGGTTCCCTGGTGGCCGTTATCATAGAAAGCACTTTAAGCTATCCCCTGGCCCGCAGCCTGGGGCTGCCCAACATACCCGCTATCTTCGGGCTGCGGCTGGTGTTCACCAAGCCGCTGTTGATCCCCAGCGCCCTGCTGTTTGTTTTTATTGTCTATGCCGTGCCCATAGTTCTGGTTGCGGCCCTGACCGCCTCGGCGACCAACAAGCTCTCCGGGCTGCTGCTGAAGAAGTTTCCCATGGTCGTGCCGGTGGTCATCCACCTGGTGTTTCTTTACGCGATCATGCATGTCTGGGGAAGCATCAACGATTACCGGGTACTGATGCTCAGCTTCATCCTGGTATCGATCATACTGACCTTGAGCCTGAACCTGGTCAACGGCTATATGGGGGAGTTTTCCTGCTCCCATCCCGGCTTCATGGCCCTGGGCGCCTACGGCTGCTCGGTATTGACCCTGATATTTTTCGTCAACGACGACCTGTTCGGCGCGGCGCTGCTGCCGCAGGCGTGGGGACCCTTCCTGTTTCCACTCTGCCTGATCGGCGGCGGCATTGTCGCCTCCCTCGGCGCCCTGGTGGTGGCCATCCCCTCTTTCCGTACCAGGGGAGACTACCTGGCCATCATCTCGCTGGCTTTCACCTTCATCGTCAAGAGCCTGATCGAAAATCTGGAGGTGATCGGCGGACCCCGGGGCTTGATGAATCAGCCCAAATTCGCCGGGCTTCCGATCGTTTTTGTCTGGATGTGCCTGTGCGTGTGGGTCTGCGTCAATTTCACCCGCTCCATCATAGGCAAGGCGGCCAACGCCGTGCGGGACAACGAGACCGCCGCCGACGCCATGACCATCAATACCCGCAGGACCAAGATGGTGACCTTCCTGCTGGCCGCCTTCTGGGCGGGCGTGGCGGGAGGCCTGTTCGCCCACATAATCGGCTACATCAACCCCTCCACCTTCGGGATTTTGAAGCTCAGCGAGGTCCTGGCCATGGTGTACCTGGGCGGCCTCAACTCGGTGGTGGGTTCCATTGCCGGCGCGGTAGGCCTGCAGTTCCTGATGGAGATCTTGAGGCCGTTGGCGATGCTCAAATGGATCGTGATTCCGGTCCTGCTCATCATCGTCATGATCCGACGCCCGGCGGGCCTGATCTCCTTTACGGAGTTCAAGGTGGAAAACATCATTAGGCCTCGGCGCAAGAAAGAGAGGTAAGCGATGCCCCTGCTTGAAGTTCGCAATATGACGCATTTTTTCGGCGGCCTCAGAGCCGTTCACAACTACAACCTGACCTTCGAGTCCGGTGAAATCCGGGGCCTGATCGGTCCCAACGGCGCGGGAAAGACAACGATCTTTAACCTGCTCACCGGGATCTACACGCCCACCGAAGGGGAGATCAATTTCCTGGGCAAGAGCATCAAGGGCGGCAAGCCCCACGAGATCGCCGCCGCCGGCATCGCCCGCACCTTCCAGAACCTGCGCCTCTGGCGGCACGTGAGCGTGCTCGACCATGTCAAGCTGGCCTGCTACTCCAAGATCGACTACGGGCTGGCCGGAGCCTTTTTCGGCACCAGCCGCCGGCACCGCCAGGAAGAGGAGTTCACTGCCAAGGCTCATGAATTGCTGGAAATGTTCGGCATCAGCCAGTTCGCCAACAATGTGGTGACCGGGCTCCCCTACGGCGTTCAGCGCCGGGTAGAGATGGCCCGGGCCATGGCAATCGAACCCAAGATACTGTTTCTGGACGAGCCCACTGCGGGCATGACTCCGGATGAGCTTAACGAGATGGTGGCCATCATCCGCAAGCTGCGGGAAGACCTGGGACTGACCATCTTCCTGATCGAGCACCGCATGAAGGTCGTGATGGACCTGTGTGAGCAAATACAAACCCTGGTCTTCGGTGAGGTAATTGCCGAGGGCAATTCCGAAGAAATCATGAACAATCCTCAAGTGATCGAGGCTTATCTGGGCAAGGAGGTGGTGATCTGATGCTGCTCAAAGTGGAAAAACTGAGGGTTTCCTACGGGGGAATCCGGGCCCTGCACGGCATAGACTTTCATGTCGGAGAGGGCGAGATCGTCTGCATCATCGGCGCCAATGGCGCGGGCAAGAGCACCACGCTGATGGCCCTCTCACGCATGATCGCGGTGGAGGGTGAGACAAAGATGACCTTCATGGACAAGGATCTGCTCGCCTATCCGGCCGATAAAGTGGTCAGCGAGCTGGGGATATCCCACGTTCCCGAAGGCCGTCGTCTGTTCGGAAACCTCACCGTCAAGGAGAACCTGCAGCTGGCCGCCTTCGCCCGCAAGGACAAAGAGGGTATCGAGAGGGATATGCAGCGCATGTTCGATCTCTTTCCCCGCCTGCACGAGAGACGCAGCCAGAAGGCCGAAACTTTATCCGGCGGCGAGCAGCAGATGCTGGCCGTGGGGCGGGCCTTTGTCAGCGGCCGTAAGATGATGCTGTTGGACGAGCCCTCCATGGGGCTGGCCCCCCTTCTGATGATGAACATGTTCGCTGCCTTGAAAGAGATCAACGGTGAGGGCACGACTATTTTGCTGGTGGAGCAGAACGCGCGCATGGCGCTTCAGTTCTCCCAGCGCGGTTATCTGTTGGCCAACGGGAACCTGATCATGGAAGGGAATTCCAAGGATCTCCTGGAAAATCCGGAAGTGAAAAAGGTCTACCTGGGAGGATAAAGGGATAGGTTTTTGCACACAGGACCCTTATCAGCCTCTATAAATGAGCCAAGTGGTAATGCTATGGTGTCTCAAGACATGAAGATGTGTGTGAGCTGGGCGGAAATCGATTTAGAAGCTCTGGCTGCCAATGTGCGCGCCTTCCGGCGGCACTGCGGTGAGAAAGTGGAAATCATTGCCGTGGTCAAGGCCAATGCCTACGGCCACGGCGCCGAGCTGATTTCCCGGGCCGCCCTGGCGGCCGGAGCCGACAGCCTGGCCGTGCATCGCTGGCAGGAAGGCGCGGAACTACGCCTCGCCGGCATCGAGGCACCCATCCTGATCATGGGCTACTCTTCCCTGGCAGCAGCCGGGGAAATGGCGGCCCTGGGATTGACGCCCACGGTAACCACCCTGGAGTTCGCCGAGGCCTTCGCCGAGGCCTTCGCCGGTGGTGCCCGGGCGGCCAAGCCGGCCTCGGAGGCCGCGCCGGTGCACGTCAAGCTGGACACGGGTATGGGCCGCCACGGGCTCCTTTTGGACGAGGTGGCGGACTTCATCGCCGCTCTAAAGGAGGTCTCCGGCCTGCGGGTGGAGGGGCTTTTTACCCATTTCGCCGCCGCGGATGACCGGGGCCTCACCCATGCCCGTAAGCAGTTGGAAAACTTTAACCGGGCCTGTACGGAGCTGAAGCGGCGGGGCCTGCTTCCACCCATAAGGCATTGCTGCAACAGCGCCGGTGCCATGGTGCTTCCGGAGGCGCACTTCGAGGCCGTCCGGCCGGGTTTGAGTCTCTACGGGATGAATCCATTCGACTACGGTCCGCCGCCGCTCCCGCTGCGTCCCGTGCTGACCCTGAAGAGCAGGGTGGTGCGCCTGCGCACCCTGCCGGCGGGCAGCCCCATCGGCTACGGCTGCACCTACGTTACTCCGGAAGCCATGCGCGTGGCCCTGGTACCGGTGGGCTACGGCGACGGCTACCATCGCCTGCTGACCCACCGGGCCCAGGTGCTGGTCGGCGGCCGGCGGGCCGCCGTCCTGGGGCGAGTCAGCATGGACCAGATCGTGGTTGATGTGAACCATATCCCCGAAGTGAAAATGGAGGACGAGGTGGTTTTGATCGGCAGCCAGGGGAAAGAGACCATCAGCGCGGAGGAGGTGGCGACCTGGGCCCAGACCATCAACTACGAGGTCACCACCTCCCTGCTTCCGCGGCTTCCGCGGCTTCCGCGGTTGCCCCGCGGTACCGGGAACGGCGCTTAGAACTCGATCCCCGGGCGCGCTTCTATACCCGCCTGATAATAGTGCTTGATCTCCCGCATCTCCGTGACCAGGTCGGCCAGGTCGAATAGTTCCGGCGGCACTTTGCGGCCGGTAATGATCAGCTCGCATGTCGCCGGCCGGGTGCGGATCAGTGCTTCGACCTCGGAGCGGTCGACCAGCTCGTAGTAGAGGGCGATGCCCAGCTCATCGATAATCACGATATCGTGACCGCCGGCGGCCACGATATCCCGGACTTCCTGCCAGCCCCGGCGGGCCATATCGATATCTTCCTGTTCCGGCCGCCCGTGGATAAAGCAGCGGCGGCCGTACTGGCGCACGGTAATGGTGTCCGAAAAGGCTTCCAGGGCATGGAGCTCTCCGTAGTCCATGCCCTTGGCAAACTGAGCCAGGAAGATCTTCAGGCCGTGTCCGGAAGCCCGGAGAGCAAGACCCAGGGCGGCGGTGGTTTTTCCCTTTCCGTCGCCGGTGTATATCTGAACCAGTCCCTGTTTCATGGCTGTAACACTCTTTTGCCGCGCCTAGGGGACGATGTGGGTGCCGGTCTTTCCGGCCAGGGCGTCCAGCGCTTTGTCCAAAGAGGTGATAATGGCTTCTTTGCCGCTCCAGCGCACGAAGCGCATGGCCGCCTGAACCTTGGGGCCCATGGAACCCATCAGGAAATGGCCTTCCTTCATATACTTTTCCGCTTCCGCTATGCTGATCTTCGCCAGGGCCTGCTGATCCGGCTGATTGAAGCGTATACAGGCCTTTTCCACGTCGGTGAGTATCAGGAACTTGTCGGCGTTCACCGCCTGGGCCAGCTTGAAGCCGGCCCGATCCTTGTCGATCACCGCCTCAACGCCGGAGTAGCTGCCGTCGGGGTTTTTCATGACCGGAATACCGCCCCCTCCGGAGGCAATGACGATTACCCCCCCGGCGACCAGATCATTGACGGCTTCCGCCTCCACGATGGCAATGGGCTCTGGTGAGGGCACCACCCGGCGCCAGCTCTTCTCCACCCCGGGCTTGACTTCTTTGACCACGTAGCCCTTGCGGTCACGATGCTCCCGGGCTTCCTCCGGCGTGTAGAAGGGGCCCACGGGCTTTGTGGGATCCTGGAAATCGGGGTCGTCGGGACTGACTTCGACCTGGGTGACGAGCGTGCACACGGCCTGCTCGAGGCCCAGCTCGCGAAGGCGCTGGGTAATGCGGTTCTGCATCATCCAGCCGATCTGCCCCTGGGTCATGGCGCCGCAGGCGGCCAGGGTCTGGGCGGGTACGTGCCCGTTGGCTTCTTCCTGCTGGATGAGCAGGGCGCCCGCCTGGGGGCCGTTCCCATGGGTGATGACCACCCGGTAGCCGGCCTTGATGATCTGGCTGATCTGCACAGCCGTTTTGTCAACGTTCGTGAACTGCTCTTCGGTGGTGCCCTGTTCGTGGGCCTGCTTGATGGCATTGCCGCCCAATGCGATAACAACTATTTCTGAGGACATCCGCTTCCCTCCTTGAGAAGACGGCAGAAAGGAAGGTATCCCCGGCGGGGGAGAAACAAGCCGCTTCTGCCAGGTTATTTTTTTTGGAACCGCTTATGAAGATAATGGTTTATGGCTTTTTGTCAAGAGACAGGAGATTTCAGCGTTTAAACGGTTTATAATTAGGATATAGACTAAATTGATCGATTATCTTGAGGAAAACATAATTTTTAATAAGTATATTTGACATAATCCCCACAGTAGTCTAGAATCAGGTCGAACAATTATCCAGTAAGCAGAGGCAGCGATGCAGACAAAAATTTTCTTGAGCGACACAACGGACTGCTGGTTCAACCTGGCCCTGGAGGAATATTTCCTTGAGCTCCTGGATCAGGCCGGGGAAGAACAATGCATCTTCTATTTATGGCAAAACCGCAGGACCGTGGTCATCGGCAGGCACCAGAACGCCTGGCGGGAGTGTCGCCACCGCCTTCTGGAGCATGACGGGGGCCGGCTGGCGAGGCGCATCTCCGGCGGGGGTGCGGTTTACCACGACCTGGGGAACCTCAATTTCTCCTTTCTGGTCAGCCGCCGATTTTTCGACATCCACCGCCAGCTGGAAGTCATCCTGACCGCGTTGAAGAGCATGGGCATCGAGGCGGTTTTCAGCGGGCGGAACGACCTGACGGCGCGGGGGAGAAAGTTTTCCGGCAATGCCTTCTGTTACCGCCAGCAGGCGGCGCTGCATCACGGCACCCTGCTGGTATCTGCGGATCTGCGGGACATGACCCGCTACCTGCAGGTCTCCATGGCCAAGATCAGCGCCAAAGGGGTGGACAGCCTGGGGGCCAGGGTGGTCAACCTGGCCGAGCTCAGGCCGACTTTGAACGTACCCGAGTTGAAGCAGGCCTTAATGGCTTCTTTCCGAAAGAAATACGGCGGAGAGGCGGCGGTGAGGGAACACTGGGAACAGCTGAGCGGTATCTCCCGCTGGCAGGTGATCTTTACCCGTCAGTCTTCCTGGGCCTGGCGCTTCGGGAGCTCACCGCGCTTCGATGTCAATCTGACCACCCGCTTCACCTGGGGGGAGATCGAGTTGGGATTGAAGCTTAAAAAGGGCCGCATCAGCCGGGCCGCGGTTTATTCAGACGCCATGGATGAAGCCTTCATCGCCGCCCTGCCGGCGGCGCTGGAAGGCTGTGAGCTTGTTCCCGCCCGGATGGCGGCCTCCCTGCAAAAGCTGTCGGCGACCCCGGACCAGGAAAATCTGGTCCGGGATCTAGGTGAGTGGCTCATCAGTCAGGAGCTATGAGCCCGAACCGGGCTGGGTGATCTCGGTGAGCACCCGTCCGGAGGAGGCGGGATGCAGAAAGGCGATCTTGCTGCCGTGGGCCCCGCCCCGGGGGGAGGTGTCGATCAGCCGCAGTTTTGCGGCCTTGAAGCCGGCCAACTCGGCCTCGATATCGTCAGTCTGGTAGGACACGTGGTGCAGGCCTTCGCCCTTTTTCTCGATAAACTTGGCGATGGGGCTGTCGGGGCTGGTGGGTTCCAGGAGCTCGATGTTGACCCCGCCGGTGGTAAAAATCGCCAGGCGTACCTTCTGATCCGCCACTTCTTCGGTGCCCTTGTACTCCAGCTTCAGAGTATCCCGATAGAAGGGAATATGCTCCTCCAGCGATTTAACGGCGATACCTAAATGGTTTATCTGCTGTATCATGCTCAGCTTTTCTCCTTCAGAAAAGATTTCATCTCTTGATTGATCAGCTCGTAGGGACGGGCTGTGCGGGAATAGATAAGCTCCACCCAGGCGTCGATTTTCTTCGAGAATTCGATTTTGACGTCCATAACCTCGTGGACCTTCTTGGAGAAGATTTTATGCATTTCCCGGGCGATGCGCTGTCTGCGCCGGATTTCCAACTGGCCGCTGGAGGTGACGGTAGCAGTGTAGTCGTCGGCGGCATGTACCAGCTCATCGACCCCCTCGTCGTTCAGGGCGGACACCATCAGAATCGGGTTTATCGCCTCCGGGTGGCCGTTGTATTTGATGCCCAGCACGTATTCCACTTCGGCTTTCAATTTGTCGGCACCTGGCTTGTCCTTCTTGTTGATTACGAACAGGTCGCCGATCTCCATGACGCCGGCTTTCATGGCCTGGATCTCGTCACCCATGCCCGGGACCAGAACCAGCAGAACCAGGTCGGAAAGCTCGATGATCTCCACCTCGGTTTGGCCCACGCCGATGGTCTCGATGAAGATGGTGTCGAAGCCGGCGGCATCCAGGACCTTGATCACGTCGCCGGTGGCCTCGGCGATGCCGCCCAAATGGCCGCGGGAGGCCATGGAGCGGATGAACACGCCTTCATCCGTGGCGTGGGACTGCATGCGCAGGCGGTCGCCCAGCAGGGCGCCCCCGGAAAAGGGGGAGCTGGGATCCACGGCGATGACGGCCACCCGGCGCTGCCGCCGTCGCTCACGCTCTATCAGGCGGTCCACCAAAGTGCTCTTGCCCCCTCCTGGCGGTCCGGTGATGCCGACGATCGCGGCCCGGCCGGTGTGAGCAAAGAGCCCGTCGATGACCGCTTCTTTGCGCGCTTCCCCGTTTTCAATCAGGGATATGGTGCGGGCGATGGCCCGCGTCTCGCCTGAAACTATCCCCCGGACAAGGTCGGACATAAGTTCCTCAAGTCTTGACCGACTCTATGAACGCGACTACATCCTGAATCGGCGTACCGGGGGTGAAGACGGCCTTTACCCCCTTGGCCTTGAGCACGGGGATATCCGCCTCGGGGATGACGCCTCCCCCGAAAACCAGGATGTCGGCGGCATTGTTTTCCCGCAAGAGCTCCACCACCCTGGGGAAGAGCTCCAGGTGCGCGCCCGAGAGCAGGCTTAAGCCCACCAGGTCCGCGTCTTCCTGGATGGCGGTTTTGGCGATCGCTTCCGGGGTCTGCCGGATACCCGTATAGATGACTTCGTAGCCTTCGTCCTTCAGGGCCCGGGCGATGTACTTGGCACCGCGGTCGTGTCCGTCCAGACCGGGTTTGGCAATGAGTATGCGTAGTTTCCTTGCTGCCATTATTTTCTCCTTACCTGTTGAAGCCTTGTCAGAGTACGATGGATTCCTTGTGTTCGCCGAATTCCCGGCGCAGAACCGAGCAGATCTCTCCCAGGGTGGCGTATTCACGCACCGCCTCGATGATGATCGGCATCAGGTTGACCTCCTCTTGAGCTGCTCCCTCTCCCAGGGAGGTCAGGGCCTTCTCGACCCTGGCATTGTTCCGGTTTTTCCGCACCTCCTCGAGCTTGCGCATCTGCAGCTCCCGCAGCCGGGGATCGACCCGCAGCAGGTCACGGGGCGGTTCCTGGTCCATGCAGAACTTGTTGACGCCGACCACGACGCGCTCATTGGTTTCCACAGATTTCTGGTAGCGATAGGCGGCGTCCTGGATCTCTTTTTGGGCATAGCCCTTTTCAATGGCCCGGACCATGCCCCCCATCTCCTCGATCCTGTTGATGTAGGCGAAGGCTTCCGCTTCAATACGGTCTGTGAGGGCTTCGATGTAGTATGATCCGCCCAGGGGATCAATGGTGGAAGCCACGCCCGCTTCGTGGGCCACGATCTGCTGGGTTCGCAAGGCGATTCTTACCGATTCCTCGGAAGGCAGGGCCAGGGCTTCGTCCCGGGAGTTGGTGTGCAGGCTCTGGGTTCCTCCCAGAACGGCGGCCAGGGTTTGAATGGCCACGCGGACGATATTGTTGTCCGGTTGCTGGGCGGTCAAAGTAGAGCCGCCGGTTTGGGTGTGGAAGCGCAGCATCATGGATTTCGGATTTGAGGCTTTAAATTTCTCTTTCATGATCCGGGCCCAGATACGTCGGGCGGCTCGGAATTTGGCGACCTCTTCCAAAAGGTCGTTGTGGGCGTTGAAAAAGAAACTCAAGCGTCCGCCGAACTGGTCAACGTCCAGGCCGGCTTTGACGGCGCTGCGCACGTACTCGATCCCGTCGGCAAGGGTAAAAGCCACTTCCTGCACGGCCGTGGAGCCCGCCTCGCGGATGTGGTAGCCCGAGATGCTGATGGTGTTGAATTTGGGCACCTCGCCTGAACAGTAGGCGAAGGTATTGGTGATCAACCGCATGGAGGGTCCCGGCGGGAAGATATAGGTTCCCCGGGCGATGTACTCCTTGAGGATGTCGTTCTGGATGGTACCGCGCAGCTGGTCTGAGGGCACCCCCTGTTTTTCTCCCACCGCGATGTACATGGCCAGCAAAATCGCCGCAGGCGAGTTGATGGTCATGGAGGTGGACACCTTGTCCAGGGGTATACCCGCGAAGAGGACCTCCATATCCTGAAGGGTGTCGATGGCCACGCCGACTTTCCCCACTTCACCTTCGCTCAAAGCGCTGTCCGAGTCGTAGCCGATCTGGGTCGGCAGATCGAAGGCGATGGAAAGCCCGGTCTGGCCCTGTTCCAGCAGGTATTTATAGCGCCGGTTGGATTCTTCGGCCGTACCGAAACCTGCGTACTGGCGCATGGTCCAGAGCCGGCCCCGGTACATGGTGGGTTGAACTCCCCGGGTGTAAGGAAACTCTCCGGGAAAGCCGAGCTTGTCCAGGTAGTCCGCCTCACCTGTGGGCAGATAGAGTCGTTCCACCGGCAGGTTGGAGCCGGTGACGAACTGTTCGCGGATTTCCGGAAAACGGCTCAAGGTTTTGGCCACAGTTGTTTGCTGCCAGCTCTTAAGGGCAGCGTCTATGCTTTGTTGTTCAGCCATGATTATTCTTACCTTCCTCAGTGTATTAAGGTATTTTGTCTCCTCGGCAGGCACCGGGCTGTCAGGAAATGATAGCGCAATGCGGCGGAGCAGGCAAGTTTACGGACTTCTCCGTCTCAAGCCAGGCTCACGCCCGCCAGGATGGAGAGGTACTTGATCTTGTCGCTGTCCGCCCTGGAAGTCAGGATAATGGGAACCCGGGCGCCCATGATGATTCCGGCCAGTGGGTTGTCGGTAAGATAGGCAATGGTCTTGTAAAAAACATTGGCGGCCTCGATATCCGGCATGAGCAGGATGTCTACATCCCCCCCCACCTCGGTGCGGATGCCCTTGACCTGGCAGCTTTTCAAGGAAACGGCGTTGTCCAGGGCGAAAGGACCGTCGATCTGACAATTCTTGATTTGTCCCCGGTCAGCCATCTTGGCCAGCAAAGCGGCGTCCCGGGTGGCGGGCATGGCTTCGGGATTGACTTTCTCCACGGCGCAGACCACGCCGACCTTGGCCTTTTCCACACCCAGCCGGCGGGCAGCCTCCACGGCGTTGTTGATGATGGCCACCTTGGCGTTCAGGTCCGGGGCGATATTCAGGGCCGCATCGCTCATGAGCAGGAACTTCGGGTAGGTTGAAAGATCGGCGATGGTGACGTGGGAAAGTATACCGGCCCCCCGCAGGCCCCTGTCCTTGTCCAGCACCGCTTTCATGAGTGTGGCGGTGGCGACCTTGCCCTTCATGAGCAGGTCCGCCTCTCCTTCACGTACCAGCTTCACGGCCCGGGCGGCGGCTTCCGCCTCACCTGCAGCCTCGACGATTGTGCAGGAAGAGATATCCAGTTTCTCCTTCTTGGCCAGCGTCTCGATTTCCTTGCGGTCACCGACCAGCACGGGCTCTACGATATCCGCATTCGCGGCCCGCATGATCGCGCTGAGTGCGTCGGCTTCCTGGGCCATGGCCAGGGCAACGCGCTTGGAAGGCTGCTCCTGCGCGCGGGTTTCCAGGTCTTGAAAAGATTTAATCATTGTTACCTCCGTTTGTGTTTCCTTCTGATCGCTTGATGTACCGCGAAGATAGAACTCACACTGGGACTTCGCGGTCGGAGAGGAATGATCGATTATAGACCTAACCGGCGGGCAGGTCAAACTGCTGTAGATCCGCTCCCGGACAAAAACCGGTCGATGAAGCGGGCAATGTCCTCCCCGCCGGCAGGCAGGCTGAGGCCGTCATAACAGGAGCGGCAGGCGTCCTGGAAGGAGGGCTGCATCATCTGCTCGATTTGGCGGGCAATTTCCCGGGGCCGGACGCCTCCGTAGCGGGCGACGCCCAGACTGCACACATAACGCAGCACCTTCTCCTCGCTGATCTGGGCGCTGCGGGTGAAGAGGATCGGTTTGCGGCAGGTCATAACCTCCCAGGTCGTGGCCGGGCCCGGCTTGATATAGCAGAAGTCCACACTACAGATCAGCTCCCGGATGTAGTCGATAAAACCCAAAGGAATAATCCGGGTTGCCTCCCTGGCATCGCTGAAACGCTTGCTGAGCCTCTGCTGGAGATGGTGGTTGTGCCCGCAGATCACGATAATATTCAGCGGCAGGTTCAGCCCGCTCAGATAGGCGAGCAGGTTCTCCAGCGGGCCTATCCCCTCACTGCCGTAGCTGACCAGCATGGTTTGCCGGTCGGCAGCGATCCCCGAAAGGCGGCGCAAGGCCGCCTTCTTTTCGGGTGAAGGAGGGCTGGCCTCTGTCACAGGGTAGGCAACACGGTGCAGCTTCTCGGTGGGAAAACCCCGTCCGGCCATTTCTGCCTCTACCTGCTGCGAGGAAACCAGGTAGTGGTCCACGTTTTTTATAAACCAATAGGCGTTGCAGTCGAAGATTTCCGTGAGGAAGTTGATCAGGCCGACCTCGAGCCCCCAGCGGCGCCGTACGTGGGATACGGCCAGGGTGTTGAGAAAGTGGGTGGAAACGATCAGGTCCGGTTTTTCCGTTTCCAGGTAGCGCTTGAGGCAGGCAAAAAAGGGTGTCACGTAGAGCCTCAGCAGCCCCCGGGTAAGCGGCCCGGCAGCAGAGGAGAGGTGCTGGAGGAGCTTGGTCAGGCGGGGATGGCTGAGGAGGAATTGCCAGCTTCGTTTGTGATGGCTGTCCAGGGCTGAGCAGTCCAGGTCTTTCATGAAGTCCAGCAAAGACAGATCGTATTTTCCCGGAAACAGGCTGGCCAGGGCCTCACAGATCACCTCTGCCGGCCTCATATGCCCGCCTCCGGCCTTGATGGCTGCGAAAACGACTTTTTTCTTGCTCATGTCAGTTTTCATCATAGCTTGAAAGCGGTACTTTTTCGAGTCAATAATGATGTTGGCTTGCATTTTCGGGACATAAAGGCGAGTATAGCCGGGGAGGAATCCGGGAATGGAGACAGACAGCCGAAGCATGGTCATCAGCGATCTGGACGGAACTTTGCTGAACCGAGAGCGCCGGATCAGCAGGCGAGACCGGAAGACTTTGCATCTCCTGGCCCGCCGTGGGATCGTGCGGGTGGTTGCCACCGGACGCTCCCTCTATTCCGTGCACCGAGTGCTGCCGCCGGATTTCCCCATCGATTACCTGGTTTTTTCCTCCGGAGCCGGTATTATGGCCTGGCCCGGCCAGGATCTCCTCTGCAGCCACAGCCTGGGGCGGCGTGAGATACAGCGGGTATTTAGCGTCCTGTCCGCCCGGAAGCTGAATTTCATGGTGCACCGTCCGATTCCGGACAACCATGAGTTCCTCTATTTCCGGAACAACAGCGGTAATCCGGATTTCCTGGCCCGCCTGCGGCTCTACAGGCAGTTCGCCGCCCCGGGGCAGCCGGGGGTATTGGACTGGGAGGAGGCCTGTCAATTCCTGGCTGTAGTGTACCCGGAAGCTTCCGTTGCGCTCGTTGCCGAGCTGTGCCGCGAGCTTTCACCCCTGCAGGTAATCCGCACCACCTCCCCGTTGGACATGAGCTCCACCTGGCTGGAGATTTTTCCTCCCCAGGTTTCAAAATCTCAGGCCGGTGCCTGGCTGGCGGAGCGCCTGCATATAGGACGGGACGCTGTCATGGCGGTGGGCAATGATTACAATGACCATGATCTTCTGCACTGGGCGGGCTCAGGCTTTGTGGTGGCCAATGCGCCCGGAGAGCTCAGACGGCATCTGCCCTCCGTCGCCTCCCACCGGAAATCCGGTTTCAGCGAGGCGGTGAAGCGCTGGCTTCAGGCTTGAACCCGGAGGGGGAATATCCGCGCAGCTGCTGCTTGTAGAGGGTTCGGATCTCTCCCAAAATCCGCCGGTAGGCCGGGCTGCGGTAGTCCGGATAGGTCCACTCCAGGGGCCGGAAGCGGCCGTGCTCATACATCAGCGTGATCTCCGCATAGATGCCGCTTCTCAGGGGGATGCGGTGGGAGCTGTCCTTGGTGCTGGCCAGGATGAAGCGGCTGAGGGAGAGGCAGCCCGGGTCGAGGTTGATGCAGCGATTTCCGCTGCTGCGGAAGCGCTGCTCCACGATTCCGGTGCGAAGCTTGACCTCCGCAAGGCGCCCCGGATCGATCAGGTCCCGGAAGGATACGAAGAAGCGCCGGATCGGTTTGCCCATTTCTTTGTCATAGTAAGAGCTGAAGTCGAAATCCAGCTCCTCACTGAGGAAATCCCGGGGTCCGAATGCAGCCGAGAGCTCCTTTAAGAGCGCCTCTTTGTGTTCCCGGCAGCTGATCAGCACCGGCACGACCAGTTTTTCCGCTTGAAACTCTCTCGCTGTTCCCATAAATCACCGCACTTTCAATTGTATCCTGCAGACGAATCCCTTATAATCGCCATATTATGGAAGAGCCCTCCCAATATCAAGATGTCCTGGCCGCCGCCCTGGTGAAAAAGGCGGCCTATCTAAAAGAGGTCAGCCTGCCGGACCTGGGCAAGAAGCTGCGTTCCTTTCAGACTCTCTTCGAGGGGCTGCACAATATCCTCCTGCGCAAGTCTTTGGTGCAGGAGGATCCCTACCGGTACGACCATAAGAGCACCGAGGTCACGATTCCCCCCGATGATCCACTGAGCGAAACGGATAAAAAGGAGAAACTCAGCCGCAGGCTGTCCGAATATGCCACCCAGCTGGACTTCTTGAATCACACTTTCCAGTTCAGCCTGGATTTCCTCAGCCTGGAACGCATCAAGCCGCTGGTAGCCCTGATTAAATATATCGACTGGCAGCGCCTCAACGAAAGCCGGGGCAGCTCCACCACCGGGGCCTTTGCCGAGGCTTTGACCAAGATACGGGTCAGCGGGGATTCCCTCTCCACTTCTTTAGTCAACGATTCGGTGACCCAGATTTGCGCCACCATCCGGCATGTGCTGGCGGTTCTCAAGGAGGTCGCCTTCTATCAACGCCAGGTCTACAAGCTGGAGCTGCGCAGGGAGGTTCTCCCCCTGCTCCCGCAAAAAGAGCGCATCAATCCTGAGGAAATGCCCACAAAGATAAAGGCCCTCATTTTCCAGCTCAGCAAGGGGGGAGAATCCACCGATGAGAAGAGGGTTTTCTATCCCGAGCTGGTCCGGGAGATAGTGGCCGAGGACGCCCCCGCAGGGGGGCAGGAGCTCAGGGACGAGGTGGTGCGCAAGCTGGCGGTGCCGGAAAAGAAGTCCGGGGAGACCCGGCCCACCGACTACCGCAGCGGGCTTCTGGAAGGTATCCGCATCATGGTGGTGTCCAGTTTTCACCTCGATGCGGCATTAAGGGTTCTGCGGGAGAATGTGAGCATTCTGGAGACGCAGAACAGGGGTTTTTTCGCCAGGCTGCGCAGGTGGCTGGAGGGGGGGAAAAGCAAGCGCACCCGGCTGCTGGAGATCAGCTATGAGGATCCGTCTACCTCGACACGCCGGGAGGAACGATTGGATTTCAACGCATTCGCGGCCCGGACTCTGAAGCGTATCCGTCTGTTCGGCGCCCTGGCCAACCAGATGAGCGCCGCGCATCAGCGCCTGCAGGCGGCTCCGGATGAGCAGATCTACGCCTTTCTGGATAAAAACCTTGAGGAGCTGCGTCTGCTCCACAACCGTATGACGGGACTGGGCGCCTATTTCAAGAATCAGCGTCCGAGAGATCCGCGAAAAAAATTCAAGGGCATCAAAATAGAGCTCAGCGCCATGAAAAACTGCATCGTCAAGGCCAACAAGCAGCTGCATGAATACCTGTCCCTGAAGGAGGAAGAGGAGCAGATGGCGAAACTGGGATTGAAATAGGCAACTGCTCCGTCAGGAACAGGCCCGGTAGAGTCCCAGAACCCGCAGCTCTTCGGTTTCACGGCGGAGGGCTTCCAAAGCCGCATCGAAGAGTTCTCGCTCTGGGGGTATGTCCACATCCACGTAGAACATTTCCTGCCAGGGTTTGCCCGGAATCGGCCGGGATTCCAGCTTGTTCATGTTGATCATTCGCTCGGCCAGCACCTGCAGGGCCGAGAAGAGCGAGCCCGGCCTGTTGGCCGTGGCGAAAACCAGGGAGGCCTTGGTGGGTCTTTCCACGGCGGCGTTTTCTTCCCGGGCGATGATGACGAAACGCGTGTAGTTCGCGCTGTTGGTTTCGATACCCCGCGCTAATATTTTCATTCCATAGGCGGCGGCCGCCTCCTCACTGGCGATGGCGGCGTTTTCCTTCTTTCCCTCCGCCGCGATATAGGCCACCGCCCCCGCTGTATCGTAGAAGGAGCGCTTTTCCCATTGGGGGTGTCGTTCCAGGAAGTCGGCGCACTGGAGCAGGCCCTGGGGATGGGAATAGACCTGACGGATATCCGCCGGCTCGGCCTCCGGAACAGCGATAAGGTTGTGCACGACCCGGATCTTCACTTCCCCCCGGATCTTAATGTCCGGAAACTGCAGCAGGAGGTCGTAGTTTTGATGGATGGAGCCGGTCAGGGAGTTCTCCAGGGGCAGCAGACCGTAGAGGGATCTACCCTCCAGAACGGAGGTAAACACGTCCCTGAACTCCGGCAGGGGCAAAGAGATAACCTGCCCGGGGAAGGCCAGGGTAAGGGCCTTTTCGCTGAAGGCTCCCTTTTCACCCTGATAGCAAATCGTTGCGCCCTCGGTTGAGGAAATCCGGATTCCGGCTGCAGCCGGCGCCGTTTTTTCCGGAAGCCGGGTGAGCTCTTTGCTCAAGACCGGTGCCAGGGCCTGGATATCCCGCATCAGCTTTTCGAACTGTTCGGGGTAAAGGGATTGGGGACCGTCCGACAGCGCGGCGTCGGGATGGTTGTGCACTTCCACGGTCAGGCCGTCGGCGCCGGCGGCCGCAGCCGCCAGGGCCATGGGCAAAACTTTGCCCCGCAGGCCGGTTCCGTGACTGGGATCCACCAGGATGGGCAGATGGCTGAGCTTTTTAACCACCGGGATGGCGGAAAGGTCGAGGGTGTTGCGGGTATAGGTTTCAAAAGTGCGGATGCCCCGCTCGCAAAGCATGACGTTTTCCGTGCCATGGGCCAGCAGGTACTCCGCGGACAAAAGCAGGTCCTGGATAGTGGCCGCCGGGCCCCGCTTGAGCAGGACCGGCTTCCCAAGGCCTCCCACACGCTTGAGGAGCTCGAAATTCTGCATATTGCGGGCGCCGATCTGTATGATATCCACCAGCTCCCGGAAGAAGTCGACATGCTCGGGACTGACAATTTCGGAGACGGCAACCATGCCGTGCTCCTCGGCGGCCTCTTTCAGGTAGCGCAGCCCCTCCTCGCCCAGGCCCTGGAAGGAATAGGGCGAGGTTCTGGGTTTGAAGCCTCCGCCCCGGAGCACCACGGCGCCGGATTCCCGCACCAGGGCGGCTATTTCCCGGATCTGCTGACGGGATTCCACGGCGCAGGGTCCGGCCATGACCACGATCCTGGGTCCCCCGATCTTGATCGGCCCCACGGCGATGCAGGTGTCCTCTTTCTTGAATTCCCGGGAGGCGAGCTTGTAGGGCTTGGTAATGGGAATGACCCTGGCTACCCCGGGCAGGAGCTCTACCTCGCGAGGATCGATAGCCACGAGGCCCACGGCGCCGAGAATGGTTTCTTCTTCGCCCTGGATCTCCCGGATATTAAAACCCCGGCGGTTCAGGAATTCGACGAGATTGCGCTTATCCGTATCCTTGATGGCGTGCTCGAGAACGACAATCATGATCTTTGCTCCCGCAGACCGGGATAAAGGCCGCCGGGCCCGGTTTGCTTATTCTGCTATCAGGAATCTGTTTTCCTGTTCATGATCTGGGCGATGCGCACTGAATCCTTCAGAAAATCCTGAAACGAGCGCTCGAGAGTTTCCTGGTAGTCGAAGAGGCGGGCAACGTACTTAAGGGTGCTGTAGGGTGTTCCCGTCCGTACACCGTAGGTGCCGGCATTGTACATGGCCAGGGCAATAAGGTCATCCTGCCCTTCATTGAGGCAGAAGCGCAGGTGGGCCAGCCCGTGTTTGGCGTTGATTTCGGGATCGTAGAATTCAGCCTCGCTTAAGGACGCGAAGGTTTTGGAATTAAGCTGAAAGAGACCGTAATCGACAGAGCGATCATTATCGTTCCGGGCCCTGATCTTGAATCTGCTCTCCGCCCAGGCCAATGAGAAGGCCAGGGAAACCGGGATGTCATAGGTATCCGCGTAATGCAGAACCGGCAAGGTAATGCGCGGGTCGCCGGTGATTTCATCATAAAAATCGATGACCATCTCGCGGGAGGTCGGATTTCTGTACAGGTAGAGGCCCGTGTCCGCATTGTCCGGTTTCTCAGTCAGCAAGAGGTCCACTTTCTCCCGGGTGACCGGGACGGTCAAGAGATCCTTTCTGTGCAGACTGAGTTTTTGGGAGCAACCGGCCAGCAGCAGCGCTGCTATGATAATAAATGTAAATTTCTTCATAAAATAGACTCCGGAAGAGAAATAGATACTGAGATTTGGCGCGAAAGTCAAGTCCTGTGGGCAAGAACTGAAAAGCGGCTAATGCTTGTGGATGGTGACGCGGTTGCGGCCGAATTCCTTGGACTGATAGAGGGCCTGGTCCGCCTGGGCGATGAGCTGGGAAGGAGAGCGCACGCTCTCCGGGGAAAACTCAGCCACGCCGATGGAAATGGTGACATGCAGGGGATCCGGGTCCCCCGGGAAGGCATGTCCCGCGATCTTGCGGCGTACCCGTTCCGCCACGATCCCGGCTCCCCGGGCGGCGACTTCCGGGAGTATTATGGCGAACTCTTCGCCCCCGTAGCGGGCCGAGAGGTCAATGTTGCGGACCGATTCCTTGAGTAGCGTTGCGATCTCCTTGATGACGAGATCTCCCTGGAGGTGGCCGTAGGTATCGTTGAGCTCCTTGAAGTGGTCGATATCGAGCATCATCAGGGAAAAGACCGATTTGTAGCGCTGCGCCCGCTTGATCTCGTCGTCCAGCGCCTTTTCGAAGGCGTGGTGGGAGTAGAGACGGGTCATACGGTCCATGGTCGCCTGCCAGTAGAGGTTGGCGTTTTCCAGGGCGATGGCCGCGAAGCGGATGAGCTGGGTGATGTACTGAATATCCAGCAAGGAGTATTCGGCCTTGCACCTGGGCAGCAGGATGAGGCCGGTGACGCCCTTATCCGTGCGCAGGGGGATGATGATGTCCGGGTGGAGCTTCTCCAGGTCCTGAAGAAGCTCGGGGGCGGAGAAATTCTCCCGCACATACTCGAAGGAAAGTTGATTGTACTCGCGATTGGAGAGGAATACGATCAGGGCCTGGATGGTGGCGAAGTTCAGCTTGAGATTTTTCTTTTTCATGCCCTGATAATGGTAGAGGGTGAACACCCCCTCTTCCAGGTCATTGGCCAAAAGGAGGGTCAGTGTAGGGATTTGAAATCTGGCATAAAGACTTAAGACCACATTCTTGACGATGCTCTCGATGTCCAGCTGAGCGGTAAGCTGGGAGGCTATCTCCAGTATTTCCTTCAGCTCCTGGTTGCCCAACTCCACGGCGAGCTGGTCGAGATTTTCGCTCAGGTCGGTTTCCATGCTAATAGTATTATAGTGGAGAGTGTTCTCTCTGCCAAGGCGGCGGCCGCCTTGCCAGGGAACAGTGTTTCGCCTACACTGGGGGCATGAGAAAGTTGATTCAGCAGTACGCCAAGGATTTGACCGCCGGCAGGCTGGCTTCGGGGTACGAGCATTCCTACAGGGTATATCACCTGGCCCGGAAGCTGGGTGAAACACTGGAGTACGATGACGAGGTTTTGCACGCAGCCTGTTTTCTCCACGATATCGAGATGGCCAGCGGGCATCCGGAAAGCTCGGCCGCCAAAGCCCGGGCCATTTTGCAGGAGACCGGTTTTCGCCCCGCCAAGGTGCAGGCGGTCTACGAGGCTATTCTTAAGCACATGCCCGGCGGTCGGGCCGGGTCTGCGGAGGGGAAGCTGCTCCATGACGCCAACCTCCTGGATTCCCTGGGAGCGGTAGGCTTGGCCCGTCTGTCGGCGGGATCCTTTCTCTGGCATCATGTCAAGACCATGGGCCAGGTTCTGGAGCTCTGGCAGCGCTGGCTGGGCTTTGCGGATTCCTTCTATTATCCCGGCAGCAAGGATCTTGCCGCGGACAAGATCCGCTTCATGCAGCTGGCGGTGGAGCAGATGTCGAGAGAATTCGAGATCTGAGCAGCCCCTGCCGGGCCGGCGCCGGGCATCCCCCTTGACAAGGACACCCTTTCCCACGATTCTATGGCATACCGCAGGGTCGGGTGATCAGGAGCGCGGACACAGGGCTGCCCGGCGGTTAAATACAGGGAGACATCCGCATGGAACATGATTTACTGATCAAAGGTCTTCATCCCCTGGAGGTTCGGCTGCTGCTGCATTTCAAGGCGGAGGATGAGATAAGCTCGCCTCAGGTACAGGAGGAGCTGGCCTTTAATCTAGGGCAGTGCAATCAGGCATTTAACTGGCTGGCCGGCAAGGGGCTTTTAGCCGAGAAGAGTCGCGAGACCACGGTTGAGTTTTCCCTGACGGTATTGGGGCAGACCTACCGGCAGGAAGGGCTGCCCGAGGAACGCATTCTCAAGCTGGTTTCCACGGAGTCGGCGCTGACCCTGCCGGAGCTGGCCGATCGCCTAACCCTGGAGAAGAGCGATGCCGGTTCCGCCTTCGGGGCCCTGGCCAAGGCGGGCCTGGCGGCCATGAACGATCACAAACAGGTAATTCTGAAAAAGGTTTCCGGCGCGAGCTATCTGGACACCCTGCGGGGGCTCCTGGACCGCCTGGCCGGCGAGGGTACTCTAAAGCAAAGCGCCCTGACGGAGGCGGAGGCCGAGCTGGCGGCCGGCCTGAGCCGTAAGCGCGGGGCGGGCAAGTCCCTGTTCCGCATGGTCGAGAAGGAGGATATCCTTTATAAACTCACGCCCCTGGCTTTGGAAGTTGCAGAGAGCCTCCGGCAACGGGGCGTCACCGGCGAGGAGATCGGCGCCATCACCCCGGAGCTGCTCCAGTCCGGACGCTGGCGGGAGGGAAATTTCCGGGGCTATAACCTCAATATTCCTCCCCTGAGGGTTCATCTGGGGCGTAAAAACCCCTATGTGGAGTTCCTGGAGCTGCTCAAGAACAAGCTGGCCGCCCTGGGTTTCGAGGAGTATGACGGACCGCTTCTGGAAACCGAGTTCTGGAATTCAGACGCCCTTTTCATGCCCCAGTTCCATTCCGCCCGGGACATTCACGACGTCTATTATATAGCGGAGCCCACCCACGCGCGGGAGATCGAGCAGCCCTATCTCGACCAGGTGGCCGCCACCCATACGGACGGCTGGAATACCGGCAGCCTGGGCTGGCGCTATCCCTTCGACCGGGATTTTACCCGCCGCATGATACTGCGCAGCCACGGCACGGTGCTCTCCGCCAAGGCCCTGACCTACGCCAAGATACCGGGCAAATACTTCGGGGTGGTGCGCTGTTTCCGCTATGACCAGGTCGACGCCACGCACCTGGCCGACTTCTATCAGACCGAGGGGATCGTGCTGGGCGAAGAAGTCAACCTGCGCACCCTGCTGGGGCTCCTGAAGATGTTCGCCGAGGAAGTGGCGGGGGCCAAAGAAGTAAAATACGTACCGGGCTACTTCCCTTTCACCGAGCCCTCGGTGGAGGTACATATCCGGCATCCCGAGCTGGGCTGGTTCGAGCTGGGCGGTTCCGGCATTTTCCGCCCCGAAGTGACCCGGCCCCTGGGAATCGATGTGCCGGTGCTGGCCTGGGGTTTGGGTATAGACCGCATGGCTTTGATGGCCCTGGGGCTCAACGACCTGCGGGAGCTGTTTACCCCGGATATCGAGCAGGTGCGGCTGCGCAGGAGGAAATAAGACATGCCCAAGATCGAAGTAAACGACCGGTCCCTCTTCCGCCTGATTGGCGGGGAACTGCCCAGGGAGGAGCTGGAGGAGCTCCTGACCGCGGCCAAAGCGGAGCTGGATGACTGGGAGCCGGAGGAGAACCTGCTCAAGATCGAGCTCAACGACACCAACCGTCCGGATCTCTGGTCGACCTACGGGCTTGGAAGGCAGCTCAAACTAAAGCTGGGCGCCGAGCGCCCGCGCTATGGCTTCTTTTCCTCCCCGGACAGGCAACAGGATGCCGGCGGACGCCGGGTGGAGGTGGATCCCGGGCTCAAAGGTATTCGCCCCTATATCGCCGCCTTTGTCGCCGAAGGCCCGGCTATAGACGAAGAGCTCTTGAAGGACCTGATCCAGTCCCAGGAGAAGCTGTGCTGGAACTACGGGCGCAAACGCAGCTCCATAGCCATGGGAGTCTACCGTGCGGACCTGATGCGTTTTCCCGTACACTACCAGGCAGCAGATCCGGACGCCACTTCCTTCATTCCCCTGGATTTTTCCGTTCCCCTCACCTTAAGGGAAATCCTGGAAAAGCACCCCAAGGGCGTGGAATTCGGCGCCATCGTGTCCGGGTTTGAGCGCTTTCCCTATCTGGAGGATGATGCGGGCGAGACCTTGAGCTTTCCACCGGTGATCAACAGCGCCCACCTGGGGGCGGTGCAGGTGGGGGACAGCGAGCATTTCATCGAGCTGACGGGCACGGACATGGATTCACTGCTCTTGGCCTGCTCCATCGTGGCCTGCGACCTCTCCGATGCGGGCTACACGATCCGGCCCGTGAAAATTGTCTATCCTTACGACACCCCCTACGGCAGGGAACTGGTTACGCCCTTCTATTTCCAGAAAGAGGTGACCGTCAGCGCCGGGGATGCTTCACGGATGCTGGGGGAGACTATTAGCTCTGAGGAAGCCGAAACCTGCCTGCGGCGTATGGGCAGCGAAACCCGGCGGGAAGGGGAGCGGCTGACCGTTGTTCCCCCGGCCTACCGGAATGACTTTCTGCATCCCGTGGACGCCATCGAGGAGATCATGATCGGCCGGGGCATGGATAGCTTCGTTCCGGTCTGGCCCGAGGATTTCACCATCGGCCGCCTCTCCGCCATGGAGACTTTCAGCCGCCGGGTAAGGGAGATCATGGTGGGCCTGGGTTTTCAGGAGATGATTTACAATTATCTGGCTTCCCGGCGCGACATGGTGGAGCGTATGAACCGCAGCGGGGAAGAGGTCATCGCCATCGCCAATCCCATGAGTGAAAATTTCGAGGTCTTAAGGGATTCCCAGCTTCCCAACCTGCTCTCTTCCGAGGCGGTATCCGGGCACGCGGTCTATCCCCACCGGATTTTCGAGATCGGCAAGACGGCGATGAAGGCTGCGGCCGAGAACTACGGCTCCCGCACCTTGAACAGCCTTTGTTTCCTCGTGGCCGACCGGGAAGCGGGGTTCAATGACGTCAATGCGCAGCTCTCGGCGCTGTTTTTCTACCTCTCCCGGGAGTACAGCCTCGAAGAAGTGGATGACCCCCGCTTTATTCCCGGGCGGGCGGGTGCCGTCATCTATAAGGGCCGGCGGGTCGGGCTGGTGGGGGAAATACATCCCGCCGTGCTGGCGAACTGGGGCATTCAGATGCCCTGCGCGGGCGCCGAGCTGGAGCTCGATGCGCTCATGAGTGATTAGGGGGAAAAGGCCATGGAAATCTCATCCGTACCGTTGAGCTGGGAGGAAACCTGCAACATCATCGTGGGGCAGTCCCATTTCATTAAGACCGTGGAGGACCTGGCAGAGATCCTGAACGGGGCAGTGCCGGGCATCGAATACGGTCTGGCCTTCTGCGAGGCGTCCGGGCCCTGCCTGATCCGCACGGAGGGCAGTGACGAAAAGCTGGTCACCGAGGCGGCGGAATGCGCACGCCTGGTGGGAGCGGGGCACAGCTTCTACGTGATCCTGCGCAACGCCTTCCCCATCAATGTGCTGAACCAGATCAAGGCCTGCCCGGAAGTGGCCCGCATCTTCTGCGCCACCGCCAACCCGTTGGAGATCCTGGTGGCCGAAACCGGCCAGGGCCGGGGCATTGTCGGCGTGGTGGACGGCTCGAGCCCCAAGGGCCTGGAAGGTGAGGCGGAGAAACAGGAGCGGAAAGAGATGCTGCGCCGCTTCGGCTACAAGTTCTAAAGTACACCGGGGGCCCCCCCCAGGGGGCTCAGCGCCGCCGGGTGACGCCGATCCG
>Ga0272442_10001673_pt1 | contig 33151 bp, 29 predicted proteins | sample SSMForm2O_FD_200262 | JGI IMG/M metagenome (GOLD analysis project Ga0272442, IMG submission 200262) | Marine sediment archaeal communities from Little Sippewissett salt marsh, Falmouth, MA, United States - SSM-Form-2O | ecosystem: Environmental > Aquatic > Marine > Wetlands > Sediment ... | reverse complement strand
TCACGTGGGTCTGCAGGCCCGGATGATGAGTCAGGCAATGCGAAAACTAACGGGGGCTGTCAATAAAAGTCGTACCAGCGTTATCTTTATTAATCAAATTCGTGAGAAGATCGGAGTGATGTTCGGTAATCCGGAAACCACACCGGGCGGTCGTGCTCTTAAGTTTTACAGTTCCGTCCGAATAGACGTGCGAAGAGTAAGTACGCTCAAGGATTCCCGCGGGGCGATAGGGACACATGTCCGGGCGAGGGTGGTAAAAAATAAAATTGCCCCCCCCTTCCGGGACAGCGAATTTGATATTATGTTTGATCAAGGTATCAGCGTTGAAGGGGATCTGATCGAGTTAGCTATCAAAAATGAGATCATGGAAAAAAGTGGGGCGTTCATACGCTACGGCGATCTTACTATCGGCCGCGGGATGGAAAAGGCCAGGGAGTTTCTGCGGGAAAATATCGATCTAAGCAAGGAATTACGGGAAAAAATACTGGCCCAGCACGGAATTGATCCTAAAAAGTGATGCTGTATAAGACAAGGCAGAGGTGAGACGCCAGTTTTTGTAGAAATAAGTACATTAAGGACCAAGCTATAGTGAAAAAGGCTCATCAAATACGACAGGAATTTATTGATTTCTTTTGCTCACACGATCATGAGTTCGTCCCCAGCTCATCTGTGGTCCCGTTAGATGATCCAACTCTGCTTTTCACGAATGCAGGGATGAACCAGTTTAAGGACATTTTTCTCGACATAAAAAAACCCAAACATACGCGGGCCGTCAACTCGCAGAAGTGCATCCGGGTGAGCGGTAAGCACAACGACCTGGAGGAAGTAGGCAAGGATACTTATCATCACACATTTTTTGAAATGCTGGGCAACTGGTCTTTTGGTGATTATTTCAAAGAAGAGGCAATCAGTTGGGGGTGGCAGTTACTGACGGAAGTCTGGGGGTTTGAAAAAGAAAAGCTCTGGGCGACCGTATTCGGCGGGGACAGCGCGGACAACCTTGCACCCGATACAGAAGCGGAAAATCTCTGGCCCAAAATTACCGATATTGGCCCGGAAAGGGTGCTACGCTTCGGGCGCAAGGATAACTTCTGGGAGATGGGTGATACGGGGCCGTGTGGGCCGTGCAGTGAAATTCATCTGGACCTGGGACCGGGGCACTGTGATAAACAACATATAGATAAGCACATCTGCCAGGTTAACGGCGATTGCGGGCGTTTCATTGAACTTTGGAACCTGGTCTTTATACAATATAACCGGGATGAAACGGGGACTTTGCACGACTTACCCGCCAAGCATGTTGATACGGGGGCGGGACTGGAAAGGATTGTCGCGGCGCTGCAGAAGAAAAACAGCAACTACGATACGGACCTGTTTACACCGCTTATCAACCACATATCGGAGTTATCCGGCCAAACATATACCAGTAAATTAGGAAATCAAACAGATAATGCTTTCAGGGTTATCTGTGATCATGTCAGGACGCTAACGTTTGCTATCACCGACGGGGCTCTGCCCAGTAATGAAGGAAGGGGCTATGTACTGCGGCGGATCCTGCGGCGAGGGGCACGTTTTGGACTGCTGCTCGATCTTCACGAACCATTTATATACAAACTGGTTCCGACGTTAATCGAGATAATGGGGCAGGCCTATCCGGAACTTGTCCAGCGCGAGCAGCATGTGATCAATGTGATTCAGGCGGAAGAGGAAAGTTTCTCGAAAACACTCGAGAGGGGAATGGATATATTCGAAAAGGATGTCAGCGAGATGGCAAAGACCAAATCGACCGTGTTGGCCGGTGATAAGGCCTTTCGCTTATATGACACGTATGGATTTCCGCTTGACTTGACCGAGTTGATGGCCCAGGAGCGTAACCTTTCGGTGGATGTGGCTGGTTTTGATGAGTTGATGAAAGGGCAGCGGGAACGTGCACGTGAGGCGCAGAAAAACGTGGCCTATGAAGCCGATGCGTTGAGTCAAATACTACCGGAAACACCCGACTGTCGGAAATATGAGACAAATACCCTTACCGCCGAGATACTGGGATATATCCAGGATGAGAAGTTTGTTCGCGAAGGTTGTGTGCCCAGTAATACTAATGTCGGGTTGGTCCTTAACAGGACGTGTGCTTATGCGGAGGCCGGGGGACAGGTAGGCGATCAAGGAATCATATCGACAGACTCGCTAACCTTCAAATTCGAACAAACGAGGCGAATCGGTCAGGCAGTGGTTCACTTCGGCTCTACAGACGCCGAGTGGATGAGCGTAGGGGCAGAGGTAACAATAAATATAGATCCGGCACGGGTGGATACGCAGCGAAATCACACGGCAACTCATCTGCTGCAGTGGGCATTGCAACAAGTGCTAGGCTCGCATGCTCACCAGGAAGGCTCGCTGGTTTGTCCGGATTATCTGCGTTTCGACTTTACCCATCCGCGGGCATTGAATCAGGAACAAATTCAACAGGTTGAGAATCTTGTCCGGCAACAGATCGACGCGGCTGTACCGGTAATATCCAAAGTCATGCCCACCGCCGAAGCCCGGCAGTTGGGGGCGATGGCCCTGTTCTCGGAAAAGTACGGCGATGAGGTGCGCGTGCTGGCTATCGGTACGGATAACGGGGAGAGGCTGGAGGGTGCCTTCAGCCGGGAGTTCTGCGGCGGGACACATGTGGCCAATACCCGTGAAATTTTGTGTTTCAAGATAATCCGGGAGGAAAGTGTGGCCACGGGCGTTCGTCGTATCACAGCGCTTACCGGGAGGGCCTTGCAGGAAATGCTATATCAACGCAGTGATCAGATCGAGAAATTGACCACCTTGTTAAAAACCACTCCGGATCAAATATACCAACGGGTGGAAGCACTTATAGATGAAAATAAAAAGCTGAAAAAACAACAGAAAAAGGGAGCTCAAGGTGATTTGAAAACCGAGGCCCAAAAATTGCTGGATGAGGCTAAAAGCATAGGCTCGGCCAAGATTATCATAGGGCAAATCGGTACAGCCTCCGTTGAAGTTATCCGCGGTCAGATAGACTGGCTGCGCAAAAAGGCAAAGTCGGCAGTGGTGGTATTAGCATCAACGACCGAAGATAACAAGGTGCTGCTCTTTGCGGCGGTTACCAATGACCTCATAGCCAAAGGTCTTAAAGCTGGAGAAATCGTCAAACATATTGCACCGATAGTAGGAGGCGGGGGCGGTGGTCGGGACCAGATGGCGCAGGCAGGTGGTAAAAATCCCGACAACATTAATGACGCCCTAAAGACTGCGGACGAATTCATAGCAGCAAAATTAAACTAATATAACAGGCAACCTCTAAAAATCCGAAACTAGAAGATTTAAACGGCGACAAGAAATAACCACATGGGCTGAAGCCCATCCTACTGGTGATTTTTAGAGGTGGCCAACAACTCTCAACCAACTTCTACATCTTTAGCCTGGTGGTGATGGCGGAGGAGCAGTCGGATCGGTACTTCCGAAAAGGGCAGGATATCGCGAAGTTTGTTTATCAGAAATCGCCGGTAATTTTCGTCGATAGAAGCTGGATCGTTCACAAACAAAAGCAGGGTCGGCGGTTTGGTCGCTACCTGAGTTCCATAATAAATCCTGGGCAGTCCGACCTTGCGCCGGGCGGAGGGGACCCGCTGGGCGGTTATACTTTCCAAAGCCTTGTTTAATTTAGAGGTGGAAACGGTGGTATTGACCTGTTTGAAAAGGTTGATGGACAAATCGATCAGTCGGGGCACGTTTTTGCCTTCGTGGGCGGTAATAAAACTGATCGGGGCATAGCCCAGGCCGGGCATTACCTTATCGAGATACTCGTGATAATCATCGGGGGAGGCCCTATCTTTGGCCAGGTCCCATTTATTCACCACGATAATGCAGGGTTTATATTCATCGGCTATAAGTCGAGCCAGCTTTTTATCCACCTGGCCGACCGGCTCTGCGGCATCAATAAACAGAAGCACTATGTCAGCTCGTCGGACTGAACGGGTGGCCCGGGCATAGCTGTAAAACTCGATATTGTTTTGGGTCATCTTGCTTTTCTTGCGGACGCCAGCGGTGTCAATGGCCACAAAGCTGCGGCCGTCTTTTTCAAAACGTACATCCACGGCATCACGGGTGGTACCAGGCACTTCGCTGACAATTACCCTTTCTTCACCGGCGAGGCTATTAATAAAGGTGCTCTTGCCGACATTGCGTCGGCCGACAACGGCCAGTTTCATTACCTCTGCCTGGGGCTTTTGGGTTTGATGATCTTTTAGTTCAACCAGGATGCGCTCTACCAATTCCTGCCGGTTTCGGCCATGTGCGGCGGAGACCGTAACCGGTTCACCAAAACCCAACCGGTAAAACTCTCCGGTGAGATTATCGAGTTTGGGGGAGTCCGCCTTATTGGCGACCAGTAAGATTTGCAGAGACGGTTTTCGTAAAAGAGAAGCTACTTTCTGATCCAGGGCGGTAACCCCTTCACGCACATCCACCACAAACAAAACAATATCGGCCCGCTCGATAGCCAGGCGGATTTGTCCGTCCACATGTTCGGTCAGGTCATCGTGGTCTTCAATTCCATAGCCGCCCGTATCCACCAGTTCAAAATATTGCTCGTTCAGGTCCACAATGGCGCTGACGCGGTCGCGCGTTACACCGGCTGTCGGCTCGACAATACTGATCTGTCGGCCGGCCAGGGCATTGAGCAGACTGCTTTTGCCTACATTGGGACGTCCAACTATTGCTACCACTGGTAAAGCCATAATCAATCACACCCACAATCTTGAGCTAACGTATGGATTCTTCCGGCAATTCCTTTTTTACACCTTCATCGAGAGGCATGGTGTCAGGTAAGGTGCCGGTTTTTTTCATTAAACGTTTAAGTTCCATTTTAAGTTCCTGCACAACCGTTGCGCAAGCTGGATCGTTAATAAGATTTTTTGCCTCTGCGGGATCAGCTTTGATATTATACAACTCGGCGAGATGCCGATCGGGTTTGCCGTCGCCATGAGGATAATGTACGTACTTCCAGGTGTCTGTTCTTACGCCGCGGACGTTGGGAGTATAGGGGAACTGCTTTTCATAATTATATTCGTAGAACCAGGAATTGCGCCAACCCTGGGTAGCGCCCCTGAGCAGTGGTTTCCAGGAACGACCATGAATATTCTGCATGGGCTGGGCGCGGCAGATATCAATAATCGAAGGAGCAAGGTCAATATTTAACACTTGCTGGTCAATCACGCGACCGGGGCTAATCATTTTGGGATATCGAACCACCAGCGGGACACGAATACTCTCCTCGTGCATGGTGCGTTTGTCGATCATGCCATGCTCACCTAATAAAAATCCGTTATCACTGGTGAATACAAACAAGGTATTGTCCAGCTCGCCCATGTCGGCCAGGGTTTTATAAATTTCACCCACACTATCATCTATGGAATTGATGGTTCCGGTGTAGCTGGTGACGAATCTGCGAAACGCCTCTACGCCGGCGGGGCTGCGATCGGGATAGTTTTTGCGAAAACCATATAGCGGTCCGTAGATACCATGCCAAGTATCCAAGCGCTCAACTATCCATTTGGGTTTACCCTGGAGATGAAAGGCCGATTCGGGGTAATTAATCTTTACCTGGTCATAGGTATGCTGATATTTATCTTCGGGAACAAAGGGTCCATGGGGCGCCTTTTGGCCCACTATCAACATAAACGGTGAGCCGGGCTGACATTTATTCTTTAACCAATCGGTGGCCATTTCGGTTACGACCTTGGTATAGTAACCTTTAACCAACTTACGATCACCATTGATATTGAACACGTTGTCATAATATTTTCCCTGGCCCTTATGGCTGATCCAATAATCGAAACCAGGGCGTTTTTTATCGTCCTGCTCACCCATATGCCATTTGCCGATATAGGCGGTATAATAACCTTCCTCCTGCAGACGCCGGGGATAGCTGGGTAAATCCTTAGGATAGTCGGTGAAGTTGTTAGAGACGCCGTGACTGTGGGCGTAAAGACCTGACAAAAACGAGGCGCGGCTGGGGGAACAGAGGGAAGTGGTTACGAACATGTTACGGAACAGGGCCCCTTCCCGAGCCAGACGGTCAATGTTGGGTGTTTTGATACCCAGCAGGGGTTTGGAGACACAACTCATACAGTCCCATCTTTGATCGTCGGTCAAAATGACGACTACGTTGGGGGAGCCGCAATTACAGGACTTATTCTGATATATATTTTGGCAGCCGCCCAGAGCCAAACCGCTTAGCCCAATGCCTATTTTGCGTAAAAATTCCCGCCTGGATTCAACTTGATGTTTCATATGATTACCTAAAAATCTCTCTGCTTTAATTTTAACCATTTCCTGCGCCAGCGATCGCGCAGCCTTTCGGTAAAACGCAAACCCATCCTTTGGGTGCTGGTCCTAAAATCCAGGCGCTGCATACGCTGAGGATCGGGTTTGGCTCTGCCGGCGGTCAGCAAGTTCAGAAGGAGCGAGACCCAAAAACCCAACCATTTTTCAATTAGATTAACTTTCAAAGACAAGTAACTTTACCTTTTCTGCAATTATACAGAGTGACAATCTTGTTAATAGAGGTGATGTTTCCTTAGCGCTGAAAGGCCACTTTGACGTTAGCAAATAATTCCTCCCGATCACGCATACGCAGTGATTCTTGAGGCCACAACTGCCGCTGCTCAAGCAGGTCATAGTCACCCTGATAATAACGCTGGAGTTGGCTGGGTCCGGCGTCAACGGGACCTGTGCCCCGAAAGCCGCTGTCGGTGAGCCAGGCGCCAATCTCCTGCTCATATTCGGCGGGATAAATCAAACCTATTAATAACTGCTGATCCAGATCACGGGCCAGATGCAGTTGGGCCCGGCAAGGAGAGGGCTGGGAGTCAGACCATTTAGACAAACACTGAAAATCCTGCCGAGCGCTGGATTCGTCCCGGCAGTGAAAAAATGTGCCGCTTTCCATAAAAAACTTATCGCGCGGTACACCGGCCAAATCCATCGTGCCGTCAGGTTTGGCCCGGTGAATTTTATATACCTTTACCTCGGCAAATTCCTGCGATTCCAGAAGCTGGGCGACTTCTTCGGCGGTATAGCCGATGCCGCACTGCTGACCGAAATCGATTATATATAATCCGACATATCTTTGGGGCTGATCAGTTTTCGGCAGATTCATTTTGCTTGCCCTCAATTAGGAGTTATTCAAATCTCACCAGATGATAATTCTTTTTGCCGCTGCGTAATATCAAAATCGTCTCTGATGCCAATGAATCAGTTGTCAGAGTATGTTCAATAGTGTCTACTCTGACGTTGTTCACGTAAGCACCGCCGGACTTGATGAGCTTTTTCGCCTCACCGCGCGACTTGCAGAGCTTACATTCACAAAGAATATCCAAAAGCACTAAGCCCTGGTCAAGTTGATTTCGCGTCAGAGTGGTGCTGGGTACGTCGGCGAAGATACTACTGAGGTCCCGATCAGAGAGGCCGCTGATTTCCTCACCAAAGAGGACCTGGGCCGCCTTTTGAGCAACGGCCAACTGTTCATCACCATGCACGAGCCGGGTTACTTCTTGGGCTAAAACCTTCTGGGCCTGGCGTTTTTCGGGCTGCTCCTGAAGCTCTTTGGCCAACTGTTCAATTTCTTCCAGGGGTAAGAATGTGAAGTATTTCAACAGCTTTATCACATCGCGGTCGTCGCTGCGAATCCAATATTGGTAAAATTCATAGGGGCTGGTCAAGTTGGCATCGAGCCAACACTTCCGGCCGGTTGAGGTTTTACCAAATTTCTGGCCGCTGGCATCGGTTATCAAGGGCGAAGTAATTCCATAAACCGCCTTGGCTTCGAGTTTACGGGTAAGGTCAATGCCGGCGGTAATGTTGCCCCACTGATCGTCACCCCCTACCTGCAGAATACAATTATGTTCCCGGTTGAGGTGCAAGAAGTCGTAGGCCTGCAACAATTGATAACTAAATTCGGTAAAACTCATACCGACATCACTTTGGAGCCGTTTGCGAACGGATTCCTTGCCCATCATTTCCCCGACCCGGAAATATTTGCCCACATCCCGGAGAAATTCAACAAAACTAAATTGTCCGATCCAGTCGGCATTATTGACCATAATCGCGGCATTGTCACCGCTGTCAAAATCGAGAAAATGCTGCAATTGTGCTTTTATCCCAGCCAGGTTTTTTTGGATTGTCTCTTCGGTCAAGAGATTGCGTTCTTCACTCTTGCCGCTGGGGTCACCAATCATAGCCGTTGCCCCCCCTACCAGAGCGATCGGGCGATGGCCGTGACGTTGAAATTGGGCCAGGAGCATTATCTGTAATAAGTTGCCGATATGCAGAGATTCGGCGGTGGGATCGAATCCGGCGTATAACACAACCGACTGGGCCAATTTGTCCGCCATCTTCTCGTCGGACTGGTGGCTGATGAAGCCCCGCTGTGATAATGTTTCATATACGTTCACTGTTAACTCTTCTGTTACGATAGGATTTTTAGAGTTTTACCGGCCGACAGAGACTTTCCTTGTCGGCGGCGGCGCGTCCGCAATTTTTACATATATATTTCGCATCGCGGACGAGTTCCTTAAACTCCTGGAAATTTGTTTCGTTAATACGCATATTAACCATATAACACAAATGTCCAGAATGTCCGTCATGCGGCATCTCAATCTTTTTCTTCCACAACATATCTGTTCCTGCCTAAATTAAAATTCACTACAATCTTCGTTCATTTTCAATTTGTCTTATGCTTTTCTTTGGGCTGATTGCAGGGTATTAAGCATCAGCATGGTAATAGTCATGGGGCCCACACCACCTGGGACGGGGGTAATGGCCGAGGCTACTTCCTTGACCTGCTCGAAATCAACATCACCTACTAACTTGCGTTTGCCTTCGGGAGTGCGTCCGATTTCGTTTACACCCACGTCGATCACCACCGCACCGGGCTTGACCATATCAGCAGTTACAGCGTTTTGTACACCTGCGGCCACGATCAAGATATCGGCCCGTTTGGTATGCTCGGCCATGTTTTTGGTGCGGGTGTGGCAGATGGTTACGGTCGCGTTGGCACCGGGCTGCTTTTGGAGCATGATATTGGCTATCGGCTTACCGACAATATTACTACGGCCGACGACTACCAATTCCGCTCCTTCGGTCTTGACGCCGGTGCGGATTAACATCTGCTGGATGCCATACGGGGTACAGGGCAAAAATCCCGGCTCACCTATCACCATCCGGCCCACGTTTACCGGGTGAAAGCCATCGACGTCCTTATCGGGATCAATGGCATAAAGAACCTTGTTTTCATCGATATGTTTGGGCAGGGGCAGTTGAACGAGTATGCCGTGGATCTTGTCATCCTGGTTGTATTTCTTGACCAGCTTTAAGAGTTCATCCTCACTGATATCAGTCGGGAGCGTTTCCTGGATGGAGTGATAACCCAATTCGTGCGAGGTCTTCTGCTTGGCCCGCACATAGCTCTGGGAAGCGGGGTCCTGCCCCACCAGAATAGTCACCAGGCCCGGGACGATGTTCTTTTCGGCCTTCAACTTATCCACCTGCTGTTGGATCTCCTGACGAATCTGGGCGGCAATATCTTTGCCCTTTATCAGGGTAGCGGTCATCTGGTTACTCCTAACTTCTTGCTTATCAAGAATATATCGTTATATACTTTACCTGCTCGATAAAGGGAGGAATTATACCCGCGCCGGGGTTATTTCTCCAGCAAAATATCCTTATAGTCGGCGCAATACTCTTTGCGGCCACACCGCTTGCAGTGTCGGCCGAGCCAGATATCATCAAACTGGGCCATAATATTTTCCACCAGGTTTTTATCGTCGGTGATAATGCCCGCCTCGAAATTCCGTCTTTCGGCGCTTTTGGCGCCCACGCCGGCACCGGTCAGATTCGCACTGCCCATATAGGCGCAGCGACCATCAATAATAATCGATTTGAAATGTACCCGCGGACACAGGACCCTTTCCATACCCTGGAGCAAATTGGGATAGCGATCAAAGTCCCGGCGGAAATTCGGGCCTGGTTCCTTGGCATGCAGGAGTCTTATCTCCACTTTTTGGCGGACCAGGTCGGACAAGATTTCCAGGAACGGTACCATCCTGGACCGCTTGGCAACATACAAGTCTTTCAGGTCAGCAGTCGCCAGCCAGAGGAACTGCCGAGCTTTGGTTACCTGCTCCTGGATAACCTTGTCGTAAATTTCTTTGTCCGTCACAAATTCCAACATGGGTTGTTCTGTCATCATCTAAGTGCTCTTTCGCACTTTTGCCTGTTAAATATTCTGACATAATCGTAAGAAAGGGCCTTGGGAAGGCAATAACTGATTTTTAATAACTTTCGGGGGATAGGCCGAAATTAGTTAAACATATATACGGCTGCCAGAAGGCCCTTTAAGAACGATAAGCGTAATAAAAAACTGCGAAAGTTAAGTCTAATAAATGCGTCTAATATTGATAAGCAAAAAAGATTATAACATATTGTCCAGCGAAAAACAGGCCCATAAAGAGGGGCAATTGAGGGGCGGCCTTGACAAATTGCAGTGAGGGCGGATAATAGCCTGAGAATGCGTTTTACAGGTCCTTTGCATAAGGAGTATTATTGATGGCGAAAATATTGATAGTATATTACAGCCGATCCGGAAATACGAAGGCGATGGCCGGCTATGTGGAGGAGGGGGTGAAGGAAGTCGGTAATGCGGAGGTGAACTGTCTGCCGGTTGAGCAAGTAAAAGCAGAGGAGCTGCTTAACTATGACGCAATCATTATGGGTTCACCGGTCTATTACGGAACAATGGCGGCAGAGATGAAAAAACTCATCGATGAAAGCGTAGCCTTTCATGGTAAGCTTTCAGGCAAAGTAGGCGGAGCATTCGCCAGCAGCGCCAACATAGGCGGGGGCAACGAAACTACGGTTATGGATATAGTAAAGGTACTTTTAATCCATGGGATGGTGGTGCCCGGAAGCGCCAAAGGAGATCATTATGGTCCGGTGGCTATCGGGAAGCCGGACGAAAGAAGTCAGAGGGAATGTAAAAAGCTGGGCCGTATGGTAGCGGAATTGACAGTGAAACTGCATGGATAACAGGAAATTACATTGCTTATGCCGGAGCACAGAGTAACTTTTCAACCGGAGGGGATTAGCGTCGTCGTCGAGACGGGAACCACGCTGCTGGAAGCAGCCCAGCAGGCGGGAATTGTCTTGAACAGCGTCTGTGGAGGAAAAGGCACCTGTAATAAATGCCTGGTGGAGATTGCCGGAGTAGCCGAACCTCAAAGGGCATGTCAGTACTGCGTAGAAAATGAGCTAACGGTAACTGTTCCTGATAGTTCCCGTTTCTTTGAACAAGTTATTCTCGAAGAAGGCACTTCGCATAAATCTTTGCTGGATCCGCCGGTACAAAAATTCTTTCTGGAACTGGAGCAGACAAGTCTGGAAGATTTGCGCAGTGATGCAATTCGTTTTATAGAAGCGCTAAATGCTCAGGCGGGCAAAATCGAGGAAGCAACGGAACAAGTATGGGAGGGGACAGCACACAAGGGATGGGTATTGGATAAATCGGTGCTGGGGTCGCTGCCCAAGGTGTTACGAGATAATCAATTTGCCGTAACCGCAGTTTGTCACGAAAAGCGGGTAATCGCCCTGGAATCAGGAGATACCACCAAAGAGAAATATGGGCTGGCGGTGGATATCGGGACCACAACAGTGGTGGCAAGTTTGATCAATCTCAATGACGGCAAAACCGCAGCGGTCGCTTCCATGAGTAATCCGCAAATAACATTCGGCGATGATGTAATCGGACGAATTGAATTCAGTACCCAACAAGCAGACGGCCTGGAACAGTTACAAAAGAAGATTATTGACGCTATCAATGACCTGATCAAGGAAGCAACAGGCAAGGCAAAAGTTGATCCGCAGCGAATATACGAGATGACCGCGGTAGGCAATTCGACGATGCAGCAACTGTTTTTGGGTATTCCCGTTGAGTCGATTGCGCAGGCGCCTTATGTATCAACGGTATCCACGGCGGTGAAAGTTCCGGCCGGGAGGTTAGGAATTGAGATTAACCCGGCAGGTAATGTGTATGTGATGCCGACAGTAGCAGGCCATGTGGGCGGGGATACGGTGGCGGTGACGCTGGCAACGGGGCTGGGACAACGTAAAGAAATAGATCTGGCACTGGATATCGGCACAAACGGTGAGTTGGTATTGGGGAATCGGGAGCGATTGGCAGCGTGCAGTACGGCGGCGGGGCCGGCCTTTGAAGGGGCACGAATCGGACAGGGCATGAGGGGAACAACCGGGGCCATTGAAAGAGTACATATAAAAAATGATGTGACAGTATCCGTGATCGGCGGCGGTGAGGCAAGGGGGATTTGTGGGAGCGGATTGATCGACGCCCTGGCGGAATTACTGAAAGCCGGCATCGTAGATTCTTCCGGCAGAATCTTGTCAGGGGATGAACTGCCTCAAACTGTGTCGGAGAATCTGCGTAAACGGGTAGTGACAATTGAAAATCAAACAGCCTTCGTACTGGCCTGGGCCGCAGATTCAAAAAATGGCGGGGATATATTACTGACGCAACGGGATATTCGGGAAGCACAACTGGCCAAGGCGGCTATCCGGGCAGGGGTAATAATGCTGCTAAAACATTTGGCGATTGAACAAGAAGATATCGATCGTATCTTTTTGGCCGGGGCGTTTGGAAATTATATCCGCCCGGAAAGTGCCCGAGGCATTGGATTGCTACCTGATATGCCACTGGAAAAGATACAATTTGCAGGCAATGCCGCCAGTGCCGGGGCCAAAGAGGTTCTGCTGGGTTGTGAAACCCGACGTCAAGGGGAAGCCCTAGCCGGACAGATCGAATACGTGGAACTTGCGGGCCGGGGTGAGTTCCAAGCCCTCTTCAGCGATTGTATCTTCTTTCCGGAAGAGTAATTATTTAGGGGAATCTTCAGAGGCATCTTCGAGTGGATGCCGTTCGACGGTCCAGTCGGTGCCGGGAGGTTTGAGCTGAAATATATCGGGATCAATGTTTTTGTCGGTGAGGGGCTTGATCCAGGTTACAGTAGTGATTTCATAATCGTCTTTTTCGTAGCTGATCTGCAAGGGTAAGGTGGTTTGATTCGAAATCCACAGGTCCATCCGGATATACTCTTCGGCATAGGGGCTGGTTTTGCGGGGTTTTAGTTTCAGATGTTGGGTATCTTCAGGGTCATTGGCGGCGGGTTTGACCAGGCTAACCTCAAAATGCTCGATAACATCCTTTTTGCGAATGGCAAAGGGTAGCGGGAAAGGGCCCTTGCCCAGCCGAAAGGCTTCGAGGTTACGACGCTCTTTGGAAACTTCCCAGGATTGGATGGTTTTCGTGCGGGCATTACGCAGAACCAGCCATAAGCCATCAAAGGTAATATCTTCATCGAATTTAACCGGTTTAGGCGGATGGGGATCGTCGAGCTCCTTTTGGAGGAAATCGTCAAAGTGGATGCGGGCGTAAACCGACTTACTATCGGTCTGATAGTAAATTTTGCCGTTACGGATAGTGACCGTATCCAATAATATCTGCTCCTGGCGGAATAACAGATCCGCCTGGAAGCTTTTTAGTTCGGCACCTACCTTTTCAATACGATCGAGCAGGTTTTCCAGTTGGGCAGGTAAGGGTTTTTCAGTAACTTCAGGCTGGGGAACGGCAGGTTTTTTTTCTTGGGCTGAGGGGGTATTGGGGTCTTGAACCGGTTGGTCAGCAGATTGGGCCCAATTGATGCTACAGGCAAAAAAAACAAGTAAGAACAGTATTAAAAAAAAGACTCTTTTGTTCATGGTCAAAATCCTTCAGGCTGAGATTACCTCCTGGGGTGGTTCTACATCGGCCTTTAGCCTACCTTGTTTAAGACGTCGTGTCAAGCGGGGCAGGAAGCGCAACAGGACCAGCAGCACTAAACCGGCCTGGATCAAAATGATACCAAAGAAGGAGATTTTCAGACAAGTGGCGGTGGCGGCCAAGAGGGCGTAACGCACAAATCGGCCGAGAAAATTGGCCAGAAAATAGCGGTCGCGACGATAGCGGTGGGAGATGGCCAACCAGCGAACCACATCAACCGGTATAGGCAGAAAACTCGTCACAGCTATCAAAGCAAAGGGTGATATTTCGAACCAGCGGGTGGCAGAGTGATAGAGCCTGGACTGACGTAATTTATATACCTGTCCGAAACGAAATAAAAAGGAGAAAAGATGATATTCGTTGAGATTGGCCATGGCCGTACCCAGGGCCCCTAGAACAGCTACAGCAATAATGGTAGCCAGAGCATCAAGATAGACATTGTTTGTCTGCAGGAAATTCAAGCCTACTACTGGTGAGGCCATCAACAAAACAATCCAAGCGGTCGGGGCAGGGAAAAACGTGCAACAAAGCGACATATAAAACACATAAAGTGCTATCAACCAAAGATAGGGATGAAAAGTCATAGGCCCTGCATGAATGTAATCCAGGGATAAAAGGGCCAGGGCTACTAAAATACCAAGGTAGAGCAGAAAAAAAATAAACCAGCGGCGCAGATTATAACCATCGTCAGTGCGGTGACCGGCATGTAACAGAATTTTGAATAATTTCCTAAGGGTGGATGATTTTTCCATCGGTTATATGGATGATTCTATCGGCCTGTTGGGCCGCCGTTTGGGAATGGGTGATCATAATAATGGTAACACCTAATTGTTGATGGATGTCACGGAATAGCTGGAGAATCCGCTGGGAGTTGGCGGAATCGAGATTGCCCGTAGGCTCATCCGCCATAACCAGTGCGGGTTGATGCGAAATCGCGCGGGCGACGGCGATCCGCTGCTGTTGGCCGATCGAAAGCTGGCCGGGCTTGTATTGAGCTTTATCGGTCATGTCCACAGAGGCCAAGGCCCGGTCTATTTGTCCGTCGAGGTTATGGCCGCGGATGCGCTCGGCGATAGCGATATTCTGGTAAGCGGTCAGTGTGGGCAGTAAATTAAAACGCTGAAAGACAAACCCGATCTTGGACCGGCGCAGGTGGGCTCTCTTATCAGGCGACAAGTCGACAGTATCCTGGCTATCGAGTATCAACCTGCCGGAGGTGGGGGTAAGCATAAGGCCCAGGATGTGCATTAGGGTACTCTTGCCGCAACCGCTGGGTCCCATGATGGCAACATACTCACCGGATTTAATCTCCAGATCAATATCGAACAATACGGGTGTTGTCATCCGAGAGTTGCGAAATGTCATACATAATTTTTCAGTTGTTACAATATGATCGGTCATAAGTTTTATTCGAAGCTTAGAGTCTCCACCGGGTCATGACGAAGGGCGAGATAACCGGGATAGAGGGCGCTGAGGATACCGCCAACAAGGCCAATAACCGCGGCGATCAGCAACCAGGAGAAACGCATCTGAACAGTCATCAGAGGCTGCAAAGTTTGGATGAGCCAACGAGCACCAAAAGCACACACAATACCTAACAGAGTACCTAAAGAACAGATTATCAGGGATTCGTGTATGGTCTGCATAAGGATAAGGGAACGGGAGGCGCCGAGACTGTGGAGGATGGCAATTTCGCGGCTGCGTTCCAATACACTGGTATGAATAGTTACAACGATAAACAGAAAACAGATCACCAGGGCAATAACACTAACCAGATTAACAAAAATCGTCAGATTGCGGAAATTGTCCCGGAGTACCTGACTGTAATTGGCAACCAGTATAGCGCTGCGATGGGTAGTCTGTTGAATTTTTTCGCAGAGCTGCTGGAGTTGATCGGTGTTCAGAGACTTTTGGGCCTTGATAAAAAACAGATGAGCGGTGCGAGCGGAGATGCCGTTGGCACCACGGAGCATATTGATAGGGGCAAAAACCCTGCCGGCCACACCGGTCTCGACCACGCCGACAATACGCGCGGGAATAACGCCAAAGTCGGCCGAATCACCTACATGCAGGCCGGAGGCTCGTGATAATCTTTGATCGATAATAAGAGGTATGTAATCGGTAGATTGATCTGATTGGGCCGCCTCTGTATCAAAGAGCTTTACGGCCGATTCGGGTGAATCCATATCCTTGAACAGGACACCCTCGAGCAAGCGACGGGGGCCGGCAAAACAGGGGAAATCCTCCGGATAAACACCAAATACATTTTGGGAAAGACCCGCCAATTTCATCCTACCCAGAAAAACCGGTATGACACGTTCAATGGCCGGGGGTGAGATATTGGCGGTTGAAGTTTTAGAGGAATCGGCAGGGGATGGTTTGGTTTGCTCATCGAGCTTTATATCGAGCAGGTGGGGAATTTCCTTTTCCCAGAGCTTACCCCCGCTCATACTGCCCAAGTCAAAATGCCGATCCCGGACGACAATTTCCGCCTCTACGCTTTGCATACGCTGGGAAACTTCATTAAGAGTACCGTGGGAGAGACCTACCAGTACCAGTAACAAGGTAATGGCAATGGCAACCGCTAAAACACTCAGGAGTGAGCGGACTTTTTTATGAATCAGGTTGGAAACAGCAAGTACAAACACAATATCTTACCTAGCCGGCATCAACACAGCCGTGGGCCCTGTCTTCTATAATATCGATCACACCGGGAAGTTCATTGAGGGAAGAAATAATATAATCGGCCTGGGCGGAAAATTCATCATGATTTTCATTGGTGCATAGTAAGACGTTCAGGGCCCCGGCCCGGGTGGCACTGAGAAGGTCAAACAGGTAATCACCTACGACCACAGTCTCTTGGGGCTGCACATTCATCTCCGCGCAAGCCCGGAGAACCGGGAAAGGATCGGGCTTAACAGGGCCGTCCTCACGAGTAACAATACTGTTAAAGCGTAAATGATGTGCCTGACTGATATGGTCCACGCTGCGACGGCGGTTACGGGTAACCAGACCTATCTGAAGTTGTCGCTGCTGGAGCCAGGACATAACGGAATGGACGCCGGGATTCAACTGAGCATTTTCGGCGGCCACCTGCTCATGGCGGTGCAGAATGTCCTGGGCCCTTTTTAGCTGCTCGGGCGGCATTTGGGCCATGGCTTCCAGGATGGGTCCGGAAATATTGCCGATCTCGGCGCGAATTTGGTCAAAGTCCAAAAATGGACAGGTAAGTGTACCATCAAGGTCGAAAATTACCGCGGCTATTTTCATCGCGTCATTGTAAAAATGGCGGTAGGAGAGGTCAAGCTGAAACTGGTCCTTGACAAACACAAATATTTACTTTATAGAAGGTTACATAAATGCCCCCTGGAGACCAAAGGCTATAAGTGAAGACAAAAGTAATTAAAATATCATCATCGAATCTCGAGGCAGCAGTTACCGAGGCCGGGGAAATACTTGATAAAGGGGGAATCGTGGGCTTTCCCACGGAAACGGTCTATGGTTTGGCAGCGCGGGTAGATCATCCTGACGGTCTAAAAAACCTACAACAAATAAAAAATCGCCCCGATGATAAGGCCTTTACCTTACATATAGGGGAAAAATCGGCATTAACTCATTATGTACCGAATTTGTCATTGTTAGACCGGCAGTTTTTACGCAAGGCGTGGCCGGGACCGCTAACAGTAATATTCAAGCTAAACACCCAACAACTGGATGACATAAATAACAATCTGTCCAGCGAACTTATAGATTTGCTCTATTATAACCATAGTATTGGAATAAGATTACCAGATCATGAAGTGGCAAGATCTCTGCTATCGGCCGCGAATGGGCCAATAGTCGCTCCCAGCGCCAATCCAGCGGAAGCATCCGCCCCTAACTGTGCCGAGGATGTGCTGAAGCACCTAGACGGACAGATAGAATTGTTGCTGGATTCCGGGCCTACCAGATATGCCAAATCCTCTACGATAATCGAACTTCAAGGTGATGGATTCAAGGTTATCCGGGAAGGGGTGCTGGATAAGGCAGCAATTGGACGAATGCGCAAGGTTAGCATTCTTTTTGTGTGTACGGGCAATAGCTGTCGCTCACCCATGGCGGAAGGCATTTTACGGCAGCGGTTGGCAGAAATGTTATCCTGCCCTGTTGACCAACTGGCGGAAAAAGGTTATAAAGTTCATTCCGCGGGTGTAATGGCCTACAATGGCGCTGCGGCTACCCCTGAGGCTGTCAAAGCCTGTGATGAGATAGGGGTCGACATCAGCGGCCATCACTCCCGGTTATTGACAGCGGATATGGTCAATGAGGCGGATGTAATATTAACTATGGATTCGTCTCACGCGGAATATGTGCGGCTTTTATCACCAGCAACTGAGGTGAAAACAGCATTACTGGCAGAAAAGGATATTGCAGACCCGATCGGTATGTCGCTTGAAGTGTATCGAAAATGCGCTGCTCAGATAGCAGAAAATATTGACAAACAGTTAGAAAGCGGATTATTAGCCTGACATTTGATACAGGCGTTATGCATAGTTGGTAATATTCGCGAGTATTTGCTGCGAGTATTTTTGCGAAAGGTAGATATATCAATGAAAGTTGCAGTAGGTGGCGACCACAGAGGCTATGAAGCCAAGGAACTGGTTAAGAGTATCTTGCAGCGTAACGGTCATGAGGCGATTGACTTCGGCACAAATGAATCCAAAAGCTGTGACTATCCCGATTATGCGATACCGGTGTCACTGGCGGTAGCCAGAAAAGAGGCGGACCTGGGGATACTGATATGCGGCAGCGGTCTGGGAATGTCCATGACCGCCAACAAGATTCGAGGCATTCGGGCGGCACTTTGTCATGATGAATTGACAGCCCAGATGTCGCGTGAGCATAACGACGCCAATGTGTTGTGTCTGCCGGCTATGCTGGTGAACGATCCGCTGATCACGCGAATTGTGGAGACATGGTTAAATACGGAGTTTGGGGGCGGTCGCCATGTCCGCCGGGTTCAAAAAATTATGGAGGCGGAAAATATCCAACCCTAATCCCGCTTAGCTGTTATGTTTTATTTCTTCTCTGAGTTTTTTGCTGAGACGGACGGAACACCAATCTTTGCCGCACATAGTGCAGTGGTCGGTATTGGGCAAATGCTTTTCCTCGTGTAATTTCCGAGCGGTTTCCGGATCCATAGCTAACTCTAGATGTTTTTGCCAATCGAGGTGGGCCCGAGCCTGACTTAACCGGTCGTCCCAATCACGTGCCCCTTTTATCCCCAGAGCAATATCCGCGGCATGGGCGGCGATTTTATAAGCGACTACGCCCTGGCGGACGTCATCTTCCCCGGGAAGCCCCAAGTGCTCACGCGGTGTAACGTAACATAAGAAAGCCGCACCGTGGTAGGCAGCAGCCGTAGCGCCGATAGCGCTGGTTATATGGTCATAGCCGGGGGCCACGTCAGTTACCAAGGGACCAAGGACATAAAACGGCGCGCCCTGGCAGATTTCCTGTTGGATCTTCATATTGTATTCAATCTGGTCGAAAGGCACATGGCCGGGCCCTTCCACAATGACCTGGCAGCCTTTGTCCCAGGCTCGCCGGGTGAGTTCCCCCAGAGTCTTAAGCTCGGCGATTTGGGCCTCATCGGTGGCGTCGGCGAGGCATCCCGGTCGCAGCCCGTCACCCAGTGAGAAACAGACATCGTTTTCCCGCATGATATCGCATATGTCATCAAAAATTTCGTAGAAGGGATTTTGCTTATTATGATGGTTCATCCAACAGGCCAACAGAGCACCACCTCGGCTGACGATACCGGCTATACGATTTTTGGTGAGCGGTAGATGCTCCTTCAAGAGACCTGCATGAATCGTAAAGAAATCAACCCCCTGCTGGGCCTGTTTTCGACAGGTTTGCAGAATATCGTCATAGGTAAGTTCTTCGATTGGTTTATTGATGATCATTTCGTAGAGCGGGACTGTACCCAAGGGCACAGGAGAGTGATTGATGAGATGGCAGCGGCAGTGATCAACATTGCCACCGGTGGAGAGGTCCATCACAGTATCAGCACCGTATTTCAGAGCTATATTTAATTTATGGAGTTCATGTGCTTCGTCGGAATCGAGCGGCGAGGCGCCGAGGTTGGCATTGATCTTGGTGCGGATGGCCCGGCCGATACCAATAGGCCTTAAATTACCTTGAAGGTGGGCCGTATTGGCGGGAATCACCATTCGACCGGCAGCTATTTCAGCACGAATCAGCTCCGGTTGAACCAGCTCCTGCTGAGCCACCTGCCGCATCTGATCTGTTATATTACCATTTCTTGCCTGTTCCAGTTGGGTCATATCCACTCCCAAGTACATAACGAAAAAATATTGTATTCATAAAATTATTGCTCTTTAGCATTTCATGGTAAAATCATTAATGTTTTGTAAAAAACAATATATATCCACCATAATTACAGATTATATCCTTTCTCGATGATGTGGTCAAACACTGCCTCTATCTATATAGAGTCGTATATTTGTGTCTGATAAAGTGCAACATAAAGCGATTTAGGTGCTGTAGTGCTATCCTGGAAGCGGAGGAAGTAAATTATCCTTCCAGCAGCAGGACCGTCATTTGCATGGGAGGGACGGCAGTGTCGGAGGTGAGCTGGAGGTACTGATAGTCACGGCTGATGTGCAGGTTGAGCTTGGGATGGGCGACGAGTTTGCCCTTATCGTTCAATTCGCGGACGCGCTTAACGGTAAAAGGAATCTGCCCCAGACGGATACGCGCATCCAGGGCCCAATCGAAGCCTACATTCAACAGGGCTATAATCATGCGTTTGCGCTGGGGGTCGGGCAGATAAAATAAAACCAGGTCGGGTGTATTTTCGACAAAACAATCAAGACGCCGGCGCAGCAGCCAGGCAAGGACATCGCGTAAATGTCTCTGCCGCTCGACACTTAGTAGCTTAGAGGCAGTGGAGCTTTGCAAACTATAAGGCAGGATAGCACAACGGTGATTGTGCTCGGTATTATCAAATAAGACCATACCGTTAGTAATGGGAATACGATTTTTCTGATTGAGCGTGGTGATAACTCGAGCCTGGTTGTGAAAAGGTTTAAGCAGGCGGAAATCATCGGCAGCCAGATGATCGGCCCACACAGTCTTATACCCATAATAGGGAGCGGCAAAGGTCTGATCGGAGAGGATCTCCATCTGAACATTTTTGATCGGGCCTGACACTTTGACTCCTAATAGTCCGGGCAATCCCATCTTCTGAATGCTTTGGGCCGCCTGAGCATCCAGCAGGACACCGTTCTTAAATATATGGTTGAACTGACGCCTGCTCAATTGTTCCGGCGTATTACCTGTGAGCACATATACAGGATTACCCGGTTCGTTCGGCTTTAAGGAAGAAGCGGCGACAACACTTACGGGCAGTCCCATCCGCCACAATAGCGTGGGCCAACAGCTTTGCGGATTTTCCCGCACAGCCGAGCGGGGGATATCGCGCGCGGGTGCGGGTTCGATAACACGCACACCAGAGGGAAGGGGATTTTCCGGTACCATCTTGGCCAACTTTTTAAGAAACCTGTGGTTATGATGATGCATTTGCAGGTAAAGATTATCGGCGCCGGGAGCTGTCCCGACCTTATCGAAGCAATCCACCATCATAGTCTTCATACCAAATAGAGCATTGAGATTCATCTGCATTTGGTCTGACTCGGCGCTTTTATGAAAACTGCAGGCCCACTTGTGGTCAATACTACCGATTATCTCCGCAGAGTCGTTTTTGCTATTTAGCGCAATGCTGGTTGCCAAAGTGTCAGCCGCACTGAGGATATCGGTACGGTCACAGTCCTGTAAAAAGGGCTGGCTCTGGATGAGCCTGGGTTGGTGCATTCCGGCCAGGGTCTGGGCTATTTCTACAGCCGTAAGATTACAGCGCTGATAATGCTGGGGATAGGCAGCTCGAAAGCCCAGCTTAATTTTTGAGTTAACACTATGCACCGCACGGCGGATGCCTGCATACCAGTTTAATACACCGCGGCGGGGAAAGCCCCCCCCTGCCCGGATCGAAGTATCATCTACCCAGATATCCTCTACTCCAATAATGGCACTGAGCCGGTAGAGAGTTCTGATATAGCGCTTATAGACGGCGTCAGTCGGACGAAAGGTACCCAGGCCCGGCAGAATCAAATCAGCGGCTATTTTTTTGCGGCGCAGTTTTCGCATAACATGTCTGACTCGCGTAAGACGTTCAGTAAGTCTATTTCTATCAAGCAGAACCCCATCCAGTGAGGGCTCATACGGAGAAAGGCAAACACGCTCCACTTCGTAAGGCTCAAGGGCTTCCATCATATTCTGGAGTTTGCCGTCAGTTTGATAATGATAATAACCAAAACGATAGATCAAGCTTGTTGTTTGTCTTTGCGACATATGATTGCAGCTTCCGTTAAGAGGTATTTATGCACCTTTGTATCAAAAATATTCAGGTAAAAAGCAAAGGTTAGCAAAACCATTCGGAAGATTCAAATCCAAATTTGTAGCTGTAAGGAAATGCGTCTCTGCCGGAAGATTTTATTATAGGGTGGCTACCCTGACTGAGACAGATAGCACAGAGCAGATAGATGACCTGGAATTCTCATCGGTGATTTCCAGTGATAGAAAAAAGGTCCGGGCCCGGCTTGTGGGTTTAATAGGTCAATTAGGAGGCACTGGCCGGATTAGGTCGGGTTTAGGTGGGTTCGGCCAGTATAAAAAAAGCCAGGCCCGGTTAGGGGCTTATATACAATTATATAATATCAGGTATGCAGGGGGTTTTCAAACATTATATTTTATGGCATAAAATTTAACCAGACCACAACCTAAGCTCTTTAATTTTAAGCACTTACAAGAGCTGTGCTGCGACAAAAAATCATCTTTACATCATAATTTTTTGTAATATAATGTTAAGGATTGTATAAATTGAATAATATTGGACTTGAAATATATTGGAGTTTATAGAGTGAAAAAAGGCATTCATCCGGAATACGTAGAGGCAAAGGTTAAGTGTGGTTGCGGAAATGAGTTCACAACTCGCTCGACCAAGGCCCAAATCAATGTGGAAATCTGCTCAGTTTGTCATCCATTTTACACCGGCAAACAGAAGTTTGTGGATACCGCCGGCCGCATCGAAAAATTCCAGAAGAAATACGGCAGTAATTACGGTATCAAGAGCAAAGATAAAAATTCATAGCTAATTAGTTAATATCACGCTGTGGGCAATTTTGGGGTAATTGAAAACAGCGTGATTTTTTTATATCCACACGTTGAACATAACAGGTATAAACTACCGGGAAAAACTCTGATTTAGTGACGAATATGCCCCTGACACAATCAAAAACAAACGAACGTATCCTGGCAAAACTAGCCGAGTTGGAACAGCGCTACGAAGCATTGGAAAAGCAGATGCATGACCCAGCCGTAGCGGGCAACCCCGTTCTAATCACTAGAATCGCTCGGGAACACGGTCAGCTCAAAGACATGGTCGATTGCTATAGACACTATAAAAATATGCATAGCCAATACCAAGAGGCGGAATTGATTGCCGCCGATACCGACAATGATCAGGAAATGCGCGATCTGGCCCAGGAGGAATTGCAGGTCCTGCAGGAGCAACTGGAAAATACCATGGAGCAGGCCCGGGAAAAACTCGTGATGAGTAAAGATAGCGCTATCGGTGCGATCATCGTAGAAATTCGCGCAGGTACCGGAGGAGAGGAGGCAGCGCTTTTTGCCGGCGATTTATATCGCATGTACAACCGTTACGCTGAAAGCCGCGGCTGGAAGGTGGAACCGATGAGCTTTTCCCCGACCGATATGGGCGGCTTTCGGGAGGTGATTTTTTCTATCAAGGGTGATGGAGTTTGGCATGCCCTGGGTTATGAAGGCGGCGGCCATCGGGTCCAGCGGGTGCCGGAAACCGAGGCCCAGGGACGTATTCACACCTCCGCCGCCACAGTAGCGGTACTGCCCGAGCCGGAAGAAGTGGATATCGAAATCAAACCTGATGACGTGATCGAACACGTAGCCCGCTCCAGCGGACCCGGCGGCCAGAGTGTCAACAAACTAAACTCCGCTATCAAACTGGAGCATATTCCCACCGGTATTACCGTAAGTATGCAGGACGAAAAATCTCAGCATAAAAACCGGGCCAAGGCCTGGCGAATACTGCGCAGCCGTATTTACGACCACTTTGAACAGAAAAAACGGGCTGAACGTGACTCAACCCGAAAAAACATGATCGGCTCGGGTGATCGCTCGCAGCGAATCCGTACCTATAATTTCCCTCAGAACCGCGTCACCGACCATCGCATCAACCTTTCCCTCTACAGTTTAGATAAAATAATTCTCGGTGACCTGGATGAACTCTTTAAGGCCTTGGCCGACTACGACAAACAACAGAGGCTGGAAAATTTATAATATATAGGTGCATTGATAAACTAGCAAATGAGTTCTTAGGACGGACATCTGTCCCAACTGTCTTAAATGATAACCAGTCTGCAAAATCCATTGATCAAGCGAATTGTCGCGCTTAAGGACAAAAAACACCGTGAGCGGGAAGGTGTATTTCTGATTGAGGGGGAAAAAGAGATACTAAACGCCCTTTCGCAGGATATATCACTCGAAGCGCTTGTTTATTGTGCCGATCTCCTTAGATTTGATAAAGATCTGAATACAATTGACCATATCAATAAATATTTGATGGAAGGAAAGTCAGGGCAAGTTAAATTAGTCGAGGTGGACCAAAGGGTTTATGCAAAAATAGCCTATCGCGATAAAGCGGAAGGGCTGGTAGCAATAGCTAATATTCCTCAACGGGATATCGAAGATATGCTGCTAGCGCAAAATCCCTTGATCCTGGTTGTCTGGGGTGTGGAAAAGCCGGGTAATCTGGGGGCGCTATTACGTACCGCTGATGGCGCCGGAGCCGATGCCGTCATCATTTGTAACGAAGGTGGAGTCGATTTGTATAATCCTAACGTCGTCCGCGGAAGTCTGGGGGCATTATTCACCGTGCCCACTTATGCGATGCCCCTGGCACAGGCGCTTGACTGGCTGAGACAAAAACAGGTAACAATAGTCCTGACTTCACCTAATGCAACTATGGAATATACCGAACCTGACTATACCGGGCCGGTGGCCCTTGTTCTCGGCAGTGAAAAGCAGGGACTACCTGAGCTGCTCTTGCAGGAGAACACAACCCAGGTTAAGATCCCCATGCTCGGCCGAATGGACTCGCTTAATGTCTCCTGCAGCGGTGCGATTTTATTGTATGAAGTGCTCCGACAACGTAAAATCCAAAGCAAATGATGCGTAAAATAAGACTTATAAATCCCAATAGTCCCCTGACTACCATTACCTTGCCCGATGTTATCCGTAAGATGACCCTGGGGCGCAAGGCCTTGTTTATGCCGGTCAACCTGGCTATCTGCGCTGCGGTTGTGCCCAAAGGCTGGCAGGTGGAAATAGTCGATGAATGTGTTCAGGATAAACCACACGTGCCCCGGGCTGATGTTGATCTGGTGGGTATTGGGGCCATGACCACTCAAGCCAAGCGGGCCTATGCCCTTGCTGACGCCTATCGACAAATGGGCGTAAAGGTTGTCTTGGGCGGAATTCATCCCTCGGCCCTACCGGATGAGGCTTTGCAGCATGGTGATGCTGTTTGTGTCGGCGACGCCGAGGGGACACTGCCCCACTTACTCAATGATATAACTGAAGACAGAGATTTACGCTCTAAATACGATTGGCGGGATTTCCCTTCCGCCCCGATCGCGACTCCACGCAAAGACCTACTCAATCCCAAGGACTACCTGGTTTTCAATCCCATTCAGACTACCCGCGGCTGTCCCCATAATTGTAGTTTCTGTACAACGCCGGCCATTTTCGGCCGGGCCTTTCGCCAGCGCTCTATCGAGAGTATCGTGGACGAAATCAAAGAGGCTCAGGAAAAAGGCAGTTCATTTTTTATTTTGAGTGATGACAACTTCGCCGGCAATCAGCGCTGGGCCCTTGAGCTGTGCCAGGCCCTTATTCCCCTGAATATAAAATGGGCCTCACAATGTGATATCCTCATCAGCAATAACGACAAACTGCTCGCAACGATGCGCCGCAGCGGCTGTCAGGGGCTGATCCTGGGATTGGAGAGTCCTAATCCCGGCACGCTCACCGAAGCCCGCAAATCCTACGTAAAGGCGGAAACGTATCTGAATCGTATCCGCAAAATCCAGTCTCACCAAATAAGTCTGTGGGGATCATTTATATTCGGATTTGATAATGACAATTGGCAAAGTTGCCGCTCGGCAGTGCAATTTGCCCATCGAGCCGGACTGGTGATGAGCTGTTACCCGATTCTCACCCCCTACCCCGGCACACAAATTTATAACGAATTCCACCAACAGGGTCGTCTGATCACCAGCGATTGGGACAAATACAACGGGGCGACCGTAGTCTTTCAGCCCCGGCAAATGACGCCTGAACAACTAAGCCGAGCCCAGATGGCAGCTTTTTGTGATTTTTACCGACCCCGTTCGGCTTTTTCTCGACTGAAGTTATGGCCGATCCGGAAAAACTCCTGGCTGGCTAACCTGGCCATCTATCGAGGACTGGTATATTATTACCATAAGACCAGACGCCCCCTGCCGAGCTTCACAGATTTTGCCAATGGAATTGTTTAATCCTGGAATTCAAAGCTGCGGCGACCTATCTGACGAGGGTGAAAACGGGCAACGTTGACCAATAAACCCAAGGCCAAAAAACTCGACAAGAGAGAGCTCCCCCCGTAACTGATAAATGGAAGCGTCATTCCGGTAATCGGGGTTAATCCCATCGTCATGCCTACATTGATAATCATTTGCACCGCTAACATGGCCGCAATACCCAGCGCCAGTAATCGTCCAAAGGGATCCGTTTGGTGCGCAGCTATTTCCACTCCTCCCAAAATGATTAATATATACAATCCCAAAACTATCAAGCATCCCAGAAATCCCCATTGGTGGGCAATCAGAGAAAATATAAAATCGTTGTGCCGTTCCGGCAGCGACTTTCTGGAGTTGACGAAAATACCCTGTTTCCAGCCCTGACCGGTAATCCGGCCTGAGCCGATACAGATTTTCGATTGATGCAAATGGTAGCCCGGACCACTTAACCAATATGGATCATCAGAATTTTGATACCACAGGCTCTTGATCCGGGTTTGCTGATAGGGTTTCATGACAAAGTACATCACAGGTGAGATCAGCAGTCCCAGCAAAAGAAACGTCAGCAAATGTTTAATGCGGGCTCCGGCTACGAATAAAACCGCAAAAAGGATCGGCGGAAAAAGTAAAGTCGTGCCCAGATCCGGCTCGAGCAGAATCAGCACCATCGGCAGCAAGGTCAACATAAAAGGCCCCACCAATCCTCGCAAATTACGATAGCTTTTACGATGCCGCAGATACCACGCCAAGGCCAGCAGATAGGTCAGCTTGGCCATCTCCGAGGGTTGTAATTGCAGTGGGCCAATTGTTATCCAGCGATAGGCATAGTTTCTCATGGGAACAATAGAAGGCATATGCACATATTTACCCGACAACACAATAACCAGCAGTATCAGGGTAAACCCATACAGAAGATAGCTGACCTGGCCCATTTTCCGGTAGGGAATCAAATTAGCTGCGAAAAAAGCTCCCAATCCCACCCCGATCCAAACCAACTGTTTATTGAAGAAGGACAATTGCCCCGTGGCATATATGCTGGCCAGCCCGATCAGCAGTAACCCCCCTACCGCCAGTAACATCACCAGCCGCAGTCCTCCCAGGTTTCCCAGCCATATTCGTTTCAGCAACATGATAATATATACTATGAAAAAAGGGCGGTTCCCTCAAGTCTTCTGCTGAAATACTAAGCTATATTGTCTTTAGCTGTTGTATGATTTATAGTATTGACTGTGAAGCATGTAATCATAATCGACAATTACGACTCATTTACCTACAACCTGCTCCAGGCGGTAGCCGTCCTGGGCGGTAATCCCCAGGTCCTCCGCAACGATTCCGTTACCGCAGATTCCCTGCTTTCTTATCATCCCACCCATTTGGTATTCTCGCCGGGCCCCTGTACCCCCAAGGAAGCAGGTAATAGTAATGACATTATTTCCCACTGGGCCGGCAAGGTCCCGATTTTGGGTGTTTGCCTGGGCCATCAGTGCATTGGACAGGTGTTCGGCGGTACAATTGTCCGTGCTCGGCGCTGCATGCACGGCAAGACATCTGAGATTCACCATGACGGCGAAACCATCTTTAAGGATATTCCCAACCCTTTTCAAGCTATGCGCTACCATTCTTTGATTGTGGATCCCGAGGGTCTCAAAGACGGTTTTGTCATTTCCGCTCGGAGTGAATCCGAAGAGATCATGGCCATCCGCAATGAACAGCTCTGCCTGGAAGGTGTCCAGTTCCATCCCGAAAGCTTCGCCACCAGCTATGGTCCCAAGCTTTTGGAAAACTTTCTAAACTATCCTTATCCGCAGAGATAATTCAGGCCGGTTCGGATTATTTGTGTTCCTCAGCGGACTCCATAGCATGCTTGGGAACTCTCAGCATCAGACCCAAAATGGCTGCCAGCATACAAGCGATACCGGCGATGAGGAACGGGGTTTTCCAGGCATTGATATCGCCGGCTGCATGGTCTTTGAAATAGGCCGCGATTTCCGGCCCGGCAATGGCTGCTGCACCATAAGCCAAAAATACCCATGGGTAATTTGAACCGACGTTTTTATTACCGAAGAAATCGGCGGTAGCGGTGGGGAACAGGGCAAAATTACCGCCAAAATTAAATCCGATTATGCAAGCTCCCACAATCAAACCCATCTTAGAAGCACCAACCTGGAAGAAGAAAAGCATAATAATGGATTGTAGCAAACACATGCAAAGCAAAGCCATCCGTCGACCGATTTTATCTGAAACTTTACCCCAGGTAATGCGTCCCAGACCGTTGAGTATGGCATAAAAGGCCATGGCCGTGCCGGCCGCTTTACCGGCGGCAGTCGCGTCCATATCAGCAATATTGGCCTGCAGACTATCGATACCAAACAAACGAATGCAATAAATAACCATCAGACCGGCCAGCGATGAGCCGAAAAACATTAATAACAAACCCCAATATTGCGGAGTACCGACCATTTCAAGAGCGGTTAAATTGACGTGTCCGCTGGCATTATTATTTGACTGGGCGGCTGCGGCCTTTGAATCCCAACCGGCCGGTTTCCAGCCGGCGGGAGGATTGACCATAACGATACTGCCCAGAAGGATCGTAACCAGAAAGATCAGACCATAGATTAAATACACACTCTGCACACCCGTGTGTCCTAAAACGCTGGTGGTATTCAAAAGGCCGCCGAACCAACTGCCGCCTAATTTTACCCAAATGGTGGCCCCAAAGCCAAAACCAGCCACGGCCAATCCGGTAATCAATCCCTTTTTATCAGGGAACCATTTGACACAAACAGCAATGGGGACAACATAGGCCAATCCAATACCGGTGCCACCGATAATACCGATACAAATCATTTGACTCATAAAGGTCTTTCCCAGCAAACCACCGAGGATATAGCCGAGGCCCAAAACTACACCACCTATCATGGCCACTTTGCGCGGACCTATCTTGGCCTGCCATTTACCGGCAAAAAGCATAACCAGAGCAAAAACGGCCAAGCCTGCTTCAAAAATTCGCGCAGCCTGGGCAGCGCTAAAACCATATTCACCACCTTTATCGAGAGGTACGGTAATTTTTTTAGTAAATACGCTCCAGGCATAAATAGCGCCCAGAGACAATTGGATAAGAATGGCGCCAAAAACAACAATCCATCTGTTCATCACTTTACCGTCTTGCTCTATATCACTCACTAACATACTCCTTCTTGATAAAACCAGTCTTGCAATCCAACAATTTTCTATTAAATGTTTCGACGACCTGATTTTATGGGAAAATCAGGTTGCCGATATGCGTTATTCATTTTCACTAAGAGGCAGTTGGCAGAGATAGACACTTTTAACGAAATCCTGCTTTTGGAATTCGGCGATGGCCTGCTCGTCGGGAGCTTCGTCAAGGCTTATCGCCAGGACGGCCCGATGCTGATCACGGACGCGGCCGACCCCCATGGTGCCGATGTTAAGGCTGTGTTTGCCACAAATAGTGCCCACCGAGCCAATGACTCCGGGACGGTCGTCGTTGAAGATTATCATTATTGTACCTTCCGGAGACATCTCCAAGGCAAAGTCATCGATACCGATGATACGTGGTATCTGCTTGCCGATGATAGTTCCGATCACGGTACGATCCACCTTGTCTGTAATAACGTTCACAGCCATGGTGCTGGCATAATCCTGGGCGTCGGGATTCTTTACTTCGTCGACACTTATACCGCACTGCTTGGCCAGCAGGGAAACATTTACCAGGTTTACCGGCTCTTCAAAATGGTTCTGGAGCAGGCCCACATTGAAGCTGCTGGTCACGGCAGATGTATCCTGACCGGCGATCTCACCCCGATAGGTTACCTGGACCTTCTGAATGGAGCCGGGAGAAATACTGCTGACTACCAAACCCAATCGTTCGGCCAAGAGGCGATATTTCCTCACAATCTCGGGCAATGATTTATCAAGCCCCGGAACGTTGACGGCGTTACGCATCTGGGTTCCGCGAATTGCATCAACCAGCTCAGCGGCGGCATCGACGGCCACTTCTATCTGAGCCTCTTGAGTACTGGCACCAAGGTGGGGAGTAACCAGGCAATTATCCAATTCCTCAAAGCCGCGATTTTCGGGCGGTTCCTTGGAAAATACATCCAACGCTGCACCGGCGATTTTCTTTTCTTTGAGGGCTTTATACAGATCATTTTCATTGATGACAGCGCCGCGGGCGACGTTGATAATTCGAGCGGTTGGCTTCATTTTGGCTATGAGATCGGCATTGATCATACCGCGGGTTTGATCGTTTACCGGCACATGCAAGGTGATGTAATCACTCTTGCTGATAAGCTGGTCCAGATCAGTGACCACTTCCACACCAACTTCCTGGGCAGCTTCGGGCGAGGCTACCGGATCGAAACCCATTACCTTCATCTTCAAGCCCAGTGCCCTTCGGGCTACGGACATACCGATACGCCCCAAGCCGACAACACCCAGGGTCTTACCGATCAGCTGGGTACCCATAAATAGCTTGCGATCCCATTTGCCGGCTTTAAGAGAGTTGCAGCCCTGGATAATATGACGCGACAGGACCATCATCAAGGCTATAGTATGTTCCGCGGCACTGATAGTATTACCGTCGGGGGTATTCATCACGACTATCCCCTTCTGGGTAGCCACGGGAATGTCAACATTATCGACGCCAACACCGGCCCGCGAGATAGCCTTGAGCCGACCGCTGCTTTCCAGCACCTTGGCGGTCACCTGGGTGCCGCTGCGGATAATCAGTCCGTCGAATTCACCAATTATAGAGGCCAATTCATCTTCGCTCAGACCGGTTTTGACGGTTACTTCCACGTCATCCATACCGGAAAGCAAATCCAACCCTTCCTGGGCCAACTTATCGGAGACCAATACCTTAATCACGGCTGCGATCCTTTCATAAAGAACGCTAACTAAATATTATATAAGAAGTTAAGACTTCCGGCACACTTGCCCGGAATAACCTAAAACAGGTAATTATATTGATACTTATAATAATGTCCAGCGTTTTTTTCTTGACGAAACATGTCTAAAATTTCATGCTTGAGTTATAATAAAAGGAATTATTTCAGTTAAATTGGTGCTTCATTAATGATCAGAATTTGTCTTTTGGGGAAGACAGATTAGTTAAATCTTTTTTGCCGGGGCTTCTTCTATGACAGAATACACATTAAAGATCGCGAACGCTTATGTAAGCCGCCAGAAACTACGCCATAACGCCACCCAGATAAAACAACATTGTGGTAACCAGGTAAAGTTATGCGCAGTCGTCAAAGCCGATGGCTATGGACACAGTGGGGCCTTGGTAGTGACCAGTCTGGTCGATCTGGTCGATTATTTTGCCGTAGCCACTATTGAGGAAGCTGCCCAGATTTACCCCTTTGCCGAGGGTAAGCCTATATTGGTAATGTGTCCGCTTTTTGCGGGAATGGATGCGGGACTGATTCGGCTTGCTCAGAGCCGGGGATTTCATTGCACCATCAGCTCCCCTGCCGGGTTGCAATATACCTCAGACTCCCTGATCGAAAATGAACCCCGTTTACATATCCACTTGAAGATCGACACAGGTATGGGGCGGATCGGATGCTCAGTGGCAGAAGGTACAAAGATACTGGACACCATAAAGCACCAGGAAAAATATCTTTTAAAGGGGGTTTATACTCATCTGGCTACTGCAAACGAGGAAGATTTGAAATTTGCTAATGAACAACTCAAAGTCTTTGAAAACTTTCTGCAAGACAGTAAGTTGAATAACAATAGCTCGGTAATTAAACACGTCTGTAATACCGCCGGGACGCTGCGAATTCCTAAGGGGCATTTTGATATGGTACGCTGCGGGATTGGTATTTACGGCTACTCTACTTATCAGGACAAACCGGAGGAGATGCCGGATTTGCAGCCGGCGCTACAGCTTCAAGCTCCTTTGATATTGGTTAAATCGCTAAAGGCTGGACAATCATGTGGTTACGGACGAACATTTGTGGCTCCCAAAGATATGATTATGGGGATTGTACCCATAGGTTACGCGGACGGACTATTTAGAAATCTATCCAATCAGGCTAAGCTGCGCTGTGGTGACCAATTTATTCCCATTGTGGGCCGGATTAGTATGGACTGTACCATAGTCGATTTGACGGGAGTTAAAGACCCTTCCGAGGGTATGACAGTAACTGTAATTGACGATCACACGGATAGCTGTTGTAATGCAGCAGGCCTGGCTGAATCGGCCGGGACTATTCCTTACGAGATTCTTACCGCCATCGGCAGCCGGGTCAGGCGGGAACTGGTGGATTAAATTCAATTTTTACGAAAAAATATTCTTGTTTTTTTCTTTCATATTACTATTATTATCCCGATAATTAATAGAGATGAGAAGCATACAGCTTCGTTGATAAGTACATAAAAAAATGACTGGGGCCGTAGCTCAATTTGGTTAGAGCATCGGACTGTCGATCCGAAGGTTGAGGGTTCGAGCCCCTTCGGCCTCGTTGTTTAACGCCTTGGCTTTCAAGCAGTTACGCTTGAA
>Ga0272442_10001672_pt1 | contig 33153 bp, 23 predicted proteins | sample SSMForm2O_FD_200262 | JGI IMG/M metagenome (GOLD analysis project Ga0272442, IMG submission 200262) | Marine sediment archaeal communities from Little Sippewissett salt marsh, Falmouth, MA, United States - SSM-Form-2O | ecosystem: Environmental > Aquatic > Marine > Wetlands > Sediment ... | reverse complement strand
ACGAGGTTTTGCGTATCCACAGGGGAGGAAAAGTAGCGGTCACTCCTGCAGTTAAAATGGAGACTCTGGATGATCTGCGCATGATCTATACTCCCGGTGTGGCCCAGGTCTGTAAATATCTGGTAAATAATCCTGATCAGGCGCGTACTTATACGTCTATCGGCAATACAGTCTGTATCGCTACTAACGGCTCGGCAGTGCTGGGCCTGGGCGATATCGGGGTTGTGCCGGGAATGCCGGTCATGGAAGGTAAATCAGTTATTCTGCATGATATGGGTAAAGTCAATTGTGTGCCTCTTCTGGTTGATTCCAGCGATCCAAAACGGATCATCGATGCTCTGGAATCTCTGGCTAAGACTTTCAGCGTGATCATGATTGAAGATATCAAAGCTCCCCTTTGTTTTCAGGTGGAACAGGGACTGCAGAAAAGAGTCGATATACCGGTATTTCATGATGACCAGCACGGAACAGCCATAGTTATTCTGGCGTCTTTGATCACTTCTTTAAAGAACGTGAAAAAGAAAAAAGAAAAAGCCAGAGTAGTGATCAATGGTGCCGGTGCCGCAGGTATTGCTGCTGCCAAACTGATGCTTAATTACGGGTTTAAAGATGTCATTATCTGCGACCGTAAGGGTGCGATCTATAAAGGCAGAAAAGAGAATATGAACGAATATAAAAAGGAGATGGCTGAGATCACCAATCTGAACCGGGAAAAAGGCAGTCTGGCAGATGTGCTTTGCAAAAAAGATGTGTTTGTGGGAGTTTCTTCTCCCGGACTGGTTTCTCAGGATATGGTCAAAAGCATGAACAAATCTCCCATTATCCTGGCTCTGGCCAATCCTGTGCCTGAGATCTGGCCTAAAGACGCTGAATCTGCCGGAGCAGCTGTTGCCTTAGACGGCAGAACAGTCAACAATTGTCTGGCTTTTCCCGGTCTTATCCGGGGCACTCTGGACGCCTGCGCTTCACGCATCACTGATAAGATGAAGATTGCTGCTGCTGAAACTATTGCTGCCTTGTCCGGTAAAAAAGATATTGTACCTAATTTCATGAATCCTCTGGTGCACAAAAAAATTGCTGCAGCAGTGAAAAAAGCAGCTTTGAAAAAATAAGCTTTGCTGAAAAAATATTTATTAAGGCGGTCTCTAAGAGACCGCCTTTTTTTTATGCCTAAATGCCGTTCCAGGTATATAATAAAAATGATCGTATTTTTTCGGCAGGGATTGCCTGCTTTAAGCTGGAGGGCTTATGAGATTTCTGATCGGTTTGTGTCTGCTTGCCTGTTCTTGCCCTTTTTTGCTTCGCGCGGAAACAAATGTTCTGCGCCTGACTAACGGAGACCGGATCAGGGGTGAGATCGTTTCCGAGACTGAGGCTTCGATCACTCTGCTGACTGAAGCTATGGGCCCGGTCACAGTGGACAAGTCGTTTATTAAACCTGCTCCGGACCCGGAAAAAGATAAATGGCAGAGAAATATTTCAGCCGGTTACTCGAAAACCGCGGGAAATACTCAGTCTTCGGTTTTTTCCGGAGAATTGAACGCTCACAAAAAAAGTAATAAGGATGAGAAAGAGATCAAAGCCGATGTTCTTTATTCTTCTTCCGATAAAAAGATGGATGCCCAGTCCTGGTATTTTTTCGGCCGCTACGGCAGAAGTTTCGGTGAACAGGGCAGATGCTATTATTTTTATAAACTGGAAGCAGATCACGACAGATTTTCCAATATCAATTACCGGCTGATACCTTCGGCCGGACCCGGTTGCTGGTTTTCCGATACAGATGATCTCAGGGCCTTTGCTGAATGCGGTCTGGGCTTTTCTCATGCCGACCACACTGATAATAGCAAAGATAGCAATGAACTGCTTCTGGTGCCGCGGGCTTTTTATCAGCAGCGTTTACGGCAGGGAATTGTCTTTGTCCAGGATATCACCTTTTATCCTTCTCTGGAAGATGCAGATGAATACAGACTGCATTCCGAAACATCTCTGGTCAACCCGATCAATGATGCTCTGGCTTTAAAATTAAGTCTCATTGACGATTATGATGCCGATCCGGCTGAAGGGATAAAGAAAAATGATATGAAGTTCATCTCTTCTCTGGTCTATTCTTTTTAACAAAGGAGGGGCGGATGTCAAAATTTATTAAGAAAATATCGCTAACAGCAGGCCGGGCTCCGGGAGAATTGGTGGCAGTGAGTGAAGAAAGAGGGGAAACGACAAAAATCACTGTAATCGATTATGATGAAAAACAGTTCAGGGAAAAAGAAGTCTCTTCTCCTGAAGAATGTTTTCCTTTCAAAGAAACTTCTACTGTGACCTGGATCAATGTCGACGGTATCAGAGAACCTGAGGTGATCGAAAAACTGGGTACTTATTTCGGACTGCACCCTCTGGTCATGGAAGATATTCTCAACACCGGACAGAGACCTAAGCTGGAAGATATGGAAAACTATATTTTTGTTGTGCTGAAAATGCTTTACTCTGAAGGTGAAACCAATGATATCAAATCCGAACAGGTCAGCATTGTACTGGGGAAAAATTTTGTGATCTCTTTTCAGGAACAGAAAGGAGATGTCTTCGGCCCTTTGCGGCAGAGGATCAGAAACAGCAAAGGCAGGGTCAGGAAAACCGGTCCTGATTATCTGGCTTATGCTTTAATCGATGCTGTGGTCGATAATTATTTTATTATTCTGGAAAAAATGGGAGACCAGATCGAAGGCCTGGAGGAAAAACTGCTCAAAAGTCCCGAGCCGGAAATTATTCTGACAATCCATTCTTTAAAGCGGGAAACGATGTTTTTGCGCAAGTCAGTCTGGCCTTTGCGGGAAGTGCTAAGTTCTCTGCAACGGGGCGAATCAGGACTGATCAAAAAAGGTACCGGTATATTTCTGCGCGATGTTTATGATCATACCATCCAGGTCATTGATACTGCGGAGACTTTCCGCGATATGGTCTCAGGCATACTCGACATCTATCTTTCCAGCTTGAGCAATAAAATGAACGAAGTAATGAAGACTTTGACAATTATTGCTACGATCTTCATCCCTCTTACTTTTTTTGCCGGGATTTACGGCATGAATTTTAAATTCATGCCTGAACTTGACTGGCGTTTCGGTTATTTTGCGGTCTGGGGGGTAAATCTGTTTATCGCTGTGTGCCTGATCGTTTATTTTAAGCGCAAACGCTGGATCTGAATCAGAGAGATCGAGGCCTGTTATGTTGCGTAAGAATAAATTTCTGCGTTTTTTACTTGCTGTAACGGTTTTTTTATCTCTGGCAGCTGCTTTGACCGTTTATTTTACTGCCACTGAAAAGGGCAGTGCTTTTCTCATCAAACAGGCGCTTTCTTTTTATGCCGGAAAGGCAGAGGTCGGTATTGCCGGAGTAAGGGGCAGTCTTTTTTCCGGTCTGCTGCTTAAAGATATAGAGATAAAAGAGATCAAAGGCTTTCCTCCGGGCAGTATTGTCCAGATCCAGGAATTAAGAGGGGATCTTGTCTATGCTGCCCGGGAAGGCCTGGTGTTTAATATCATCAACGGCAGGCTGAGAATGCCGGGATCTGACCCGGTGATCTTTTACGGTTCCTTCCAAAACGGTCTTTTTGACCTCACTGTTTATTGCAAAAATAATGATCTGCCTTCTTTGCTCGATCTTTTTACCGAAACCGGAAAAGTCAGTGTTTTTTCCGGACTGATCACTGATTTTGAAGCCAAAATCAGAGGGCCTTTGTTTCAGCCTCAGGTCTCCGGGACTTTTTTTGTCAAAGAACTGGCTCACAAAGGGTTTAAATTGGAAAACAGTTCAGGTTCATTTTCCTTTTTGCTTAAAGACATGCAGAAGACATTGAAAATTAAAGGAGAGGTGAGATTGAAAGGAGGAGTGATCTTTGGACGCAGAACAGCGGAAATGAAAATAGAAGAAGCAGGAGCTTTTTTTTCCGAAGATCCTTCTTTGCCTTCTTTCCGGGCCAAAGCGCAATCTAAAGTCGACGGCACTGAGATAAGTCTTGTCTTTACCGGTTCTTTTTATGAACCCAGGCTCAGTCTTACCTCTAATCCTCCTTTTTCCCAGGAACGCCTGCTGCTGATGCTGGCTACAGGAAGATCCTGGGAAGGCGCAGAGTCCGGTTTTGAAGAAAAAGAGCTTTCTTCCCGGGTATCCCGTGAATTCATAGATTTTTTTATGTTTTCCGGTACAGGGAAAACCCTGGCCAGAAGTCTGGGAGTGGATGAACTGGCTTTTACCTTGAAAGAAGATGTCAAAGGTATAGGCGTAAAAAAATCCATTACAGGAAAGTTGGAAGCCAGTTACGGTCTGGAGCAGAAAGAGGAGGACAGCGGAGAAGATGCGGCCGTGATCCAGAAACTGGGTACTGAATATCAGGTTACAGACGAGATCTCCATAGGAGCGGAAAAAGAATTCAGGACTGAACCTGAATCTAAGCCTGAAACAGACAGCAGCGAAGAAAAAAAGATCTATTTTAAATATAAAAAAGAATTTTAAAGGAGGTCAAGGCATGAACCTGCTTCTGTTTATTGTTACCATAATCATTTCTTTCGTTGTGGTGCGCATCGGAGCCATAGCTTTTGAGCTTACCGGTCTGGAATGGTCTCTGGCTAAATTTCAGGCCTTGTCCTGTTTTACCGGTACAGGATTTACCACCAGGGAAGCGGAATTGATCACCGGCAACCCTCAGAGACGGAGCATTGCTTCAGTATTAATGGTTTTCGGTAATGCCGGGCTGGTCACTCTTATTGCCACTTTTGCCAATTCTCTGCGCCCGAATTTTTATCTTCCCAAAGTGACCATACCTTTTATTCATCTGGTCTTTCCTTCCCGGATTGTGCCCTGGATAAATCTGGCGGTTATCGGTTCAGTGAGTTATGCCGTATACCGTTTTTTTACCAGGTCCAGATATACCAGAGTAATTACTTTGTATCTGCGCAAAAAACTGATCAAAAAAAAGATCATTAAACCGGTTTCTTTTGAGGAACTGCTGGTAGCTACCGGAGGATACGGAGTATCCAGCATAGATATCTGTAAAAAAAGTCAGTTACTGGATAAACCTTTGCGCGAAGCCAAACTGCGCGATAAAGATATCACTGTGCTGGCTGTAGAAAGAGGACAGGAAATAATCCCCAATCCTCCGGCAGCTTATGTGATCAAAGCCGGGGATACCCTGATCTGTTTCGGGAAACTGGAGACAATACGCAAAGCCGTATGCCCGGTTAAATCCTGATCTTTTCCCTTGAGCTTGCTGCGGTTTGAGGGTAAAATCAATTTTAAAGACAGACCAAGCGTATAAATATATTTTTGCTTTAATGAATAAAAATTTTTTTTGTTTTATAAGTCTGTATCTTTTTCTTTTGTCCTGGTCCTGTAATTGTCCGGCCCAGAATTCAATTTCTATTTCCACTTATTATCCTTCTCCCAGCGGAGTTTACAGCACTCTGCGCCTGATGCCCAGGGCTATTCCCCCGGATACGGGAGAACCGGGAGAACTCTGTTATATTGACGGTACAGATTTGGCTTACAGTAAAGGCCTTTATTCTTATATCGATGATACGGATAAATGGCAGCCTGCTTCTTTTGCCGGCGGCAAGATAAAGGCTGAGGATGTCTGTATTGATGACGGTTCTGGCGGAGAAATCTGTCTGAGCGATGTCCAGAAATTATCAGACGCCCAGATGCTGGTCAACAGCGCTCATACAGTGGGCGACTGTAAAAAAGCCGGGGGACAGGTAGTTGATTCCGATGTGGGTCTTCCTCTCTGCCGTTTTAATTTTGAAAAATGTCCCTCAGGCTGGAACCAGTACAAATATTTTTCTGCCTGCGAATCTGCTTTCTGTGCCAGTCCTGAAGGATATGGCGGAGGAAGCGTTACCACTCCGGCCAAACCCTGGTCAGGGCAAAGGTTTAATTGCACAATTAGCGGCTCTACCTATACTTATGATTGCCCTGCTATTCCTTTTCGTTTTCGTTATTGCGGCGGCGGGGGAACTATCTGCTGTTATGCTTCCAGCTACATTTATTATGCTAAAATAGGCGGTTTCAGCGGAAAGCGCATTCAGATCGGCTGCTATTGATTTTTTTATCTATTCCTGTAAATTATATTGTTTACCTTGACCGGTCCGGTATAGAATGGATTTTTAATGTTCTTGTCGATTTTGACATTTACTAGTAAAATTGACATTTAAATCAGTTAACTTTTAATTATAAATTATTTTTTTCATCAATGTATAAAAATAAAATATTCTTCTTCGGGTTTTTACTTTTTTTTTCTTTTGCTCTTAAGAGCAATGCTGAAGAAAAAATAACAGTTTCCACTTATTATCCTTCTCCCAGCGGAGTTTATAATACTCTGCGCCTGATGCCCAGGGCCACCCCTCCTGCTTCGGGAGAACCGGGAGAACTCTGTTATCTTGATGGTACAGGTCCGGGCTATTCAGCAGAAGGTGTCTATGTTTATGTCCAAAGTACTGCAGAATGGAAATCTGCCTTAGGCAGCGGAGATCTGGAAAACAAGCTGCCTCTGGTCAAGGCCATACATACCGGAGAAGACTGTATCAATGCCGGAGGACAGATCGTAGACACTGAAACCAGTTTTAAACAGTGCCGGTTTAACGCTCCGGCCTGTCCCGCAGGCTGGAAACAGTATGAATTTTGGTCTGCCTGTGCTTCGAATACCTGCGGTAACTATAAAGGAATTTTGCTCAAAACTCCTGAAAAACCCTGGCAGAACAAATATTTTGAAAATGATTTTAGGTCTTTCAGCTGTAATTCACCAAATTGTCAGTCTCTTGCCTATGAGCGTCCTGTAAACCATATGCGTTGCTGTGATGGGCAGATAATTCAGATCGGCTGCTATTGAGAACAGCTTTTCCTGCAAACAAAAGTTGATTTTAAACTGCAGCTTTTTTTATATAATATAAGTAGTAGATATAGATTACAGGCCAGATACTGCTATCTTAAACAGGCTATCTCTGCCTCCGGATATATGAGTTATTTTAAAAAGATAATTTTATTTTTAATTTCTGTTTTTTTTCTTTTTCCGGTCTGGGTCGCGCCTGATCTTTATGCCGAGGAAAAAGAGGCAGAAAACAGCGGAGACACTGTTGAATCAGGCGCATCCTCCAAAATGCCGGCTTATTATCCCTCATTTAAGTCTGCGAAAAAAAGCCTGGCTTCAGGAAAAGAAAAAGAAAGTACTGAATCAGAAGAAAACGATAAAGAGGAGATAAAGGGGGAATACGATCAAGAAAATTTTTCTCTGCTTCTGGAAAATGAGGAAACTCTTTTTCTGGAAGATTATTTTGATGATACGGATCTTGATTTCCTTTTTGATCTTCTACAAGACGAAGATATTGTGTCTGTTGTTTTTACTGCAGAAGACCAGTCTGAAATAGAAAAATTAAGCAATTATGATCCTGCTCTTTCGCTCAGACTCTGGGATTTTGACCTTTCCTCTAAACAGGCTGTTTATTTTTATACAGAAGGAGTTTTGACCGGTTTGCCTGATTATGTGCTTCAGGCTCAGGGCGGCTGGTTCCGCTGGGCTGATGCTAATTCTCTCGACCTTGAACACAGCGATCAGATCCTGCATACAGGCCTGCATGACAAAGCAGACAGACAATATGCCGATCATTTTCTTTCTCAGAAATATTTTTATACTGACAGCGGAGAATATGAGCGGATAGAATTTTATACTTCCTGCGGCGGCAGAGGTTATGAACTCAATACTTTCGGCAATATTGTCAGCGGCAGATATACTTACCGTATCGATCTTTTCGATCCCGGGCTAAAGGATGCTGATAATCTTTTTTTCAATGATCCTTACCCTTATAACTGGGACCCTGAAATAAGCGGATACCTGGTCTGCGATGATTTCGGCCGCTATTTTCTCTGTGCTGACGACGGCAGCACCTGGCTGATCATTTCCCGGGCTGAGGGTCTTGAGGACGGAGCAGAATTTTTGAATTCTCTTGATCTGGAACACCTGGCCGCAGAAAAAGCCCGCCTCTGCCTGACCGGGCATGAGTATGATAATGATTATATTTATCTTGATGCAAAGCAGACCCGGGTCCTGGCTGTGACCGGAGGAGAAGTGCTTCAGCCTGTTCCTGCTGAGGATAATCTTTATCAGAACGGACAGGCTGAACTGATCGGACCGGAACTGGAAACAGCAGATTTGACTGTCCGGGATAATGGTAATATCCAGGATCTGGAACTTATTGTAGATCATGAAAACCCCCAGGATCAGGCAGTATCCTGGCAGTGGCAGAGGTTAAACGAACAGGATTTGTCCTGGAGCCTTGATTTTTCCGGTCTTGATCTTTCCGGACAGGATCTTTCTTCTTTGATCGTGCGCGCAGTTGTTTCCGGAACATCAGGCTCGGATTTTTCAATATCATTTTTCGATGCACAGGAAGAAACAGTATCGCTCAAAGTCAGCGATCATTTTGCCCTGAGCGAAAATCTGCAGTATCTGGCTTTACCCCTGGATCTGTTCACAGAGCAAAACCCGGATTTTAACTGGTCAGAGATAAAGAGTCTGGCCTGTACAGCAGTATCGGCTGAAGGCAGAGTCAATATCCAGCAAATGACTGTTTCCGATATCAGCCGGCAGACAGAACAGGGAATTGCAGTAGGTGTGTTCCAGGATAATGATTTTACTCCTGTACCTGAGTGGCAGGGAATAGAGCCTGCATATGTGCTTTCCTATAAGACTTTTTTTGATATACTTGAGGATGATCTGAGCAGCCGCATGTCTGATCTGACTGACAGAGGTCAGATCCCTTATCTTACTCTGGAATGCTGGCCTCTGGCCGATAATTTACAAGCTTCTGATTCTGAGCGTGAGGCTTTTATCTCTGCCTATGGATCTGAAGTGTATGAACAGATCATCTCTGATGTAGATGCTCTTTCTATCCTGCAGTCGATCAATAACGGTGTTTATGACTGTATTTTCCGGGATTATGCTTCTGCCGCAGCTGCAGTAGATTCTCCTGTGCTGCTGCGTATTTTTCATGAGTTTAACGGACACTGGTATCCCTGGACTGTGGAACAGTCTGATGAAAGCGAGTTTATTTCTGCCTGGAACAGAGTTTATGATATATTCCGGCAGCAGGGTGCGGATAATGCCCTGTTTGTCTATTCTCCTTTTATCCTTAATGAAAAAGGTTATGACCGGGTGGAGCGTATCCTGGCTGCGATCAAAGATACGGTGAGTATTATTGCTCTGGATGGATACGGGCCCAGTCCGGATAATCCGCAGGGTTTATCTTTCAATGAACTGTTCTCAGAATGCATGCTGCGCCTGGAAAAATTCAATATTCCTTTTATGATCGGTGAATTCGCCTCTGAATCGGATAAAGAAAATTTTTATTCTTCCTGTGATGCTCTGCTTCGTTCCGGAGCTTTTCCTCAATTGCTGGCTATTACTTATTTTGATATTGAAAAATATGAACGCGGCGCCTGGAGATATTTCAGTGTAGATACTATTTCCCGGACAGTTCAGTCTTATCAGGCAGACGGATTTTACCGTGTCTCTCCGGACCGGTTTCTGGAAAGCATTGCGTCTTTTCAGTCTTTTTCCCATTATTACTGGGGTGATGGTCTGGAAAACACCGATCTTTCCGCTGAAGTATATTTTTCCGATTTAGAGATCAGTAAAACAGTTACTGTAACCGTGGCTGATTCTGTTCTGCGCCTTTCGGCTGATACTGATCAGGCCGGAGAGGAATATGTCCTGGACCTTGTTTCCGGTTTGATCGTGCATGGCGTAAATGAGCTTGATTTTCTCTCCGCAGAGGAAGATTATCAGGCTGCAGTCAGGGAAATGATCTCTTTGGTCTCTGCTCTGGCCGGTGTTCTGATTACGGGAGAAGAACAAAGCAGACTGAAAAAGATCGAAGCTTATCTTTCTGCCGTAGATTACCGTATTCTGCATCCTGATGCATCTGCGGTTGTAATGCCTGAACTGCCGGAGAAAGTCTCTACCGGGCCCGACCGCAGGGTTATTATTGAATTTGAGTCAGGCACTTTGCTGCCGGAACAGTTTTCCCGGTTCTGGGCTGAAGTGCAGTACGGGGAAAATGTCGAGTACTGGGATATAACTCCGCAAGCTCTTTCTTCTGACGGCAAATCTATTTCTCTGCAGTTTTCTTCTCAGTTTGACGCTATGACCGTAGCCATGAGATTTTATGGTATGGATCAGGAAGGAAAACAGACCCGGTTTACAGATCCGGTACTGGTCTTTGTCGATGCCGGGACCAGTACTATATCTATGCCTCAATTGCCGGCAGAAGCGGTTACTTCTGCCAATGGTACGGCAGAGATAGATTTTCTTTTTGGCAGTTTATTTTCCGCTCAGCTTAATGATCTCTGGGCGGAAGTAAGTTATGAGGGAAAAACAGAATACTGGGACCTGCATCCCAGTATGCTTTTTTCTGACGGGTCAGGATTCAGTATCCAGTTCAGTTCTGAATTTGACGGCAAGATCTTGAACCTGAGATTATACGGATTTGACCGGGAAAACAAACAGACAGAATTCAGTAATGAGGTCGTTCTGAAAGTCATTTCTTCTGCCAGCCAGGCGGTAATGCCTCTGCTTCCGGAAAAGATAGAAACTGAAGCAGGGATAACGACAAAAATAGTTTTTACCGGCGGACACCTGTTTGCTTCACAGCTTAATGATCTCTGGGCAGAAGTGAGTTATGAAGGAAAAACAGAATACTGGGACCTGCATCCGGCCATGCTTTCTTCTGACGGGTTTTCTTTTGAGATCGTGTTCGATCCTGTTTTCCGGGGCAAGACCCTGAACCTGCGTTTATACGGATTTGATACAGAAGGCAGGCAGACTTTGTTTACCAATCTGATCCAGATAACCGTAAATTAAAAAAATATAGCGATTGTTTTTTTCGGATAATATTTTTCCCGGTTTTGATTTATTTTTTGTCTGCAAATGAGTGAGCCCTTTTTGTTTTTGTGTAAAGGCAGAAATATCAGAAAAAATGCCCTGTTTTTACTGGATTATTAAAAAAAATTTTTTAAATTCTGGAAAAATGAAGATAAAGTGGTAGAATAAATTCATACCAAAATATAGCAGTTCACACCAGGGTAAACACAATATCTTGTGGCTATAACTAAAATTATTTGAAAATCTGCTCTTTTTAAAGCTTTTCTTTTTTCGGCGTTTTAATACTTCGAGACAGCTTTCTGATCCTGTTCAAGTATCTTGTACAGATCAGACGGTTTTTTCCCCGGGCGAAGGGAAACGAAGGGGGTTAGGTTCTTGTCTTTTTAAAGATAAACAGGAGAACTTCAAGCCACTATCCTGTAGGCTACAGGATGGTTTTGCCCCATAGTCTGCCCTTCCTTTAGAATTCAGTTTTTGCCGAAATGATCAGCTGGACCGGATACAGGTTTTTTAAAACAGAGATCGGTTTTTGCTCCGGATCTGTCGGTATTTGCAAGTAAAGATAAAAAGTCTTTTAGTATTTCAGGAGGTGATATATGCAGACTGCAGTGGCTCATCTGACTTCGATCGTAAAAAGAAACGGAAAAGACGAATCATTTAATCCGCAAAAGATAACCAATGCCTTGATCAAAGCAGGTCAGGCTTCAGGCGAGTTCGGAGAAGAACAGGCTAAAAAATTGACCATCAAAGTAGTGGCTCTGGCTCATCAGCTGATAGTCGACCGTTCTCCCACAGTAGAAGAAGTTCAGGATATTGTGGAAGAAGTTTTGCTGGCTTCTCCTTTCCGCAGAACAGCCAAGTCTTATATTCTTTACCGTGATCAGCATGCCAAGATCAGAGAGATATCTCCCCGTTTTAATGTGGACCTGGTAGATCAGTATCTGCAGAAAATAGACTGGCAGGTCAATGAGAACAGTAATATGAGTTATTCTCTGCAGGGTCTTAATAATTATGTTTCTTCCGAAATAAGCAAGATCTACTGGCTGAATAAGATTTATCCTCAGGATGTGCATAATGCCCATTCCCGGGGAGATCTGCATATCCATGATCTGGGCCTGCTCAGCGTATACTGCGTGGGCTGGGACCTGCAGGACCTGCTGACCCACGGTTTTACCGGTGCCAAGGGCAAGATCGAATCAGGTCCGGCCAAACATCTGCGCAGCGCTCTGGGCCAGATCGTCAATTTCTTTTATACTCTGCAGGGTGAAGCTGCCGGTGCCCAGGCTTTTTCCAATTTCGATACTTTGCTGGCTCCTTTTATTTATTATGACGGTTTAAGCTACAAAGCAGTAAAACAGGCTTTGCAGGAATTTCTTTTTAATGTCAATGTGCCTACCAGAGTCGGGTTTCAGACCCCTTTTACCAATGTCACTCTGGACCTTACAGTACCTTCTTATTATGCTGATCAGGCTGTGATCGTAGGGGGAAAAGTTCAGGATAAGACTTATAAGGAATTCAAGAATGAAATGGATATGTTTAACCGCGCTTTTCTGGAAGTGATGCTGGAAGGGGACGCCAAGGGGAGAGTGTTTACTTTTCCCATACCGACCTATAACATATCCAAAGATTTTGACTGGAACAATCCCAACCTGTCTCTGCTCTGGGAAGTGACAGCTAAATACGGTCTGCCTTATTTTGCCAATTTTGTCAATTCCGATATGAAACCCGAAGATGCCCGGTCCATGTGCTGCCGTCTGCGTATCGATAACCGGGAACTGAACCGCAGAGGCGGCGGTCTGTTCGGAGCAGCTCCTTTGACCGGTTCTATCGGGGTCGTGACCATTAATATGCCCAGGCTGGGTTATCTTTCCGAAGATGAGGACGAGTTTTTGAGCCGTCTGGACAAACTGATGGAAACAGCCAAGGAAAGCCTGGAAATAAAAAGAAAGATCCTGGAACGGTTTACTGACGGAAATCTTTATCCTTATATGCTGTTTTATCTGCGCAATGTCAAAAAGCGTTTTAACTGCTACTGGAAAAATCATTTTTCCACTATCGGTCTGGTAGGCATGAATGAAGCCTGTCTGAACCTTCTGGGTGAAGATATCGGCAGTGAAAAAGGCCTGGCTTTTACCAATAAAGTGCTTGATTTTATGAGGGATAAGCTGGTTGCTTTTCAGGAAGAAACCGGAAACAGCTATAACCTGGAAGCAACTCCGGCTGAGGGCACTTCTTTTCGCCTGGCCCAGCTGGACCGCAAACATTACCCTGACATTGTCTGTGCCAACAGTCATTTTGAAGGAGCGCCTTTTTACACCAATTCCACGCAGCTGCCGGTAAATTATACTGACGACCTGTTTGAACTGCTTGATCTTCAGGATGAGACTCAGGCCAAATATACCGGAGGAACAGTAGTGCATTTTTTTGTAGGAGAAAAAATAGACAATATTGCGGCTATGAAAAATATGATCAAAAAGATCTGTAATGATTACCGCTTGCCTTATTTTTCCATTACTCCTACTTTCAGCGTCTGTTCTTCCTGCGGTTATTTTCCCGGAGAAGTCCAGACCTGTCCCAAATGCGGTTCCAAGTGCGAGGTCTATTCCCGGGTAGTGGGTTATCTGCGTCCGGTTAACCAGTGGAACCGGGGTAAGCAGGAAGAGTTCCGGATGAGAAAAACCTTGAAATTATGAACATCGGCGGAATTCAGAAATTTTCTTTGATCGATTATCCGGAAAAGATCGCAGCCTTGCTGTTTACTCAGGGCTGTAATTTCCGCTGTCCTTTCTGCCATAATCCTGAACTGGTACTTCCGGAAAAATTCGGTCCGCTGATCCGGGAAGAAGATATCTTTGCCTGGCTGCAAAAACGCAGGGGCCAGCTGGAAGGGATTGTGGTTACAGGAGGTGAGCCTACTTTGCATTCCGACCTGCCTGAATTCATGGCCAAAATCAAAGCTTTAGGCTTTTCCCTGAAACTGGATACCAACGGCAGTAATCCCCAAATGCTTGGGAAGCTGATAAATTCCGGTCTGGTCGATTTCGTGGCCATGGATGTCAAAGCCCCTTTGAATAAATACAGTACTCTCTGCGGCACAGGCTGTGATCTGCTGGCCATTAAAGAAAGTATCGAATTGATCATCAGTTCCGGCTTAAAACATCAGTTCCGTACTACTCTGGTCAGGCCTCTTCTGGAATATGACGATGTAGCAGAGATCATGGAACTGATCCGGGGTTCAAAAAGTTTCCGGATCCAGAAATTTGTCAACAGCGGCAAAGTCCTGGATCCCTCTCTGCTTTCCCGAAATCAGTTTTCTTTAGACCAGTTTGACGAACTGCAGAAAACAATCGAAACAAAAATGAAAATTGCCTGCTCTCAGCCCTTGCCTGAATTCAGTTTATCTCCGGACCAGGCCGAGTGCGTTTAGTCCGGCTCATCCTTTTTTAAAAATAATTCTATTCGGCGGGAAAAGACTTAACTGCTGTCCGGCCTTATGATATAGTTATAAGTCAGATCTGATTTAAGCAGCAAAGGAGGCCCAGTGAGCAGAGAAAATATAATAAATGATCAGGGAAAAGAAAAAATAATTTCTTTTATTGTAAAAGATCTGGGATTAAAAGAATTTTCGGTGCGCAACACCGTATCCCTTTTAGAGGATAAAGCCACAGTCCCTTTTATTTCCCGTTACCGCAAAGAAAAAACCGGTAACCTTGATGAGACCAAGGTAAAAGCAATTGCCGAAAAACTGCAGTATTTTACTGAGCTGCAGGAGCGCAAACAGACTGTGCTCAAGACTATTGCCGAACAGGGCCAGCTTTCTCCTGAGCTTAAACAAAAAATAGAGATATGCCGGGAAAAACAGATCCTGGAAGACCTTTATCTTCCTTTTAAACCGAAAAAACGTACCCGGGCTACTCTGGCCAGGGAAAAAGGCCTGGCCCCTCTGGCAGAGATAATGCTTGATCCTCAGACCAGGGGATCGAAACAGGACCTGGTCTCTCCTTTTATAGATCAGGAAAAAGGAATAGCTGATTATGAACAGGCTGTAAGCGGAGCCTGTGATATTATTGCCGAAACTATTGCCGAAAATGCTGATCTGCGTGATCTTCTGCGTAATCTGATGCTGACTACGGGAAAATTGTCTTCTAAAGTCCAGAAAAAATGGGCTGAACAGAAAACCAAATATGAGACTTATTATAATTATTCCGAACCGGTTAAAAATGTGCTTTCTCACCGGATCCTGGCTTTGCGCCGCGCTACCAGAGAAGGGGTACTGTCCTGGAAAATAGAAATAGACGAAGAGAAAGCGTATGATCTTATCCGCAGCCGGATCATTTTTTCTGAGCATTGTCTGTTCCGGGATGAGCTTTGCCTGGCCATAAAGGATAGTTGCAGCCGGCTGTTGTTTCCTTCTCTGGAAACAGAAGTTTTTCTTGTAAAATTTCAGCAGGGAGAAAAAGAGGCCATATCCGTATTTTCCAAAAATCTGAAAAATCTGCTTCTGGCCCCGCCTGCGGGAGAAAAAAATATCCTGGGCCTTGACCCGGGATTCCGTACCGGATGTAAATCCGCGGTTATAGATAAAAACGGTAATTTTTTACAGTATCGGCAGATATTTCCACATCCCCCCCAGAACAAAAGAGAGGAAGCCAAAAAGATTCTTTCTGCTTTGATCTCTGAATATGATATTGACCTGATCGCTATCGGAAACGGTACTGCTTCCAAAGAAACTTATATTCTGGTCAGAGAACTGATTGCGGAAAACAAACTCAAAGCTAAAGCAGTAGTTGTATCTGAAGCCGGTGCTTCTGTATATTCAGCTTCAGAAACAGCGATCAGAGAATTTCCTGATCTGGACCTTACTGTGCGGGGAGCTATTTCCATTGCCCGCAGACTGCAGGACCCTCTGGCTGAACTGGTCAAGATCGATCCTAAAGCCATAGGTGTAGGCCAGTATCAGCATGATGTCAATCAGACCAGGTTAAAAGATTCTCTGGGCTTTACCGTGGAATCCTGTGTCAATTATGTAGGTGCTGACTTAAATACTGCTTCGGCAGCTTTGCTTTCCTATGTTTCAGGCATCGGTCCTTCTCTGGCTGAAAAGATCGTGGCTTTCCGCAAAGAGCACGGATCATTCTGTTCTAAACAGGAATTGCTCAAAGTGCCCAGACTGGGAGAAAAAGTCTTTGAACAGTGCGCCGGTTTTCTGCGTCTCAGTCAGGGCCGCAATCCTCTGGATAATTCTGCTATTCATCCGGAACGCTATGCTCTGGTCGAGGCCATGGCTTCTGACTGCAATGTTTCAGTTTCTGATCTGATCAAAGATCAGGACCTGGATAAAAAGCTGGACCTTAACCGTTATGTGGGCGGAGATGTCGGTCTGCCTACTTTGCGCGATATTGTCAAGGAGCTGAAAAAACCGGGGCTGGACCCCAGAAAAGAATTTTCCTGTCTGGAATTTTCTTCTGAGATCAATGATCTGGATGATCTGGCTCTGGATATGGTACTGCCCGGTAAAGTGACCAATGTCACTAATTTCGGGGCTTTTGTCGATATTGGTGTGCATCAGGACGGACTGGTGCATATTTCCAAAATGAGCCGATCCTTTGTACGTGATCCTCATCAGATCGCAGCTGTGGGAGATACGATCAAAGTAAAGATCATTTCTTTGGATAAAGACCTGAAACGCATCAGCCTGGAAATAGTAGAATAATTTGGGGTCAGGTCTTGACATAGGACATTTTGCCTATGATCTAAAGGGCGGGGGCAAGCCGCCGCCCCTACGATTAATTTTTTATCTTAGAGGAACGGGCAGACTCTTTCCTTACAGGACAATTGTAATAAACCTTTTGCCTGTTTTTTTATTAATCCCCATTCTCTTGCGCCGGAGGCGGTAATTGTGACTTGTCTCATGTAACTTGTCACTTTTTTTTGATTTCTGTGTAAACTCTTTACAGATCTGTAAGATTATTTTTCACTCTGTTTAAAAAGATTTACATTCTTACCTGAAATCTGTTTTTATCCTGATCTGGCGCTTTTATTTCTGCATAAAATAATGTATTTTTCTGGCACGGTTTATGCTATGTGTTAAGCGGAAAATAATATATATATTGGTCCGGGTTTATTGTAAAAGGGAGGTGCAATATGAATAGACATTCAGGTATTTTTCTTTTTCTGATCCTGATATTTTCCGGATGCAGCACTTTATCAGTTAAGTCGGATTATAATTCTGATTTTGATTTTTTCCGTTTAAAGACTTACGCCTGGCTGGTAACTGAGGAGACTGATTCCAGTAAGCCGGGATTCGGATATCCCGGACTGGATGAGTATATCAAACAAGCCATAAACCGAAAACTGCTTGTTTCAGGTTATCAGGAGCTGAAGTCAGGAAAACCTGATTTTCTGGTCGGGTACCATTCTGCGGTGGAAGAAAAATTTGATTTTCAGTCTGCCTGCGAGTATTCAGGTATGCGTCTTCATTACTGGGATTATCAGGCCCGCTACCGTTCCTGTCCTGTGGCAGCCCGCACTTATGCCAAAGGCACTCTGGTTATTGACATCATCGATCCTGAAACCGATACTATTGTCTGGCGGGGCTCAGCTCAGTCTGATATTTATCAGTACGGAGGACGCACGGAACAGCAGGACCGCATCAGCCGGTCAATAGATAAGATCCTGCAGCAGTTTCCTCCTTATTGACATTATGCAGTTTCAGCAGCTAAGATAAGAATAACAGGAGTTTAATTCCGGCACAGGTGCCGCTAAAATCAGATCATGTCATTTTTTTTCCGGTCTTTGCCTTGTAAATTTATTTTTTTTATTTTTTTGCCGGTACTGCTTGGCCCTGTATCAGCACTTAAAGCCGGGGATATTTCCCGGCCTAAGATCGGCCTGGTCCTGGGCGGGGGAGGAGCGCGCGGTGCTGCTCATGTGGGAGTATTAAAAGTTCTGGAAGAGAACAGGGTCCCTGTAGATTTTATTGTCGGTACCAGTATGGGCGCTATTGTGGGCGGTTTTTATGCTGCCGGACTTTCCCCCCGGGAAATGGAAGACATTTTTAAGCAGATAGACTGGCAGGACCTTTTTCACGATTTTCCTTCCGAAGAATATCTTTCTTTCCGGCATAAAAAAGACCTGCAGCGGCTCATGGAATTTGAATTAGGAGTCAAATCCGGAGGCCTGGCTTTGCCCCGCGGTCTGATCTCAGGCCGGAAACTGGATTTTTTACTGAAAAAATACACTTTATCTGTTTCAGACATAAAAGAATTCGATCATTTGCCGATACCATTCCGGGCTGTGTCTACTGATCTGGCCACAGGAGACAGAGTAGTACATAACAGCGGCGATCTGGCTGATGCCATCAGGGCCAGTATGTCCATACCGGGACTGTTCCCTCCGGTAGAGATCAACAGCAGATTTTTGATCGACGGAGGAGTGACTGATAATCTTCCGGTTCAAGTGGCTAAAGATATGGGGGCTGATATAATTATTGCCGTGGATGCAGGCATGCCTGTTTTGAACCCGGAAAAGCTGAGGTCTTTTGTCGATATTAGCGGACAGGTGGTCAATATTTATACTAAAAAAAATACTGACCTGTCTCTGGCTCTGCTTAAAGCAGACGACATTCTGATCAGGCCGGAATTAAATGATATCTCTACCCGTGATTTTGTCCGTACTCAGGAAGCAGTTTTTGCCGGAGAAAAAGCAGCTCATGCTCTGGTCCGGGAAATAAAAAAGTATTCTCTTTCTTCGTCTGAATTTGAAACTTTTCTTTCTCTGCAGAGAAGAGCAGAATCCGGACCTGTGACCGTGGATTTTATCCGGGTCAGAAAAGAAGGAATCTCAGATCCTGAAAGTATACGCAAAAAAATAAAGACCAGGCCCGGTGACAGACTTGATCTGGATGTCCTGGAAAAGGACCTGACCAGTATTTATGCTACCGGTGATTTTGAAACTGTCAGTTTTTCCTTAAGCAGAAAACAAGAACAGCAGGGTCTGGTGATAGAGGCCAGAGAAAAGTCCTGGGGCCCTGATTATCTCCGTTTCGGGTTTAATCTTTCCGATGATTCCGAGGGTAACAGCTCTTATACTGCTTTGGCTGATCTGCGTCTGACCAGGCTTAATCATCTGGGCGGAGAATGGCAGAACATTGTGCAGATAGGCAGGACCCGCGGTATTTTTTCTCAGTTTTACCAGCCTTTGGAAAACAGTGATACTTTTTTTCTGGCCCCTTATCTGAATCTGGAACGCAACCGGGAAGATGTTTATAATGACAATGAACGCATCGGGGAATACGATATTGAAAATATTTATGCCGGACTTGACCTCGGGGTCAATTTTGCTTCTCAGGCCAGGCTCAGGGCAGGAATTGTCAGCGGTTCTGTAGATGCAGAACAGAAGACCGGGTCCAGGGCCATCCCTGAATTTAAAAATATAAATAAAGCAGCTTATCTGGCCAGGGCTGAATACGATCAGTTCGATAATCACCGTTTTCCCAAAAAAGGAATCAAGGGCAGTATTGATCTTTATGTTTCCGATACCGGATTAGGTGCTGATTATTCTTACCGCAGGATTGAAGCCGGTCTGTCCGGAGTCAGGACTTTTAAAAACAGACATACTGTGCTGGCCAATATTGAAGCCGGGATCAGCCTTGATCAAAAAACGCCTTTTTATGATCAGTTTACTCTGGGCGGTCTGCTGGCTCTTTCCGGGTATAAAGACAAACAATTGCGCGGCCAGCATAAATTTTTGACTGATCTGGTTTATTATTACAAACTGGGCGATTTAGGCTTTGCTAAAAAAGGAGTATACCTGGGCGCTGCTCTGGAAGCAGGCAATATCTGGAATGAACGCCGGGATATCGATGCTGACGATCTTCTCTGGGGCGGCACCTTGTTCCTGGGCCTGGATACTCTGCTTGGCCCTCTGTATATCGGCTACGGAGAAACTGAAGGCAGCGCTGAAGGCCGCTTTTACCTTTTACTCGGCCGTACTTTTTAGCAGCAGCAGTGTCGCCTTTTTTTCTATCCTGTTATTCCCCGGTCCGGGATAGTATCCGGTCTTTTCTGTTCATAGTAATAAGATCAAATCTTGCTTAAATAAGTCAAAAACTCTAAAATATAGGTTCAGGAGGTATCTGTTTAATAGTCTTCGACTTAACAAAAGAAAGGCCAGGTATGTTCGGTTTATCTAAATATTTTTGTTTTTTATTGCTGTCTTTTTGTTTTTCTTGTTTTTCTTTGCAGGCCCAGGACCCGCAGTCTCTGATCAGAGAAATGATGGTCTCAGGTTTTGATCCGGGTAAAGCCGACCTGCTTTACGGTCAGTGGGATGAGGTAAAACCGATCATGCATAGAATGGCTAAAAGCGGCGACAGGAGTCAGATAGATATGGCTGCTGAAATAGTCAGCAACCGCTATGATTCATTTGAAAATACCTGGACTTCCCGGGTTAAACAGTGGGCCGCTAAAAGCGACAAGCCGATCGAGGCCATGGTGCCTACCGGGGGCTGGAAAAAGCCACTGGCTTTGAGAAATTCTTCAGATCCGGCAGACAAGGTCAGATTTATTATTGACGGTTCCAATGCAGATATTGATGCCACAATGTTCGGGAAAACAGAAGTAGTGGAAGATGTGGTTGACGATATTCTGGTAGACTGGGCTGAGAAAACTACAGGACGTTCTTTGCGCCGGCCTGACGGTGTGGATTATGATACAGTCAATAATGTAATGCGCAGATCAGAAGTAACTGTTTTTCCCCGCCATCCTGAAGGGAAAATGAGTCCGGAATTCAAAGCTAAATACCCTGAAGTAGTGCATGAGTCTTATCCCGGTGCAGCAGGACAGCGTTCTCTGGAAGTCACTTATATGCTTGACCGCAAAAAAGCAAAAGCAGATATTGTCCGTTATGACCGCAAGGGAAAATTGATCGTAAAAGGGGGGGAAGTCCAGGTGCTCAGAGATCAGCCTGCGGAAAACGTGATCGAAGACCTGAGCAAAGCCAGATATGACCATTTGAGCAGATCAGCAAAACTCGATGCAGATTTTGAACTGAAGTATAAAAAACATATGCAGGGTCTGAACAAGTCCGGACAGGATGAGCTTACTGCTAAAATGCTGGAACGGATGATTGTGGAAGAATCCTCTCTTAAAGGATACAAACCTCAATCTCATCCTTTGTTCGATAAAGCGCAGCAGGTCAAAAAGGCTTTGCGGGAAAGTGATGATGCTGCAATAAAACAGGCTTTGGGGTCTCAAAGTCTGGATGATTTTGTCAGTCAGGCCAGAGGAGAGATCAACCGGATCGGAGGCGAAAATAAGATGCGCCTGACTGAGATGATGGACGATGCTTTTGTTCCCGGCAGATCAGGAGAAAATCTGGATCAGGCCCTTAAAGGAGCAGGCCGGGCTGACAAAGCTGCCAGAGCTTTGACTGTGCTCGGCTACGGATATGATGCTGCTGACGCATATCTTAAGGCCAGGAAAGGAGAAAAAGGCGTAGCTGTGGGCAAAGCCCTGGTCGCAGCTGTGGCTGCTGACGCAGCTGCTTCTTCTGCCGGAGCCGCTGCCGGAGGCGCTGTTGCTGCAGCAGGCGGTGGAGGGATCTTGTCCGGAGCTGCTGCTGTCGGTTCAGGCATAGGCGCTGCTGTAGTGGCCGGAGCAGCTGTATCCTGCGGACTGGATTATACTGAACAGGGGATTAAAAATATAATGGGCGGTTATAAAGCCGATGCTTCGGTAGAAAAAATATTTTTGACCGGAGATAAGATCAAAGATTTTTCCCGCATGACACCCGCACAGATCAAAAAGGAAGTTGAGAAATACTGGGATTCTACAGGGCAGTGGGGCGGGGCTTATTACGGCAAAATGGGAGATAAGGAAGAACAGCAAAACAGGGTCCGGGAGATATATGAAAAAGCCCTGGAAACTCAGGACCGGCTGGTTCAGGGCCTGGTACGTAACCAGGTCACTGCTGATATCTTTGCCGATGAACTGGCTAAGATCTATGATAAATTCAGACAAGGCAAGATTGATGTCTCAGAACTGGAAAAAGAGAAAAAACGGCTCAGGGACGGTTTGCCCGGGATTGTTAGTAAACGTCTGGAAGAAAAAGAATACCGGGCGTATAAAGATTATTTCCAGGAGGCTGAAAAAAAAGCGGAAAAACGCGGTATCTGGGACAGGATTGTAAACCAGGATAAAAATACTCCGGAAAACCGGGCCAGGGCGGATGCCCATATTCAGGATATGCGCGATACAGCAGAGATCATTGAAAGCATTATTTCCGATTTTGACGCTCATTACGCACAGCTTAATTCAGTGTATAAAAATGATCCTGATCCGGAAACAATGCTTAATATTTTTGCTTCTATGCGGCGCGATCATAATGATCTTATTGCTCAGATGTCGGTTCTCAGGCGCAAAGCCTCTTCTTTGATGAAAGAACTGCATTATACTTTTGCTCAGGACGATGATCTTACCGGATTTTATGAACGCAGGGGCCAGGTGGCAGGGATATTAAACCGTTTTTCTCAATTGGCCAGAGAAAAACAGGACCTTTATGCTGCCTTAAAACAGGTATTCACTGATTTTAAAAAGAAAGATAAAGAGCGCAAAAAAAAGATAGCCGGAGCAGAACAGGCAGAGGCAAAGGAAAAAGACGGGGATAAAGACGGACCAGACCAACAGGATGCAGATAAAGATGAAAATGTGCCGGTCTGGGTCAGAGAATCAAAAGTGAAAAAAAAGGAAGATCAAAATAAGGATCAAAATAAAGATAAGCCTGCTTTTGTTTCCCGTTCCGGAACAGATCGGGGCAGTGATCTGTTCCGGGAAGAGCCTGATCCGGAACCTGAATTTCGAGATGAGTTCAGGATCAAGGCAGTAAGCGCAGATACTGTAGACAGGAAAAAAGACGGTAAAATATATCTGTGCCTTAAGACCAGTGACTCAGCCACAGTGATCATCAGCATGCGGGGCAGAGACCGGATCATCGAGGGGAAAGAAGCAGTAGCCCTTCTTATGGAAAAAGGTTATTTTTATTACCTGGCCGGAGCAGGCATAGTTGCTTCGGAAAAATATGATTCTTTTTTTGCTCAGAAAAAAGAAAACAGAAAAAAATTGAAACCTGTTCCTCTTCCGGAAAAAAAGCGTCAGGCTCAGCGCTCGGGATCAGACTGTTCTCAAGTCTGCGCTGCAGCTGATGCCTGCAGAGTGAGGCTGAAAGAGATAGAGGCCGAATATAAGGGGAGCAGAGCAATGAGAACCAGAGATTACTGGGATAAGATCACTTGTCCTCAGAGGATCCATGCGTGTGAGCAGTGCCGTGCTTCAGGCGCAAAAAAGAAAAAAACCATGGACAACATATACGGGGTCAGGGAAATGCCTGAAGACCAGCTTAAATAAGAAAGGGGATCGATGAAAAAAACAGTCAGTTTGATTTTTTGCCTTGTGTTTTGCCTTTCTCTTCTGGCAGGTTCGTACATGGACCTGAAGCCCGGATCATCTGAGAAAAAAGATGCAGACCGTGTTTTCGGCAATACTGTGCGGGAAATGTTTTCTCTCAGGCGATATGATTATTCTCCTCAGGGACACGACCTGAAACGTCTTTCCCTGGTTTTAAAAGAAGACCGTAAGATCATTGAGAGCATAGAGCTTTATTTTAAAGCCGTTTATCCGCCGCAGGAGGTAAAGCAGTGGTTTTCTCTGGACATGCCTGATCAGACTTCCTTTGACCGTGAAGGCAATCTTATCGAATATTATACAGATCAGGGCCTGGCTTTGTATTATGACGGGCCTCAGCCCGGTTCCGGGGTAAGGATGCTGAGCCATTATGATCCGTTGGCAACAGTAAAAAAAATACCGCTTGATCAGTACGGTACTGGCAGGGAAAAAGGCAGGTTATATCTGGGCGCAGCAGTTTCCGGATATTCCGGAGAAGGGATTAAGATCGTGTCAGTGAGTTCTTCGTCTCCCGCGTCCCGGGCCGGTCTCAGGTCCGGGGATATTATTTTGGAAATGGGAAACAATAAGTTTTATGCCCGGGACATAGATCCCGGGGAATTCGTATCTGTACTGGAGATGATGTCCGGTAAAAAACCGGTTTCTTTTTTAATCCAAAGAGGCAGCAAAAAATTTTCCCTTGAAATCAGCCTGGTCCGGATCAGTGAAGAAGAGAGACAGAGACGTTATCTGTTAGACAGGGAACAGGCTGAGCAATATAAAAAAGAGGCCAGGTCTTTGTGGGAGGATAGGCGCTATAGAGAAGCAATACCTGTTTTGGAAAAGATAACGGCTCTGGACCCGCAAGACAGTGCTTGTCTGGCCCTGCTTGGCTATTCCTATGATAAAACCGGGCAGATTGATAAAGCAATTACAGCTTTAACCGGATCTTTGGCTTTGAAAGAGGAATTTTCTCCGGCCTTGCTTTTGGGCCGTATCTATGCAGAACAAAAACAATACGCTAAAGCGATCCCATATCTGGAAAAAGCAGTGGATTTGCAGAAAAATCCGGGCAAAGACCTTACTGCCCTGGAAACCCTGGGTGTTTGCTATTTTGAAGAAAAACAATTTCAGGATTCTTTAAATATTTTTGTCAGGTCTTACAAGATCAAGCGAACCAGCCCTTTGAGCGTTTTTTATCTGGGAGCTTGTTCCGACAAATTGGGGAAGATCAAGAATGCTGTCTATTATTATAGGAAATATCTGAGTCTTAGTCATGGCAATTCCACCATGCAGTCTCTGGCCAGGACCAGGCTGAAGGCTTTAGACAGAGCTTCAGGCAGTAAAAGCAAGACTTCGGACTCAGTTTTAAAAATTTTCAAGGCTATTAACCGGGAGATGGAGGATTTTAACCGGGATTGATCGATCCGGCCTGTTACTGACAAGTTGATTAAAAGTTATAATTAAAACAAAAAAATAGTTTTGTTTTGAGTTTACTATTGGATTAAATAGTAAGGATATAACGATAAGCTGATCTGAGGTCAGATTGTGATATCGACTTTGTTGGGGCCGATAAGTTCGATGCCTCTGTGCTGTACAGTTTTAGCCACGTTTTTGATTGCTTTTACAGTCTGCATCGAACGCTCATTCAGCTCGCGCATGGTGTTGTGTACTCTGGATGCGGCTATCCGTTGTGAAGCACTGATCTCTGCAGGTGTGGTTTGTTGTGAAATACCCTGGATTTCAGGCATAGTCCTTTCTCCTTGCTTTAAGATACATCTAAATAATATATAACATATAAGCTGAAGAATTTCCAGTGAGCCGGAATAGGCTTGCTTTGGCTTTGATTTCAAGCTTTAAATCCGGGTCTTATCGGCTTAACCGTCTGCCGCTTAAGCGGTTAGCAGAAGGATTTTATTTTTTTAATTTCTTTACTTGACAGGGGTATTTTTTTAGCTATACTCTCTACCAGAGTGAGTATATACTCATAAAGTTATTTATTGTTTCAGGCCGGGCTGCGGAAAGCAGAGGCTTAAGCTGAGGCAGAGAAATAGCTGTGATCCGGAAGATCAGTCGAATGTCAGACACAGGCCGTCCTGTGGACATTGCTGTCAGTCAGAATGATTCCGCGATCCTGCTTCAGGCCAGGCAGCTTAAATTTGTTTTTGAGCAGGCCGTTCCTGAAAAGGCAGAACAGTTAAAAGAAGGAGGGCTTGCCATGGGGAAAAATTTTAAATGTCCGGCTTGCGGCGAAAAACTGGAAATGGAAGATGTGTTGGAAGTAGGTGATATTTTCGATTGTCCTGAATGTCTGAGTGAACTGGAACTGGTCAGCCTGAAACCGCTTAAGATCAAAGAAGTTGACTATTCCTTTTCTGAAGACGATGAAGAAGAAGAGGACGAATAATTTCCTGATAAGATATGACAACATAGCCAGGCCAAAGCAAAATTTATAAAAACATTTGCGCTTTGGGAAAATATGGCAAGGCAGCTCATTAAGGGCTGCCTTTTTTTTTGCGTCTTGACAAAATTTTCTGCTTTGATAAATTTAAGGCAGGAGAAAAAATGCGTCATCTTATAATCAAAGAATTAAAAGAACACGCTCCCTTTACCGGTTTAGGTGCAGTTTCCGGCATAATTCTGATGTTTTTTTTCCGCAGGCTTTCTCTGGATCTTGCCTACAATCTTTTTTACACGCTTCACCCCATACATGTTCTGTTAAGCGCTCTGGTCACTGCTGCCATGTACCAGAAGCATAAATGCGGTAAAGCCCGCAAATGCAGTATCTGGCTGCTTCTGGTCATCGGTTATCTGGGTTCTATCGGAGTGGCTACTTTAAGCGATTCTTTGATCCCTTATCTGGGAGAGGTCATGCTTGATATGCCTCACCGCCATGTGCACCTGGGTTTTATTGAAAAGCCGGTTCTGGTCAATGGTATGGCTCTGGTAGGCATCATAATCGCTTATTTCAATCCTATGACCAAATTCCCTCATTACGGCCATGTTTTTTTAAGTACCTGGGCTTCTCTGTTTCATCTGCTGATGGCCGGTGCCGCAGCTCTGGCCTGGGGCTCTTATGCTGCCGTGTTTATTTTTCTTTTTATTTCTGTCTGGATTCCCTGCTGTATCAGTGATATAGTCTTTCCTTTGCTTTTCGTAAAAGAAGACAGGGCTGAGATCAGCAGTACCGGTTAAGCTTGATTCTTAATATAACGGAGGTCTTAATATGTGGTCATTACATACCAGGATGTTTTTATTGTTAGCTGTATTATTTGCTATTCTTTATGGACTGGCAGTGGTTATCGGCACTGCCATGGGTATGCATAATTTTTATTTTTATGTTTTTCTGTCTCTGGGCCTGATGTCTATCCAGTATATGCTGGGGCCTAAACTTGTGGAATGGTCCATGCGTGTGCGCTACATCCAGCGTTCGGAAAACCCCGCACTTTATGCTATGGTCGAGGAGCTGGCCAAAAAAGCAGGACTGCCTGTGCCCAGAATAGGTATAGCAGGAATTTCTCTGCCTAATGCTTTTGCCTTCGGCAGAGGGATCAAAGACAGCAGAGTCTGTGTCACTAAAGGTATTCTTAAGCTGCTCGATGAAAAAGAACTTAAAGCAGTCCTGGGACATGAGCTGAGCCATATAAAAAATAGAGATATGGTTACAATCACTTTGCTTTCTGTTATTCCCATGATCCTTTTCCGCATTGCCTGGCATTTTTTGTGGTTCGGCGGAGGCAGAAGAAGAGAGCAGGGCAATACAGTACTTATCGGACTGGCTGCTTTTGTTTTTTATTTTATCACCAATCTGCTGGTGCTTTATGCTTCCCGGATCCGGGAATACTTTGCGGACAAAGGATCTGTGGAACTGGGTAATTCTCCCGACGCCCTGGCTTCTGCTTTGTATAAACTGGTCTATGGTTCAGCCCGCATGGATAAAGCCGCTTTGAAAGATTCCGAAGGACTAAAGGCTTTTTTTGTCAATGATCCGTCAAGGGCCAGAAAAGAGATCTATGATCTGTCCGAGATAGATAAAGATAAAAGCGGTACTATCGACCCTTATGAGCTGAGAGCTCTGCGTTCTCAGAAAGTAAAGATCAGTTTAGGGGACAGGATGATGGAAGCTTTCAGCACTCACCCTAATATGCTGAAACGGATCAGACAGCTTTCTCAATATTATCCTCATTAAAGGTCTGCGTTTTATTTTGACCCTGTAAAGATCACGGGTGATAACTGATTTGTGTAAAGCATATATACAAATGTTTGCATTCTATGCATTGTTTTTGCCTTTTGTTTTTTTCCTGAACACCGGCCTGTTTTTATCCTGAAAAATAAAGCTTTTTTTTTGTTTTTCGTTTTTTGTTTCTGGCACAAAGTTTGCTTTGTTTGTTTTGAAGCAGCTTAAAATGTCAACAATAAGATTTTGCTCATAAGCCTTGATCACAGCAAAAAGTTTTTTGTTTTAAGCTTAAATTCTGGGGCAGGATATGGGCTATGTCAGAAAATATTACATTTTAATTTTTGTTTATGTATTTAATTGTGCCTGCTCTATAAGTACAGCTGCAGATATAGAAACAGAAACTCCTCCCTGTTGTGTTCTTCCTGAATCGATCACAGGCATAAAATCAGGTGACAGACCTGATAATTTCGCAGAATTAAAATTTGCCATTCCTGATCAGGAACAGCAGATAAAATATCTTGGATTGGACCCTGTACTGCCGGGATTCAGCCTGTCTCAGATATCAGGCTCTGTGCTGGTCCTGGAAGTGTTTACTTCTTATTGTCCCTATTGTGAGAGAGAGACAGAAAAACTTAATCACCTGTATCTTTTGCTGGAACAGCAAGATCTGGACCGGGAAATAAAGATCATTGCCATAGGCATGTCCTGTTTTAAAGCAGAAGCAGAAAGATTTGCCCGCAAAAATAAAGTTCTGTATCCTGTGTTCTCTGATCCGCAAAATAAGACTTATTACCTGATCGGCAGGAAAAGAACTCCTTATCTGGCAATTTTGCTTAAAAACGAAAACAGGGGATATCAGCTGGTCCTGGATCAGGAAGAAACTTTAAGTTCTGCAGAAGAACTTTTAAAACTTATAAGAGAAAAAACCGGGTTTTAAAGAAAGGAGGTAATGTTATCGTGGGGATCGACCATAAAAGATTTTTAAAGGAGGTGAATGAAAATGAACAGAAAAAAAAGTACCGCAATATTGATTTTGTTATGCCTTGCAGCTGCAGTGATCTGTACGGCGCAGATCACAGTATATTGTTATAATGTGCCCCAGGACAGTTCCCGGGTCAGATATTTTTATGTTTTCGGGCCTGACGGAGATCCTAAAAGCGGGGCTGAAGACAATATGCTTACAGTTTATTTTGATCTGCCGGAAAATGAGCCCGGGGACCTGATGATCGCTGTTTATGATCCTACCACAGGAGGTAAAAAAGATTGGCGTAAGACTTCAGCTAATCCCTGGGATACAAAGACTGAATTTTCTCTTTTCGGTAAAGATCTTCTGGCTAAAGAAGAATTCGGGGAAGAAGGTTATGACCGCAGATATTATCAGTTCGGTCCTTTTGCCGGAGAAAAAGGAAAAAAAACAGGCAATGTGTACAGGTTCAGACTGGAAGTAAAGGGAATTTCCGGAGATGACGCTAATCTTTTTAGTATCAAAGTATCTCCTGATTCAGTACAGGCTTTTGTTTATGATATGACTTTCCGTCTTTTGCCTTATCAGGGCGATAAGATGACTTTTTACCCGGAAATAAAAGCAGGGATAAAAAAGATCTTTGTGAAAAATTATGATCTGGACCGTTATGGAGGTGCAAGCACTGTTTATGACCCTGAACAAAAAACCAGATTTACCATCAATGATTCACAAAGCGGAGAATGGTCGGAAACAGTCATACCTCTGGAAATGAGAGAAAGCCGCAGGCTGAGGTATGAGATAATCAAAGGCACACAGCGTTCTGCTCATGCCGGTTTGAAGATCAATGACGAACGGGGAGATCCTGTGCCTATATATTTCCGTAAAGGTAAACCAGAAGTGGCTGTAAAAGCTCCGGTCAGAGAAGAAAAAGGCAGGCCTAACTGCAATACTTTTACCTTTGATGCCACTGAATCCTATGACCCGGATAATCAGGAACTTGCTTTTGCCTGGGATTTCGGAGACGGTACAGGTTCTGATGAAGCTGTAGCAACCCATATCTATGAACAGGGAGGGGATTATCAGGTGACTTTGACAGTCACGGATAATTCCGGACTGGAATGCGATACTGCGGTAATAACTCAGATGGTAAGGGTCAACACACCTCCTGCAGCTGAATTTTATATCCCGGAAAAAACCTGTGTCGGTATGCCTGTGGATATCGATGCTTCTGCTACCACAGATAATACTTTGGAAACACTTTCTTATGTCTGGGATCTGGGCGACGGAAGCACTGCAGAAGGGGTGCGTTTGAGTAAAGTCTATGATCAGGGAGGTAAGTACAGGATCAGACTGACAGTAGATGATCAGGAAAAATCAGCCTGTTCTGTGGACAGTGTAGAAAAGACAATTACAGTCAATACTTCTCCTGAGGCTGATGCCGGAGAAAACATGGATATGTGTCTGGCTGCAGGAGAAAATTACCGGGTCAAATTCGATGCTTCAGCCAGTGTTGACGCAGACCGCGATGACCTTGATTTCCGCTGGGATTTCGGTGACGGCACCACAGGAAGCGGACGTAAAACAGAGCATATCTATGCTCAAGGGGGAGAATATACGGTCAGACTGATCGTAGATGACAGGTCCGGAACTTCCTGCAGTATGAGCATGGATACTGTTATGGTCAAATTGAATAAGGCCCCGGTTGCTGTTGCCGGTGAAGATGTTATTTCCTGCGCAGGTACACCGGTAAGTTTTGATGCAGGTGCTTCTCTGGGAGAAGCAGGAGAATCACTGGCTTATACCTGGGATTTCGGTGACGGCAGCACAGAACAGGGTGCAAAAGTCAGGCACATTTATGCTAAAGGCGGAAACTACAGAGCAACTCTTACTGTTGACGACAAAAAAGGCACTGTCTGTTCTGCAGCAGAAGATACTGTAATGGTCATTGCTAATACCGGACCTGAAGCTGAACTGGCTGCAGTAAAAATGATCTGCACTAACCAGGAAATAACTTTTGATGCTTCCGGTTCTTCAGATCCTGACGGAGACGATTTGACTTATACCTGGGATTTCGGTGACGGCACAGGAATGGAAAAAGGGGCTAAAGCAGTGCATAGGTATAAACAGGGAGGCATCTATCCTGTTTCAGTAACAGTAAATGACCGTAAGGCTACAGCCTGTTCTCTGGATACAGCCAGGATCACGGTCATGGTCAATACTCCTCCTGTAGCTGATGCCGGACCGAACCTGGTCTGCTGTGTAGGAGCGGAAAATGTCTTTGACGGATCATTTTCCCAGGATGCTGACGGAGACAGCTTAAGCTATGCCTGGGATTTCGGTGATGGAGAAAAAGCTGAAGGCAGGAGCGTAAAACATGTTTACAGAAAACCCGGTGACTACAAAGTGACTTTGACTGTTGATGACGGTTCAGGCTCAGGCTGCGGCATGTCTATGGACTCTTTTACTGCTAAGGTCAATGCCAAACCAAGACCTGTGATCAAAGTCAGATAGAGCTCAGGTCTTAAAGCCCTTCTCTTAAAGGAGAAGGGCTTTTTTTTTAAGCTCAGGAATTACTCTCTGATATAATAATATTTAAAAATCTTTACCTGTGCAGGGAACTAAACCTGAGGTTTTTGTGTCTAAGATTCTGAGGAAATTATGCAGGATATCCCGCTGGAAATAATAAGTAAAGCAGCCCAGGGCGATATAAAGTCTTTTGAGCAGATATACAGGGCCGGTTCCGGGTTTGTTTATGCTTCTGCTCTGCGTTTGCTGGGCAACAGCTCTGACGCTGAAGAAGTTACTCAGGATGTGTTTTTAAAGATCTATGAAAATTTAAGCCGGTTCAGGTTCAGGTCTTCTTTGAAGACCTGGATCTACAGGATCACGGTTAATACTGCTTTTAACCTTTTGCGTAAACGAAAAAAATATGACGGATCTGATTTTGAGCTGGCAGTAAAGACCGGTTATTCCGAAAACACCACGCAGAAAGCTTTGGACCGGAATGAAAATAAAGAGCTGGTCTCAGTGCTTTTAGCTCAGCTTAATCCTGAACAAAGAGTCTGTCTTATGCTCAGAGAAATAGAAGGCTTAAGTTATAAAGAAATAGCAGCTGTTTTGAAAATAAACATTAATACTGTGCGTTCCCGGCTGAAACGGGCCAGACAGGCTTTGCTTGGCCTGAGACAAAAAAAGGTGATAGAAAATGAAATGTGAAAAAATACGCGGTATTCTGCTTACCGATTATCTGGACGGTCAATTGAGCGCAGGAATAAAGAAAAAAGTGGAAGCGCATTTGAGCCGGTGCGGGGAATGCAGGGAATTTCTTGATTCTGTCCGGAAAACTTCGGTTATTCCTTTTAAACAGGTTGAAGAGATAAATCCGCCTGAATTTGTCTGGCAGAGAATAAGAGCCGATATAAATAAAAACAGATCCGATCTGCCGCAGAAAGTGCCGGTTTTCCCCGGATTTTTAAAAAGGCTGTTTGCCTTGCCTAAACCGGTATATGTTCTGGTTTCTTTGATCATTTTGACCTTTGTTTTTTTCGTCAAAGAAAAAAGAGATACTGCATCCTGGCAGATACAGTATCAGTATCTGGAATATTATGCTTCTTTGACTGAAAACGGCATGGAAGATACCGATCAGGACCGGACTTTGATCGAAGAATATTTTCTGTAAGGAACTTTTTTTCGGTTTTAGCGGTCTAAGATCTTAAAAGGAGGATGAGCATGAAAAAACATTTCACAAAACTAGTTGCTTTTGTCCTTGTCTCAGGCTTTATTTTTTCTGCCTTACCGGTTTATTCTGAACCGGGAGAAGGGTTCCGGGGAAAAGGTAAAGGCTGGGGCAGACAGATGAGCGAAGAAGAAAGAGCAGAGCGCCGGGAAAAAATGCATGAATTTCTCGGGCTTACGGCTGAACAGGAAGTTCAGCTTAAAAATCACAGCGAAGCGCACCGGGCGCAGAGAGACCGGGTCCGTTCTGCGCTTAAAGAAAAAAGAGATGCTTTGCGGTCGGAGTTGAGAAAAGCAGATCTGGATACAGACAGGATCAGCAGTCTGAAAAATGAGTTGATAGACCTGGAAGCTGAAAAAGTCGATAGTCTTGTCAGCGGTATTCTGGAAGTCAGAGAAATATTGACTCCGGAACAGTTTGCCAGGTTTCAGGAATTCGGCCGCAAACATAGACAAAAAGGCGGAGAAAAAAGAGGCCCGGAAAGGGCCCCGGAACCGGAATAAAGTTGGGGTCAGGTCTTGACATAGGACATTTTTAAAATGCGCTGAGTCAGACGGCAAAGATATTTATAAGGAAAAACCTGAAATTTTAAAAAAAAGCTTGTGCAGAAAAAACACCTGCGCAGGCTTTTTTTTATTTAATTTTCATAAATAGGCGACAGGCAATCAAAAGCGACAGGTCTGAAGGCGGCACGACGGCAAGACAATTAGCTCTTCGCTTTTGGGCAGTTAGGGGTCAGGAGTTCGGGGTTTGGAGTAATTTAGTCTTTCCTATTGGCTTAGGGCTTAAGACTTACGACTTATGGCTGTTTTTTCAGTGGTTTGTGGTCCGTGGTCAGTGGTCTCTGTACTTTATCCTTTTCACTCTTTCCTTTATCCTTTCTCTGAGATAAGGGAACTTATCGCAGAGGGCCTG
>Ga0272442_10001670_pt1 | contig 33176 bp, 79 predicted proteins | sample SSMForm2O_FD_200262 | JGI IMG/M metagenome (GOLD analysis project Ga0272442, IMG submission 200262) | Marine sediment archaeal communities from Little Sippewissett salt marsh, Falmouth, MA, United States - SSM-Form-2O | ecosystem: Environmental > Aquatic > Marine > Wetlands > Sediment ... | reverse complement strand
AAGAGGTATCTTATAATGCTCCAACTTCTGAGCCTGCTATAACAGCAGCATCCCCGGTAAAAGCTGTAGAAACCTTCCAGGCCGTTTCCCCTCTTGATGGTAAGACTAAAGATTTTAAGAGTTCCGAAGATGCCAACCAATGGATTGCAAAAGAAAAGGGTAAAAAGGTTGAAGAAGATGAAATGGCTAAACTGTCCGGCAAAGGTACGGAATTGGTGGAGTTGTCATCTAATTTCATTAAAGACCTTATGGACCCCAATACCCCAGATCCCATAAAAGAAGCACAGTATAACGATTATATTATGCGTGTTGGTCCAGCTAATGCCGCCCAAATGGATAAACTTAGTTTGCAGTTAAAACAGGCCAGACTTGATGGAACTGGCGCTGGGAACGCATTTATTATGCAGTTGATGAGAGGACAAGGTGTTAATTTATCACAAGCTCTTTCTAAGATGAATGTTGAGTCTGCCAGAAGAATAATGGACATGAATAAGTTTGGCTTTGATGCCGGGCTTAGGTTGCGAGACACAATTAAGAAAGAGGAACAGCAAAATTTCCGTAATGATATGGAACTTATGGCTGTTGCTGCGGAAGCCCAGGATTGGGAAACATTCCAGAATATTACCGGAATAGACGCTACAAAAATGGCTGAACAGGATGCTCAAGATAGGATAATATCAAACGCCAACACTCTTTATCAAATGGGTTTTCATAAAGGTGCTGCTGAATTAATGAAGAAAGCTATTCCTGGTGTTGAATTAGATGCTGATGGATACCTGCTCCTCGACCCAGGGAAACAAGCTATTTTTGATCAGAGGCTTGGCGCTATTAACCAGGTTGAAGATGATGAACAGAGGAAACAGCTAACTATTGAGTTTGCTCAAGATTTCCCTGAATTCTTTGGCTTTCCCGGTGATCCTGATAGCGCGGTGGCTTTGGCACAATCAATGAATTTCACTGATTTCCAAGCAATATCTAATAAGAAGACTACGGCGGAAAGTAACTTGCGTGGATTAGCGATACAGGACTCACCGAACCTTGACCTTGTATTAGACCAGGGGAGGGGTTTATATGAAAATGACTCTGATGCAATGATAGACATAAAGTTCCAGAATGCTGTCACAACGACAAGTGGAGATCAGGAACTTATGAACTCTATTATTGCTGGGATACCTAATATTGACTCTCTGGAGGATATTACAGAAAGAAAAGAAAAAGAAGATTTTCTGATAATGAAACGGTTTCAGCAGATACAAAATGATGCTTCTGCAACTTCTTCTGATGTGATGTTCGAGACTTATTACGAAATGTTCAAAGATGTCCCAGGTATGGCAGAGTTGTTTACTGACCCTGAAATGGAATCAGCAATAAGATCCTGGATAGTCGCAATGAATACAGGGGCAATGAAAAAAGACGATATGGGCAATTTAGTCCCTGACACATCCAGACTTATACCACCTTGGCAGCCGAATTCAATATATCGTCATCAACACGTGACATGGCCTAATGCTTTTGATGAGAATGGTGAGGTATTGCCTGAGGATCAAATATACAATGGCGGTGAGGCTTATAGGACTCTTGAGCCGGGAAGTTCCCACAATACTCCTGAAGCGCAAGCCCGTATAAAAAAGCTGGATGCTGACTGGGAACAGTATAAAATAACAAACAACGGTGAATTGGACTGGGAGGAATGGTATTATGCCACTAAGGGTGGAACTACCAAGGCTGACGAGGACAATATACCGGAGTTTATTAATAGAACAAGTAAAACTCCTGATCCTATAGACGAATTAGGCAGTGTTAGCAAAAATGAATTTGGTGAGGCTTTATACGACAACACATTAATTAGAGATATAAGTCCTTTTGATTGGAAGTTAATACTGCAAGATACAAATAAAATGAAAGAACTTGAAGACGCTGGAGCTTTCAAAGTTAAAACGCTTTCTGTTGATGATGTTTTCAAGCAGAGTAATGTTGTCAACACAGGATTAAAATTTGATAAAGCATCTACTTTAACACATTACAATAGGTCATTTAAGGATATTGGGAAAGATTCAAAAACTGGAGAATTACCTGATCTTTCCGCAGGAAAAGGCAATGGTTCTATCATTATTCATGATGGGAAGCCATACAGGCTTGTTGAGTACATTTCAGCGAAACAACTACTTGATGGGAACGATAAAAGGTCGGCTGTAGTAAAAGCTGAAAACCTTCTTAACGGTGAATTAGAAACAATAGTAGAAAGTGGATGGATTACTATATAAGGAATAAATTATGTACGATGATTTAAAACGAACAGAACCCCTTTTCAATCCATATGAAAAGTTGCAGGGGATAAAGCAGACAACCACTAGCCCTTTATTCCAGTCGGCACAAGTCGCTCCACAACAAAACCAAACACTACCGGTTCTCGATAGGAATAAGGCCGTTATGCGTGGTGATATCGCCAGGGGTCTGTCTGTTGGCTCTGCATTCTCACAGCCTACTGGTGACACCTCCCCTTTGTCTGTCGGCAATCTGGCGCAAATGGGAGCCGCTACAGCTTTGGGGTTTGTTACTGGCGGAATACCAGGTGGAGTAACGGCTTTAGTGACTTCAGGTTTGAACTCTTTTTTACAATCAAGGGCAGAGAAGAGGAGGCAGAAACAGTATAAGCAATTACGCGCGGATGCTGAAAAAGCACGAAAAGAGCAGATGGCAAGGGAAGACAGAGACCGCAGAATTGAGAGGATGGATAGACTTGAAGATGTCCGCTATAACAGGAACCAGGCAGCTTTAAGGGCTGATTGGGATGCCTTCCAATCTGTGAATAATCAGTTTATTAACACACTTAATACTAACCAGCAACTTAAAGAACGTTTTGCAAGGATGGGTTTCTAATGGCAATAGATCCGTTGATGATAGAAAAAGAAAGAATACAAGGCACTCCCACGCCTCAACCTATCGGTGCAGGGCTGGGACAAGAGATTGCTACCGCCGGGCAGATGGCGACACAAGATGAGTTAAGCCGCCAATTCCAGCAATTGCTACAGGCCGGCCAGGAAGGCATGAACCAAGTAAGGCAGCAGCTTATAAGTGAAGGAACGCTTGGTGAGCAGGATATTATGGACCCGAACCTTCCAGCTTTTCAATCTCAAGATGGACAAATAGCATGGTATAAAAGTATTGATGAAGCTATCAAGATGAAAGGCGCACAGGCTTCAAGGGATAAGCAAGCAGAGCAAATTACTTCAGGGGATGTCAAAGGGGCTGTCTCAACAGGAATAAGTTCGGGTGCTATGGAAGTAAAAGATGCTTTGAAAGTGTTAGAGCCTATTCAGAACAAAGAAGAGTTCTCTAAATTAGCTCCGTTTTTGAGGGATAGTATTGTTACAAAGAAAATGGATAAGTCATCTATGCAGGGGACAAGTCCAGAATTATTAGATATGGTAAACAGCCTTACCCCAATGGTTGGAGTTAGTCCTAATGTTGTTATGGGTATATTTTCCCCTGAATCTAATTTTGATCCTAATGCCCAGCCAGAAATAAACCCAGAAACAGGGGAAAGGAAATCAACTGCAAAAGGATTAGGACAATTCTTAGATGATACTGGCAAAGATATGCATGGGAAGCTAATGGAAAAAGGATTGGTAGAAGGTGAGTATGACCCATTTGACCCAAAGAAAAATATATTATACACAGCGCAGTATTTCACTGAAAACAGAGCAAAAGCGGAATCTATTGCCAAGAAAAATAAACTCGAATTATCAGACGAGGCACTGGATGACTTGGCACGAATCGGCCACCGGGCAGGTCCTGGGGTTATGGAAGATGTTATTGAAAAGTATGAAGGTGACTGGAGAAAAGCAGAATTTAACCTACCTGATGGCGCTGGAACCGATTCTGTTCATAAATGGATTAAAAAAGCCAAAGCAGGAGCAGAGCAAACTGGTGAATCATTCGAGCATCAATACTTTTCTGAGCCGGGGCTGGCGGAATTAAACACAAAAGCCGCTGAGCTAGGTCTTTCTGATAATCCGTTATGGGAATCGTTTTTCGATAATGCTTATAAGTTGGCAAATCTTGAGCAAAAGAAAGGTGCCGAAAAACAAAAAGCCGGATCTAAAGCATTAAAAAATGCAAAAACATTAGATGAACTCAAGCCAGGAATAAATCTTTTAATCGCTACTGCCAAACAACTCAAACCTGGGAAAGGTATTACTGGTAAACTTATTGGGCTGTTTAAAAAAGGTTTGGGTGCTATGGGAGCTGAAGGGTTTCAGACAGAGGATTCCTTAAGGCGGCTTAGAAAAGGTATGGCCGGCCAAATAGCCAGAGCCGTAGGAAAAGAAACCGGCAGATTTACCGAGCAGGATGTTCAGAGAGCTTTGATTATAATGCCGGATTCTGGAGATACCGATATTCAATTGGCTAATAAAATAGCCGTCCTTGAATGGTTCGTTAATGGTGGTTACAAAGGGCAAAGCTATGAGGATATCTGGAGTTATATAGAAACCAGGGCAGTAGCAGCCGGTAAGAAGCAGGAAGCGAAAAAAGAAACAAAACAGAAAAAAACCGGCACAAAAAAGAGACGGAAAGCCACAATGGAGGATTTTCAATAATGGCTAAACGGTTTTACACTACAACATCAAGTGGAGAAGAGGTTGAAGTAGACTCTTCTTTGGCTAGGCAACTTATAGATGCTGGCAAAAAAAAACCAGAAGATTTTACCGTAGAAGATGGATTTATACAGGAAGAAGACCAGCAAACCGAAGACCCGTCTTTAGTTGATGCTGTATTCGGGAAAGACACCTTTACGCCATTAGAGGTTAAAGACGTTGTTCCAACTGGAATGGGCGTAATAGACTTTACTCCTCAGAAGAGAGTTAATATTGGTGAAAAAGTTTTCTCTGGTGCCACTAATGCCATAGATGTCTTTCGGCGGGGAGCCGGTGCTTTACTGGCCAGGCCAGAAGGACAGACATTTATGCAGGGTTTGGCTGATCCTAATTCCGGCATTTTTCGCAAAGTTAGAAAGGCTATTGATAAATCTGACAATAATGAAGCATCAAAAATAGTACTCACTTTAGGTGTTAATATAGTAGAAGACCCTCTGACATTTCTATCCGGAGCGTTTTCAGTTGCAAATAAAATAGCTAAACCAGGGAAGATGGGTAAAAGACTTGACGTTGCTAAAGAGATTATCCCTGTATCAGAGGAATTGGCTAAAGAGTTCGCTCCTAAAGCTGGTTTGAAAGGCAAGCCCGGCAGAACTACTAAAATGCCTGTAACTCCAGCAGAAGAAGTTTACGTTTCTACAGGTAATTTACCGAAAAAAGTCGGAACTATAGAGGCTAAAGCACGGGCGCAGACTCCAGCAGCAGAAGTTATTAAGGCCGAACGTACTCAGCAAAGGATTAATGAATTAAGCAATTTATCTGCAAAACATGGATTTGATAGTATTGGCAAAGAGCAGTTGACCGAAAATATAGTAAAAAGGTTCGACACTGAAATGGCCAGGTTTAAAAGTAAAGCCAGTAAAATCTTTGATAATATTGAATCATCTGCAAACCCAGTTCCTGTACAGAAAAGGCATTATAAAAATGCTAAAAGAAATATCATAAACGCTCTGGAGTTAGAACCTCCTAAACCGGGGCGGAAGATGACAGCTGAAGAGATCATAAAAGAAAGACCTGACGTTTTCGATCTACCTGAAGGGAAAAGGGTAGAATTGATGAAGAAACTGAAGGAAGGAACGCCAGAAAAATTTGATTTACCGCGTAAAGAGCATATGAGAGTATCCAAAGAGGTTCATAATCAGATTTCCGGGTTATTGGATGATTTGGATAATGGGCAACTTAGCTACAAAAAAATTAAAAACATACGTGGTTCTCTTGATGAAATAACACCGTCTGCTGCTAATGATGTCAGGTATATAAAGGCTGTTAGAAAACAAGTTACCGAAATGATGGAACGCCATCTTGGAGATATTGGCGGCCCAGAATTGATTAAAACGTTTCGTGATGCTAATGAGTTATACACCAAATCAGGGTCTTACAAAAAGCTAAAAAACTTGTTTTATAACAAGGAGGGTACTAAAGTTGCGCCTGAATATGTATTAAATAAAATAACTTCTGTTCGAAATAAAGAGGCAAGTCAAATATTAGCAGACATCAAAGATATATTAGATGAAGACTCTTTCAAGGTATTGAGCAATGCTTACTGGAATAAACTAATACAGGAGGGAACTGAAAACGGAGTAGTTCAGGGTAAAAAATTTGTTAAAATCCTGAACAGGCAAGATCCTACAGTGTTTAATTATATATTCGATGATGATATAGCTAATGACTTGTGGAATATCGCAAAAGACGCCACAATTGATGAAATGACTGTAGAACTTGGGAAGCGGATTGATAAACTTACCCCTAAAGGCGCTATAAAAATAGCCAAAGAGAAAATGGGAGTAGTCGGTCGATGGGCTATAATGAGGTCGGTAGCAAGACGAGCAGGTATTCCAACAGCAATAGGAGCTAAGATAGGGGCAGAACTTATTGCTGATGGACTACGGCGGTCGCCAACGTCAGCATCAAGATATTTGCGGCAGATACAAACTAATAAACTGAAAGATTTTTCATTAGTTGCTAAAGAGGCTATTAATCTAGCACCAGGTGCGGCCACAGGTGCAAGATTTATAGAAAAGACAAGAGAAAATTGACTGTTTTCTATGTTTACTTTTCACCAAAAAAACTTCAATAGAACCATTTCATGTGGTTCTGGTCATATGTTATAATAAGGAGTATGGGAGATGACAGCACAGGAAAAGAAAAAGATGTTTCAGATTCTAGGCGGAAGTTTTGGCGCACTCTTACTCGGTACTATAGGATGCATATATGCCCTTGGTGCTCAGAGTCAAACGATAAAGCAGAATACGAAGGCTGTGGAGACTCTAGACTTAAGGATGGAGAAGATGCACGAGAAAACAACGAACAGGCTAATGCGTATAGAAGATGCTTTATTAGAGGCAATTAAGAGCCGATAGATACTTTGAATTCCTAGTCTATCATAACAACCACAATAAAGCCTCTACTATTACCCAAAATATAATCACCGGTATTGATAGCATTAACAACCCAGCAAATAACTGTTTATAGTCGTACTCAGTCATCTAACAACCTCCTTACGCTATCAATTTCATCGTCTTCCATTTCCTCAGTGCCTACATTATCAACAACTAATTTTTTAACAACAACTATAACCCCGAGAATACGCAATAATTCGTCATGGGTACAGTGGGAAGTCATCTGCTGAGCTTCTATCCCGCCATTATTATTTTGGAATATCCTAATCAGTGTTTTGCTCATTTATCCTCCTTACACCGATGTCCCGCAATCAGGACATTCTTTAAGTTTAATATCAAAAATCCTACCACAAGCAAAACATATATGTAGCTGCCCGAACTCTGGGGGTAAGTTATCACTGTTCACTTTCCATTTCCTTTACTTTTTTAGTGTAATGTTCAATCATCCCTTCGATTTCGTATCGTTGTATCTTAACTCTAATCATAGACAGTATCCGTAATTGTTCAGCTTTCCCGGCTCCGTATTTCTCATCTATGTATTTCGCCATTACTTTCTGTTGGCCTTCTGACCAATGGTTACATCTAACACACTGAGGGTGTACATTCTCTTCATGCCACCTCGTGTTCCATCTATTTCTTGGCATGTAATGTCCTGCATCAGCTCCCCTTACTAGAAAAGTTCTCCCTTGCTTCTTAGACTTCCAAAGAAGGATTTTACTACAGGTTACACATTTACAGTACTTACCGTCTATCCTGTCTCTTAGGCGGATATAGATAGAGAATATTTTATCCAGCTTTTTGACTAGAGATTTGTATGTGGGTCTTTTAGTCATTAATAATCAACCTTATTATCAGTTCCATTATATATTTTATCAATCACTTTAGCGTAATATTCCGCTCTATCCCGCCAGTAACAAACATCACACAGATCGAGATTATCGTTTCCCCTGCCATGTAGATGGGGGTTTATAGCTTGTGAGCCACATCGTTTACATTTACTCATCAAAACTCCTTATCATAGAATTCCCTCAGCACATCATATAGCATCTTCTCATCAACCTCCAAACCCTCACTTCCAGGTATATAAACCCTATGGATACCGCTAGGGGAAAGACGAATCTCTAACCATTCTTTTTTATTTTTGTATATGTATACGCTTGTTGCAGCCATATTAATCCTCCCTCATTTTAATATTAAACCCCGCAACATCAGGATGCGCAATAACAGCATCTATCCGCTCTTCTAAATCCATATCATCTATAACTTTCCACTTGATATCCTGCCATTCGGATTCTGTTAGAGCAACATCATACATACCGTAAAAATAATCAAATAATTTCTGGTTCATTCATCTTCCTCCGTGTAAACTAATGATTCCAAAAACGGGATGGGTGAAGCATTTAATATATGCGGTTTAGAGTAATACTTTACTTTTTTGCCTGTCACGGGTGATTTACATTCCCGCAAAAATTCCCAAAATGGCATTACCGATTCTTTTTCTACACGTTTCATTTGTCCAGCCCTGCTTCTTTCCATTGTTTTAAAAATGATTCCTCACCGTAATCACCTTTCATTAAATAATCAACCATTTTAATCATTTTAGCTGCTTTGCGAAGAGCCTCTTCTGTCTGTTTAAATTTGTCTATAGTGCTCTTCTCAAACTGGTTACGGCGCTTTTCAATGACATATCCAACATCATCAGCTGCCTCGTAGATGTTGTGTTGTACATAACCAAAATATCCTCCACTCATTTTTCCTCCTTATAATAATCCTCTGCCCGACGAATACAATGATTGACTGATTGCAGGATGCAGTGATTAGCTTTGTTATACACGCAGCCATCACAATCATCATATTTATCTTCCACCTCCATCACCCTTTTCTCTAGCCATTTACAGTATTCGAACCAGTATTTAACGCCTTCTGGAACAAATATGTATCGTGCTTCAAACTTCTCTTGTAGCGTCTCTGCTGTCTTCATTTATCCTCCAATGGGTGGGTGGGTATTGGTGCCCAGTGAGTAACACTATCATAATCAATCCAATCACCTTCAGCGGTTTCGTAAACCAAATCGCCATTATGATCTTCAACAATTTCAGCAAACGTCACCACTCTATGACCGCCGTATTCAGCTGCTATCAGAAACCGCCCCTGGACAGGCATCGGTTGTTTTTTTATTTCTATCCAGTTCATATCATTCCTTTACAAGTTCAGGGTGTTTTTTCCCTTTAAATAAATCACATTGTTCAGGTTCATATAGTTTGTCTAATTCTTTGTAGTAGTGGTGATCATCACATTCTGTGCAGTACTGATTATATATGACATTGTATATCATCTCCGTGTTACATTTAGGACATTTCATAATAGTAGTAGTGGTGGTAACACTAGCACCCTGGGTGACGAAACGCTCGGGCGACTCGCTGCTAGTGCCCCACCGGTTAAAAGCAAGACGGCAGTTCTGACACGAGATTACACCCACATACATCAATCCTTTTAATTGATCCGCCCTGCATGTTAATACTCCTGAATTTAAAAAGTGTTAGAAAGCAATTAGAAATCTACCATTCTAAAAAGGCAAATCATCTTCCGGCGGTAAATGATTTGGTTCATGCTCTTCAGTATGAGGAGGAGGTTCATTTTCAACAGCATTCATTTCCCAGGGAGGTTTAGATAGTATATCAAAAAACATCCTTGCAGTAGTATCAACTTGCCCTAGATTATCTAGGCATGCATCGACGGCTTTATTGAATGCCATTCCCCACCGGATATCCCTGGTAGTATCAGGGTGCTGTTTCTTTTGTGTCTCTTCTTTTTTCTGGTCTATTGGTTCATATGTTCGTTGCGCAGGTTCGCTTTGATGGAGGGATTTAACATTAGTCCATGTTTTTGATGTGTCGTTTTTGTTTTGCACACCAACAAAGGTTACCATATCGCCTTTATTAGCGTATTTCAATTTCTCATAATCGAAATCCCTGGCATAGAAATAGTATGGTTTTCCCATTACTTCTATAGCGTAGGTATAGGTTCCGTACTGGCTTGGTTTGCCATCAGATATGTAGAGTATTTTAGCCTCTACTTCACCAGGTCTTTTAAATTTAAATGTTTCATATTTAGCCATTATATTTCTCCTTTGTTCATGTTGTTGTTCTATTGCTTTTCTTACTTTACCGTGATATATGTCTTCAGCGTAATCAGCCATATCACCCATAATTTACCTGATGTTAAGATTTTGTTTTTCGACCAGCTCAGCATAATCCACTTCCTGTCCAGTCTTCAAATACTCTTTGATTTTGGTTTTATCAGCCTTATACTCAATCTTTTTGAACTCCTCCGGCAAAAACTCAGGGTCAACTGTAACATTAACCCGCGTGCTCTTTCTCCAGTACAACACACAGCGCGAATCAGACAGCTTTTCACCTTCCTCCAAGTTCATGGCCAGGTAGTTTTTAATGTTCTTAGATTTGTTCTCTATGACTCTGCGGCGCTTTGCGAGATTCTGTTCTTCGGCTCTAAGAGCTTCTGCGTCAGAATCTAAATTCTTTATCCAGCAACCCAGGCCAAGCAACTTTTTATCACGTTCCATCTGGAGTTCACCCATGTAAACTTCCAGAGGAAAATCTGTTATATCCCCATCATGCTCAATGGCATAGGATTCGAGTTCGGCTTCTACATAAGTGAGCTCTTCTATGGTTTCATACAGTTTCATGGTGTACTCCTTTCAATTATTTGGTCTTCTATCCTTTGTTGTCCCAGTTGTTCCATTGCTTCCAATTCTTCTTCTGTGGGGAACTCGTCTTCATATTCAGATATCACGGTCTACCTCCAGTGTTCTAATTGATAAATTACAATACCCTTCAGCTATCCCATGTTTATCTTTTTCGATGCATGTTATAACTGCAAGCAGATTTCTGTTACTGTATTTTTTGGTATCCGGGTAATATTCCCGAAGAACCAAAAAATCACCTGCCTGGTAAAATCGGTCATCTTTCCTATGCTCGACAGATTTCCGTCTTTCAAGCGTGTTTATAAACTCCCGCTGATCTGTTTTAAGTAAGTGTACGTTGTGTCCGTCTTGTGCTATCATTCTGCTGTCTCCCCGTTAAAAAGCTTATAGATACAGTTTTCACATAAACAGCATCCATAATATTCACCCCCTGATCCGTCAGTGTAGAGTAATGGCGTATTTTCCGAAGTGGCGTTGCATATGGCGCATTTCCCTTCCCAGTTTGGATTTTTATATACAATTTCAATTTCTCCCTTACGGTTACAGCCAGCGTCAAAAGTATATAGTGTCTCGTTATATCTCATTCTGCTATCTCCTTTATCATATTCTGCCTATCCCACTCTTTTTGGAGTTCGCCGGCAGCAGTTAGATCCTCCAGGCTCAGGTTTTCGGGTTCCATGTCTGGGAAGGTTTGCTCTGCTGCATACTTTAATAAAGCAGCCCTTTCGTCAATGCTTTGGATAGAAAAAGGTTCTCCTATGCGTTTCTGAATGCCTCTGATGTGTAGTCTGTTCATTCTCTCCCCCTTATAAAGTTTTGAACCATTTCACTCATGCTGATGCCTTTTTTCATAGCCATAGTTTTGAGTTTAAAATGATCGTACTTGGTTAGCCTGATCGTGATATTGTTTTTTTCTTCTTTTTTCTTTCGTTTCATAAGTCCTCCATTGGTTCTTTAATACAGTATATATTTTTTCTGAGATGTTGTCAAGTAAAAACGCAAAAAAATAATTAAATTAAAACTTGACACCACCATACTTTTGAGGTATTATATAATACAGATGGAATCAACAAACAGGAGAAATAAAATGAAACACACATCACTAGAGGAGAAAAACGAAATATTACTGGAGGCTTTAAAAGGTTTGATGTTGTGGGCAAGGACTAAATGCACACACCCTCTTTTTAAAGTACAGGACGTAGACGCTTACCAAGCAGCTCAAAAGGCTGTCGCCCAAATGGAGGAGAAATAAAATGAGATACGAAGAATGGTATGTTAGTCACAGGAAACAAATAATAAATGGCAGGCCAGCAAATATAATTTGCGATAGCGGCCAATTCGAGATTGCTTATACAAACCCTTTTGCAGAAGAAGAACAGGACTATAACGCCAGATTAATAGCAGCAGCCCCAAAATTGCTGGAAGTCAGGATAATTGAAATCCTTTCTAAAGTGCCGTCCCCGGACCCACTCTATGAGGCAGACATGATAACTTTACAGGGTGATGTCGATGTACTGGCTAAGTTTAACGATATGGGGGTTAAATGAAACCATGTAACTGCGAACAGGCACAGGAATTAACTGAGTTATTAAAAGGGATTAGATTTGTTATTTTCGATGCTTACAAAAGAGGTGCTGTACATAAAAATATTATGGTAACTGTAGGTGCTAAAATCCACGAAACCCTAAACAAATGGAGTGAGAAATGAACAAACCAAACAACCAACCAGCATTTCCGGGAAACTAAAAAACAAGGAGTCTTTTAATGAAAAAAGAAGAGAGTACTACCACAAAAGAATTAAAGATGGAAACCCGATTCCCCGGTAGTCTCCGAGATTATTTTGCCGGACAGGTTTTGGCTGGTCTAAGTTCTAATACAAATGCTTTTATGAATACGAATAGTAAAACCATAGCTGATATATGTTATTCACAGGCCGATGAAATGCTAAAAGCGAGGGAATCATGAACACCCTAAACCACAGCGAATACCACATAATCCCCCAGAACCCCCACCCCTATTCAGTGGAAGATTATCGTACTATTATCAAAACTATCATGTGGATGTTAAATGAAAACTTGGTTAAAGACGCTAAGGATTTAATCGAAAAATGCAAGAATAAGGGGATGATATAATGCCGATAGATTATTCTAAATACCCAGCGAACTGGAAAACTGAAATAGTCCCCCGGATTTTGAAACGTGCTGATTATAAATGTGAGTTTTGTGGTATCGAAAATGGATTTGAGGTTATATCAGCAAAAATCTACACCAGGCAGCATGGGCGGTATTCCTATAGGACAGTATGGTTTACAAAAACTGATGATTATGAACGTGCATCAGCTCTATTTACCAGCAAAAAAATAGTGAGGGTGGTATTAACTATCGCACATCTAGACCATGATGAAAACAATCATAATGTAACAGATGACCGACTGGCTGCTCTTTGCCAGTACTGTCACCTAAAATATGATGCTAAGGAGAAATATATGAGAGCTTGTAATAAGGGGATGTTAGCACAGGAATTTTATGATATCAAAAAAGCTGAACCACCACAACCAAAGGAGTAGTATATGAAATTTTTAGGAGAAAAAATGAACCCGAATTACAGAACCACATTTGAGCCGTATATGCATTGCCCAGCGGAATCGGTAGAAGAGGAAATGAAGTGCCTGTATTATAAGCCGTCTAAAACTTCATTTTGCGCTCATTGTGAGGACGGGTGTTCAGATATTTGTGATAAAACGGAGTAGGATATGAGCGGGGTACGTACTGACTGTTCCGTTAAACAGGTCTGGAGGGTTTTAAATTTATGCCCCGGCAAAATATCCAGCAGCCCCGCATTTAAAAATTAACCAAAGGAGTAGGATATGAAAAGAAAAGATATTGAAAATTTAGTAGGTGAAGATATGGAAGATATGGGACTTTCTGAGCATTTCGATGATGAAGGAAATGTGCTAAAAACCTGTACTGAGTGCGGAATTACCTTACCACCTGATTACCGGTATGGTGACTGCGAAATGTGCTTGGGTAGACGGTATGGAAATGGGAATTATTAACCAAAGGAGTAGGATATGAAATGTAATTGCGAATATGAAAGAGTTTGTCGATATAAGCCAAATATTGAAGCGGCGATTGACGGCATTTTTGACACCAGATTTGCTTATACTAATTCAGTGCTTGATAGAGATGACGAAATATCAGCTGCGGTAAGAAAAGTTTGCACACACAGAGACCCTAAGTAGAGGAGTAGGATATGAGCACTTGTGATTGCAGTAGTGATTTTGGAGAAAAACCCGAATTCTATGAACAGAGGATCGTTCATGCACGAAAAAAATACAGGTGCATAGAATGCGATGAGGTTATTGAAATTGGAGACCGTTATGAATATTTCCGTGGGCTCTGGGATGGGGAGTTTGAAACATATAGGATATGCCTTCCCTGTGCTAGTATACGTAACGTGTATTGTCCTAATGGGAGTGTGTTCGGGGAATTAAGGGATATATTGATGGATTGTTTGGGGATTGATTATATAACAAATTAAAGAGTAGGATATGAAAGAGGTAATAGGCAACATCCTGGATATTCTGGAGTATTTATGCATGTTGCTCCCCCCGGAAAGTGAACACGTCGTAAAGGAAAAATTAGAGGAAACATTCAATAAATTAGCTGAGTTAGACAATCAACCAAAGGAGTAAAAATGGCATATTCATATGAAGTGGTCTATCTGAGAGAAAAAAGTGATGAGACACTGAAAATCCAGGAATTTGTGGTTGCTGAATGCATTGAGCACGTTTGGGCCAAGGCCATTGAGCAAGCAAAAAACTGTGGTGATGAGATTATTGCAATTGTACGTAGAGACCCGATTGTACATGTATTGGATGAAAATGGGAAATACCGGGCGGAAACAATTTAACCAAAGGAGTAGGATATGACATGGAACAATATTAAAACATTCCACCACAGGATTATGCAGAGATATCTTGAGAAAAGGGGATGGGTAGTTTTTTACCTGGAACCGGAACATCGGAAGTGCAATAAAGACTGTTGCTGGCTTAAATTATACGAATCAGAAAAAAACTTAAACAATGGTTAAAATCTCAACCAAAGGAGTAGGACATGAGTTATAAAATTACAGTTTGCTCAGAATGCCTAAGAGCGTCTTGTTTACGGGGGGATTTTTATTGCGAAAATTACAAAAATGCTTCAGTTATAAAAGTGCCCATAGATAAACTCAGACAATTGGGGCTGGAAAGTCCTAGTTATTGGGACGATCAACCATAAAATTAGTAACCGATTAACCAAAGGAGTAGGATATGAAAGCAGAAGGAAAAATAAACAAAGCCTATCTTTATCTAATAAATTTAGATAGACGCGAAGAATTCCAAATCCCGGAATGTGATGAATTTTCCGAGGTTACGATAATTCATAAGGGTATAGAGCATGAATTCACTTATGATGAGTTCAAAGAAACACTGGTAAAAATGATAACTGGTAAAAAACTTAAAAAAGTAAAGGAGTAGGATATGAAAGTATTAATCATTGGGACATTTGAAGTAGATGGCCAGGACGATACCGGCATATTTATCAGGGCTACTGAGGAAGAATTGAAAGAATACAGGCATTTATATGCTGAGGATGTGATCCTGGAAGAAAAAAACTTAAAAAAATAGTTGCATTCGCAGGATGAATAAACTACAATATAGAGTGACGGGGCTAGGGAGTCGTAGCACTTCTCCTGAAACCTTCCCGTACCAGGGCCGCCCCATCAACTTTCTAACAAGGTACGGACAACATCGGTACGGATAAACGTAATCCAAACCAAACGAAGAAAAGGGGCAGCATAACGCCTGGAGCCTGGAATATCTCTAATTGCCAGGGATGGACAGAACTTATGCTGTACTGCAAGTACCTGCATGGCTGCACGCTTGCAGTGGGACTCACCTTCCACCACCACTCCCAATGAGATATACCGGGAATGGGGAAGGGGGGAATTTGTCATTAGCCACATAAAGGATTGCTATGAGTACAAAGATTACAGCAGAGGGACAGAGGTGCAGGAAGTGTGGAACCAGGGTAGTGAGAAGGCCAGGTGGAAATAAGATAAAACCAAACCAGACTTATTATTTCAAGACTTACCTTTTTTGCCCCGGGTGCAAAGCTATCTACCACTCAGAGACCCAAAAAGTTTTCATTAAACACGAACCTCCTAAACAGTGCCAATCTACTGTGTTAAACAGATGGTTCCGGAAAGAGATTATGGAAATATTTCGTGGTATCCCGGGTATGGCCAAAGAGGTTAAAGGCGCACAGATTATTGAATATGCAAAAACACTTAACCAAAGGAGTACAACATGAACACAAAAAAATTCAATGAAATAGTAGAAGGATGCAAAGCGCATATCAGTTCAGTTCTAGCATATAAGGCGGAAGAATATGCCCGCGGCGACCGGCTTTCAAATTTTAAATCAGCAGGAAGGCGGCTTGATTGTACTCCAGAGCGAGCCCTGATTTTCTTCAGGGAAAAACACGAGGTTTCAATCCTGGATATCGTGAATGATATCGACAAGGGTGATCTTCCTGAGCATAATCTTCTATCGGAAAAAATTGGAGATAGCATCAACTACCTCATTCTTCTGAAGGCGTTAATAACTGAGCGGCTTGAGATTGCTGGAAATATTCCGCACCCGTAATCACTTAACCAAAGGAGTACAACATGAGTTGCTGGACAAAAGAACAGTTAGACGATATGCTAGAAGACGTTGTTAATGAGTTGGATTTATCAGAAGATATGATTGAAAAACATGGTCCATTGGGAACAGCGCCGGCGGAGCTTGTACGATTAGTTCTGGAACAAAAAGATATGGAAATCAAAATGTTAAAACAGGGTTTTAAATGCATACGAACTTAACCAAAGGAGTACAACATGAACCTTAGACGATGCCCGTTTTGTAATCAGAAAGATGAAGGCCATCCAGAATGGGGTAAAATTATGCCTATGCTTGAGTTAGTAGACAAACATGAGCCCCATTTTTGGGTAGCGTGTAGAAATTGTAGCGCCAGCGGTCCTCAAAAAATATCACCTAGGCATGCAATAAAGGCGTGGAACCAAAGGAGTACAACATGGACCTCGAGCAATTCATAGAAAAAGTTTATGAGATCGGTAAAGAAAAGTACCCCACAGAAATGCTCACAAAATTCATTGAGTACTGGACTGAGACTAACACCAACGGCAGGAAAATGAAGTGGGAGTACCAGAAAACTTTCAACATTGCCGGCCGGCTGGCAACTTGGGCTAAAAATGACCGCACAAATTTCGGCCGAACTGAGCCCGGGCCCCAGGAACCCACCAAAGAACCCACTACCAGGAAAGAAATCCTCTTAAAAGGGCTCCAGATGTGCTGTCAGGCTAAAGATAAGCCGGAATCATACGCCATGTCTAAACTGGAGGTATATGAGTTAACTGTGGATGAGATCCCTACCAGGTGGCTTCTAGACGCTTTCAAGCAGGCTATAAAAAAGACCAGATTTTGGCCAAGTCCTAAAGACGTAATTGAGGCTTACAAAGAAGTGGACTTCGGGCCCGTTAATAAAGCTCCGCAGGTAAAACAAGGCAAGCCCTACCTAACAACCCAGGACACTGATTGTCTCAAAAGTGTTTTAGAAGGCTTATACGCTGCGGTAGCTAATTATCTCATGGAGTGCGGACTTGAGCGGACCCCCCATTTACCACTGGAACCGGCACAGGCCAGGCTTTTTTCTAAGGCATGGGAAAGAAAAACTGCTACTCTGATAAAAAAAATCTGAAAATACGGGTGTAGAGTTTAACCAGGGACTTTTTTAACCAAAGGAGTACAACATGAATTTTAAATATGAATTAAACAAAAGGAAAGAGAAATTTATGATCTGGGTCGCATGGAAAATGCCACGGTGGCTGGTTCTATGGTGTTCTGTTAGGCTGATAGCTAATGCAACTCAAGGCGAATATTCTAACCAGGTGGTGCCTGAATTAACCGCTATGGACGCTTTAAAAAGATGGGAAGAAAGGAGTACAACATGAAATACGGGGTGAGGGTATAACAAAAACACTTAAAAACAGGAGAATGATAATGGATATGGAATGGATATCAGTTAAAGACCGATTGCCGGATAACAAAGATGATGATTGGGTATTAGCGTGCATACAGGAGGATAATGGATATAAGTGGATCCCAAAGGTATGCGAATATCGCCAAAACAAAAATGATTGGTGGTGTGAAAGGCTCGGATGGCTTAGCAGGCATAAGGGATGTTTTGTAGTAACGCATTGGATGCCGCTACCTAAACCACCAAAAACAGGAGAATAGATATGAGTAACTGTGAAAAGAAGCCCCGCCATGGTGCGCAGTGCTCTTATGAGCCTGATGCGAGGCGGGTACATGTTAAAAAATATAGTATAAGTGAGGCTGTTGAGCAATTAAACTGTTATGATTGTCAATACAAAAAAGAAAAAGAATGCCCAAGAAACTTTTATAAAACCCCTACATACGGCATTTGTGGTAGATTCAAACCTAATCACGGAATAATTGTCCGGACTGCTTAAAAAAGCCAAAAACACTTAAAAACAGGAGAATAGATATAAAATAAGACCCTTTTATGGTGGAGTGTATGGTAACGACGGTAAGACCATTCGTGCCCGGGAGCGCCCGTTCCGCTGGCCTGGGTGGCTCCACCATAACTTTCTTTTTAAAAAAAGTGCTGGAAAAAGCTAAAAACGACTTTAAACTAACCAAAAAACACTTAAAAACAGGAGAATAGATATGGACGTACTGATAAATCATCCAAAATTCGGCTCTATGTGGCTGGATAACGCCGAAATTAAAGGAGACACAGTCTATGGTGAGGTTTGGGACTACACGCAGAGTATGTACATGCCGAGCGATTACCTCGGAGAAAAGATTGTTATGAATTTCCCATCAACTTGCATAAGAAAAAAAACAGGAGAATAGATATGGACAATGAAAATGACGCTTGGTTAAACGATACCTGCAACGATAACAGATATGAGGGTTTAAATCGCCAAATTTGCCTTAAATGTGGTTGTGAAGTGAAAGACGAATTGGATGAAGAATCATGCTGGTGTGGTGTAAAAATCAAAGCAAAAACAGGAGAATAGATATGCTCGATTTAAAAAAAGAATATGAAAAAACCCCTTGCGTTTTAACTTTTGGGCAGTGGCTACACGAAAAATGCAAAGAACTGCGCAAAGAAAACGAGTTTTTAAAAGGATCACTTTCATCGTGGCATTATTCGCTGCATCTGTATTTTGATTATCTAGACAGGAACCAGGTGACTACTGTGTTCCGGGAAAAATTGGTGGCAATTTTGAAAGAACACGATTTGGTTTTTGATGAATTTAACATAGGAGAATGATAATGGATATGAGAGAGAATAGTTGCAGGGTGAATTTTAAATGCATGACTTATGATTGTGCATATTTCAAGATTGATAAAACATCTGGCAATCATGAATACTGCATATATGATCGTGGGTGTTGTTCCTCCAAAGTCGCCCAAGCCAACGCAATGAAACTAAAGCTTAAAGAAATGGGGGTGGAATGATAAAATTACCAGTTGATTTCAAAAAGTACGGCAATCTCTATCATCAGATTAAGAGGGAAAAACACAAGGCTCTCTATTCTGTGATACAGGGTGACCGTATAGAGGGTTTTGAAGTTATCCGTGTCAAGGTATCCCCTGCAACAGAATTTACCCTCTCTGGGAATACTGTGAAGCTAAAAGAGAAGGAATTATACCCGACAGCAGAACAATTCGGAAAAATGGGATGGTTTTACATGGAAAAGGCCAATGCAGAGGCAAAATACGAATCACTTCAACCGAGGGAACAGAAATGATAGAATTACCAGAACATTTCAAAAAAATATTAGTCGAAATCATCAAAGACAGTGAAGTTTTAAACCGAAAAATCAAATATCTGAGAGAAAAATTCGATCTCGATGAAGATCCGCTTGCTCACTATCACGAAATACAGGCAAATGGGGCGTATGATTTTCTGGCTGACAAATTAAATGAGGAGGGAAAATGCTAGAACGTAAAAACCTGGATAGGTACCTTGCCGAAATCAGATCAATAAAACCTTTGACCAAAGAAAAAGAAATGGAATTGTGCAAAAAAATAAAACATGGATGTAGAAAATCCTTCAATGAACTAATCAGGGCAAATCTAAAATTTGTGGTGAAAGTGGCTAATAAGTACCGAAATCAAGGAATCTCCCTTAACGACCTGATTGGATATGGTAATACAGGCCTCATAAAAGCCGTAGAGGATTACGATGCAACAAGGGGTTTAAAGTTTATTACTTATGCTATGTGGTGGATACGGCAGGCAATACTAGCAGCAATAACTCAAAAATCAACTACAATCAGAATCACACTTACAATCAGACAGCAAGTTCACGAACTCCGAAAATCCATCCTATCGATTGAAACCCCTGTCTGTGAAGAAAAACGCCTAATAGGCACTTTAAAAGACGAAAAAACCCCGGCCCCGGATGAAATAATCGAAAGAGAATCGAATAAAAAAGAAGTTAACCGGCTACTGAATTTAGTGGATGAAAATGAACGCGAAATATTAAAACTCTACTACGGGATAGACCGTGGAGTCCAATGTACTTTGGATGAGCTGGGAATAAGATCAGCACTCACAAGGGAAAGAATACGGCAAATAAAAAAGAACGCTATTCGTAAAATACGCCGTAGGAGCAAGTATTCAAAAAATCAAGTATTAAGCAAAGTCTAAGAGAATTTTTTAGACAATTCACCGTCATTAAGCCATTCTAGTACAGCATCAGCCGGCGATTTACCACAAAAAGGACATTTTTTAGTATCTGGCAACTTATTGTATTTTGGGTTTAGACTTGCCCACCGCCATATGGTTTGTTCGGCAGCACAAAATATTTTAGACAGTTCTCGGTATTTTTTATATTGCCCACCGCCCATAAGAGATAAGCGGAGAGCAATATTTTTGTTTGTCAGTTTAAACTTAATCATACTCATAAAATATAATATTAAGCAGCACAATGCTAAATATTAAATACTATCTGGTTTGGGAACATCATTTTTTTTAGGGTAATATTTCCGTAATATCCTGTGAATAACCATACTCCTACTCATTTCTAAGCGCTCAGCATCAACGTCAATTCTTTTTTTAATGTCCTCTTCTATTGCAATGTTTGTCTGTACTTTCATAATTCCCCCTTTTAAATAAAGAACATGGTTATTATCGGTGTCATTGTTATAATTATCATGATAATTGGTATCATTCTATCCCCCTTATTGCGTAAATTGTCCCTTTACCGGTAGTTAATATGCAGTCCTTAAACCGGTAGCTTTTGGGCCCTTGATTTTCCCATAACTTATGATTAGGAAAACGTTTTTTAACGTACTTAGTCAACTGAGCAAAATACTCTTGTGTCGCTTTTTGTTCCATGTACGCAATTGGATTGCTTGCGTTAGTGGCTTTACTGCCTATTGTTTTTATTGCTGCTGATATTGTCATTTCCAGTCCCTCCCTAAAGTTTGTTGAATGGTTAGTGTTCCTTTTTGATACCTATTAACCTTTAAAAAGAAATGGTGAACACTACGACAAATAGGATGATGTTGTCTAGGGTCATCGATTATATTTCCGTGGTTATTGTTACACCTTGGCATTCTTTTCCATTCCTCTAAGGTTGTGACTGACCCGGCTTCAATTATTTCATCTGTAGTCATCTTATACCCTCCAATAACTGTTAAATTTGTTCATTTCCTTGATTATATCCCTGCTTTCAGCTTGTCTGCAGTCGAATATGTCCAGGTGATGGCTGTAAAAGTTCGCGTACTCTAATCCCCTTTCGGTATCGAGGATTGCAGCACAGGTTGATTTACTTGATTGTAAGACTAAAGCTTTCATTTTATTTTCCTTTCTTTTGAGTGATTACTTTGTTTATCTGTACCGATAACAGGCTTGCTGGTTTAAATCTGAAAGTAATTGGGAATCGGTTGAGTTTTTAACATATTCATATATGCTAAAATCAGGGTTCGGTTCATAATTATCATCAAACGGTGACATTCTTTTGCCTTCCCAGTAACACAATTCAGGACAACCATTTTTAAAATTCCTTATTACCAAGTGCTCTATTTTTTCTCTCATCGGCAACAATTCCCAGTTATCAGGTAATTTGTGTTTCATTTTTATAATTCCTTACAGTCTGGATAGTGTAAATACGGATCTTGTGAGTAACAATGCGGGCAATAAGATTTATTCTTATCAAGTTTGCCTCCGCACCGTTGGCATTTTTCTTGTTTCTTTTTTGGTTTGTTCATTTTATTATCCTTTCGTTAAGTGATTAATTTTCCCTTTTATATTAAATCGAAATCTATTGAATTCACTAAAAACATATCTCCATTATTTGGATCTATGAGAACCATGTTATACTCTAAATCATCCGATAAACGGATCGCATTGTACGTGATATACTTTTTTAGGGTGCCCGCGCTAGTCATAGGCATAAGACCGCTCTCTATTATATCTTCTCTGATTTTTGCTTGCATTTTATTTATCCTTAGTTAATGTTATTTTTTTCCACTATTTCACATAAAGCTTCGTTAGCAAAAGAGTTTGATGTCGCGTTAACGCCATATTTATCATAGACGTAGAGAGATATAGCGTTTATCCCAGTATAGCCCTTATACTTGCCATGATCTGGACTATAATCGAATATCTTGTCTACTGCTTTTTTGTACATTGTTTTGTAAGTCATTTTATTTATCCTCGGTTAATGGTGTAAGAATATGGTCAAGGGGAAAGTCAAGTTTTATCCCTCTTGTTTCAAATCTGGAATCCTCATTATTATAGTCTTCCAGGAAATAAATAAGGGATTTATCCAGGTTGACGGCTACTATCGGATGATAAAGCCCATTATTATCTAATCGTAATAGTATGCAGTTTTTCGGACATTTGAACTGTAAATAGTCGTACTCATCAGCATATGAAATCTCATGATAAACCGTTTTTCCTTGATATTTATAGCTGAGATATGCCGGGTATCCTTTATAATATATTTTGTTCATTTTATTTCCCTTTTAGTTAAACCATTAAATCAGTTTTCTTTATTCGAAGACGGGCGCAAACAGCTTTTGAGAGATTAACATCTCCACCCCAAGAACCGGTGCGAGTCCAGCTAATCAAGTCATCATCATGTTGTGCTGATTTTTGCTTTCTTTCAACATGACCAGGAACCACTATCAAAGTACAGTTGTCCCGTCCGCGGCCTGCATTGTTTGCCCAAAATGCTAACAGTTTGTTGCCGTTTGCCAGTTTGGTTTCTTTTTGTAATCTCATTTTATTTTCCTTTCTGTTTAATAAACTAAACTGGTTAAATTGATTTCAGGAGTAATGATTGTGTTTAGTTCCTGTTCAGTCCAACAATTCCAGGCAACCGTGATATTGCCCGAGTAGTCCTCAGTTTCAGCAAAAACCCTACGCAAAGTGCAGCCGATGAAATCATCATGGGTTACTATTCCATCCATAGCTTGGCAGCATTCATTTACTGCTTTGTCAATTTTCTTGTAGTTAATCATTTTATTCTCCTTTGTTTAATTTTCTTCTACCTGCCAAGTGTGACCTGATTGATTGGGGTTTTCTCTATAGATTCTTTCCCTGCATTTTACTGCCATATCAAACGAACGGTGTTTGTGCCCGCAATCATCTAATAAAGGAGACTCTGAGAACCATTTAGCTGATTTATCGCGTTTTTTTACTGTATATGTCATTTTATTTTCCTTTCTGTTATCAGTTGTTGTCAATGTCTGATAATAATCTACCTCAGAACACACAGAAAGTCAACAACTATTTTAAGAGCACTAGTGCACAAATGAGTAAAAACGCCCAAAACAGCTTAAAAAAGCCAAAAAAAAAGTGAAAAAAAATATGTGTGGGAGCGGTGAGAGAAGAAAGAGGAGCTGTCTAATATGACAGACCTGTCTTTTGTTCCGAAGGAACTTATGCGAAGCGGTTGAGCCAGCGAACGCTAGGCGACATAAGAGGTTGATTAACTAATAAAGATAGAGTATAATAAGAGTATAACTAAATCGTAATAAATAAGGGTTAAGTGTATGGGATACGCAAAGTTAGCGAAGAAACGAAGCTATTTAGCATCAAGACTATTAGCAGAAATGACCGGTAAAAAAAATACCGGTATGAGAGAGAATGGTCTATTACATCTAGGATTACAGACACTAAGAAGATTGCTAGAAAGTGCATCAACTGTAGATAACTTAGATGGTCTTAAATATCTTACTGCTTTAATGCCCTATGCAATGCCTAAAGTAAGTGATAATGCCCCTTTACAGGCTCTAATAGGCACAAATAACGATGGCACTACTAATGTTTTCCTGCAGGTTAATAACTATCTAGATGAACGCAAACAAGCACTACAAGCAAAGCTAGGACAAGTAGATAGAGCAATCATAGAGAGTGCTAATAATAATGTGGGTGAAAATGAGGTGAATAGCAGTGAAAATGTTAGGGGAAATGGGGTGGAAAACGGTGTTTTGAGTCCTGCCTCCGCATGCATCACCACCGCCACAAACAATCCCACTATCAGAGCCCTACAACACCCACCTAAAAACGCCACCACTAAACAGCCAAAACAGCCTAAAAACGGCAATTTACCTGGCTAATAAAATCTCCCAATTTATACATTTTCGGCATCAAGGTAAACCACTGGTATTTTTATCCAGCCGGTACCAATTGACACTTTTAGCCCAAAAAGGGCAATTATGGGACTATTGGGAATGCTAAGAAATCAGCATATTTGGGGGGACAACTATCATTGAATAAAAATGGAAGTGAATACCCTGTATTGTCACTTATTGTCACATGTTAATAAGTTGTTTATAACCTGGCATTCTATCAACATGCCATCAACAATCTATCAACATACTGTTCGTTTGTGCACTTGCTCATTTGTGCACCCCAAGGCCGGTTTTGGGGGAGCCGGGGGGCGTGGGGGTGTTCGTGTATGTGTATACCTCCCACCCTCTTTTTATATATTATTTAAAAAACTCCCACCCCATTCTTATATATTATTTCAAAAAAACTATTCTACCCTCCCATCCTGTTTTCATATATATTATTTTAAAAACCCCCCACCCCATTTCTTATATATATTTTTTGAGAGTACTCCTCCCCCTCTCTTTTCACATATTTTTTACTTAAAAAAGATACCTGTGAATAATTTCAAATTTTACTCTCATCCTTACACATGTGTCATTATGCTGCCCTATGAAGACTGCTTTTTTAATCTCATAAGTGTCTTCATCGGTTTTTGCGGTTTTGAGTAAATCTTCGACATTATTGTTTTTGAACAATTCTGATAACCAAAAAACTAATTTTGGGACTGTTTTTCTAATTAGCAGTATTTTTGTTACCTTTAAATAATCAGTCATTTTTTTTTAGTATTGTCGTTGCTTGGTTCTACTAATTTTTCATAATAATCCTGTAAAAACAGTTCTCTAATTACTCTTCTGTGTTGAAGTTGGAGCCATCTTTTAAGTGCTTTGTCAATGTTCATTTTTTTTCTCCTTTTAGGCTGGCATAGGCTTGTGGGCAATTCTCCCACCACTGCACCAAGGCTTAACGGACTCTCCTATGCCATTACACAGTGCATTTGTGAATTTTTTCTAGTTTATTGTTACCTTTAAATAATCAGTCATTTTTTAACCTCAAAGACTATATCCATATCTATAGGTTTACCACCTGCGAATGATTTTGGTGGTCTATTGTTTAACGATACCAGGAACATACTTGTATCAGTGTCTATGACATAAACTTCTAATGGTGCCATTTTTTTTTCTTTAGCAATTTCAGCAAGCTTTATTAGTTCTTCTCTAGTCATTTTTCCCTCCTTTTTTTCACCGATGCCAAGTATTGGATTCCGGGTAATATGTTATAGAATAGGGGCACATGCCTTTTACTGTAATTGAGACATCAAAGTTTGATAAACTTGAGTTGTAGAAGCATTTATTGTAGAGAAAGTCTATACTATAGCTTGCATAGTTATAGAGTCTTACGCTATTATAAGCCGATGCTGTTATTACCAGTAGAAATATTAGTTTAGTTTTCATGTCTTCCGTCCATTCCTTTCCTTATTAAGTATGTAATCACATCCTTCATTGACCATCCCCATGATTGCTGCATGTTCTTGATACGTTCTATTTCTCCGTGTTTTAGAATAATAGAGATAGAGGATCGCCGAGATGGTGCATTTGATGTCGTGTTCGAGTCCGTGCCATCCATGTTTTTGTCCTTTAACCTCTTGTATGAGAGTTTTAAGTAGTTTTGGTAAACCAGAATGCATAGGCATCTTTCCATTTTTCCATAACCATTTCATATCCATGCCTTTCGGCGATTAATTCTAAACGTTTGACTCTTTTAATAAAAGTGGTTAGGAGCCAGGGGTTGAGGAATCTTATAAACCGGTAATGAAGTATCATATGGAATTTTTTGAGGTTCTGGGATAGTTTTATGTGAAACTCTTTATTCATCATGGCTCTTTCGTAGAAGTAGGAGTCTCTTGCCCGGCGCATTTGTTTAGGTGATATTTTTATACCCATGTTTCTGGTTTTTCTATAGCCCTGATTATAGCCATAAATCCCTGTTGGAAATGGGTTTTGGCGATTGCTGTCCATCTTTGATCTGGGGTTTTTTCTGTTTCGTGTCCTGGTTTGCAGGAAAGGTCATCAATAAGTTTCTCCATTTTTTTACCTACTTCTTTTATATGATTCATTAACAGAAGTTGTTTTTGATATAATTCCATATTTGCTCCTTTTTTTTATTTGAAATAGTCAAAGTGGTTAGAGAGATATTTTTGGTATTTGGCACATTCGTTTTTTGGTTTCTGTTCCCTTACTCCATAGATTTTCTTGTAGATTACTCCGGTGCGTAGTTCCTCTTTGGGGACTTCATGATTTGACGAAACCTGTTCCTGTGACGGCATGCACACCCTCCATGTTAAGATAGTCTTTGTAATTATACCATTGTACTGAGCCTGTGGCTATAAACTTTGCCCCTGTGTGAAGAAATGGGGCTATTACTGTTCTTATGTGATAGGCAGGAAAGAACTTGATTAGTTTGACATGCTGGATTGCCTTGAATATTTCGTTTGCGGTCTGAACTCCTGGGATGATTGGGAATCCTTCTTCTAAGGCTGTTTCTATGACGAGTTCATTGAAAATTGGGGTTATTGCGAATGATGCCCCTGAGTTGATGGCTGTTTTTAGGTCCTCGAGTGTGAGCACTGTGCCGGCTGCGGTTTGGAGTCCTTTTTTCGCTCTTTTCTCTATCCAGGTTGGCGCTTCTTTACTTCTTAGAGCTATCTCACAAAACTCCTCGTCTTCTGGCGGCTCTTTGAGGTAGATAGGAACCACACGGTCTTTCATGAAAGTCATCAAATCCATTTTACAAGTCCTTCCTTAATAAGTTGGTTGAGCAGTTTGGCCTCTAAGTCCATTCTATGGCCTGTACCAGAACAGCCTTCTTCATCCCAGTAATACCCTCCCTTACAAAGATTGAAGCCTGTTATGTACACCGGGGAGGTTTCTTGTAGTGCCCTTTTTATACAAAGCATTCCTGTAGTTGGGAAGTAAGAACAGCCATACCTGTCTTTTCGGGTAAAAAACCATGTTATTAGCTTTGGTTTGTTGTGTAAGAATTCTTTGGTTTTGAATTTTTCCCTCCTGGCAGCGAAGATTGTTGTTCTGAATCCTACATCATGGTTTAAATGATTGATACCTTGATGGATTCTACAGACATCTTTAAAACTGTCAATCACACAGCCTTTGTCTTTTATGGGCCCGTTCCCTACGATAACCATATCAAATCACCCTTTTTTTCGTATTCGCTGAATACCTTTTTCTCGCGCTCCATGTTATGTCGGCCAATTGCTGAGTCAGTAACCTCTTTCTTGTCCCAGTAATGGTGAAGTTTGGATTTGTCGAGGAAATCAAAGCCTATGGCATGCACCGGTGAACCGTACTCTAATAACGCTTTTTCTAAAGTCAAAAGCCCTGTGGTTGGGAAAATACCGTGTTTCTTGGTTATTTCCCGACAAAACTGGTTTAAAGGGCGACCGTTGTTGTATACCCATACCTTTAGGTGGGGATAGATTTTCAATATCTCTTTCTGTACTCCAGGAAACTCCATAGGCAAACCGGTGCGGTGATCGTGACGATACCTTGTGCTCCAAATATCAATCTTCCAACCGACATCATCATTAAGGTTGAATATGGCGTTATTTATGCGTATGACAGTATTAAAGTCGTCAATGTCCTGACCCATATTCCTTATATCACCATTACCCACGATAATGTGCATATAATGCTTCTCCTGCAATAAACTGCTCCTCGGTGTCGATGTCAAAGCCTTCAATATCTGGTATTTGAAATAAATGGTTCTTTTTCGTCAGCACCCGGCCTTCTTCAATCATGGCGGATCTTTTTATTATAGCTGCTGCCCAATTTATCTTGTAAATTCCTTTAATGTCCTGAGAACGAGGCTGGTTATCCGGGTTATATAGTGGTTTCCCATCTACCCATAAAAACTCCTGTACTGTCGTGACGGTATTTAGGGAATCATGGGCTATTTTCATGTAATCCCAGCCGTTTAGCATATCAAGTATTGTTGAAATCTGTATTAATGGGGAAGTACAATTAGCAAATAAGATATATTCAGAGTCTATATTCTCCGCGACGTTCTTATATACCTGATTCATGGGTGTTTTTGAACGCGCGAAAAATGCGTCTCTTTTGATGATTTCAGCCCCATGAGACTTTGCAATCGCTAAAATTTCGTCATTTTCGCTGTTTACCACTACTGGAAGGTAGTCCCTTAACTGCTCTATTTTGAGCTGTAGCAAATTTTTCCCGGCAAATGGTCGAATATTCTTCTCTGAGACACGTTCAGAACCGCCTCTGGCAATGATAAGAGCCTTTATATCCATCTTAACAACCCTCCCTTTTATTAAGTTCTTCATAAAAACTTCACCAACCCTTCTTCTTGCATTTCTAACAATATTCTCTTTTCTATTTTAGGGTCATTCTCAGTCGGTGGGGCTTTTTCGCGCATATTCCAAAAAAAAGCCTCTGGAGTCTCATAAAAAGAGAACCCGGTTAGGTAAATTGGTGGAGGATAATGATCTAAAGCAAAAAAAACTGTCAAAAGTCCTTTTGTTGGGTGCCTAGGAACCTTCTTATACACTTTCTGCATGAATTCCTTGCTTGCAACGACAAGTTTTCCGTTGAAATGAGGATATTGCTGTAATAGAGCTTCATTTTTCTGTTCCTGGTTAAAGCTCCAGACTTCTTTTGGATTCATTTTTGGTATATTCATCCATTCCCGAATGAAACCACGAGGACACACCCAAACATCCATTTTATCACCAACAACGTCTTTTAAGTGCTCTATAGGGGAGTGATGCATTCTTATAACAGTTTTATGGTTATCTATTAAAGAGCCTTTGCATTTTACGCATCCATTGGCTACTATACAAACTGTCATAATAAACGTTTTGTTATTCTTTATTAAATATATACTTTAACATTAAGCAACGCAAATAAAAAAAAGGCCAAAGTTGAGACATGACTCTGGCCTTTAAAGGATAAATAAAATGATATAGTTATTATATATTAAATGAAAGACTAATGCAACAAATAAATACATTGTCGGACTGGCTCCAATCAATGAAGTTTGAGGACTTTATCAATTGGTGGTGTTATTTATGGAATCCTGATACTGGAAAGAACGAGCCTTGGCAGCTTTGGCCTAAGCAGTATGAGATGGTAAGGATGATGGAGTCGTGTAAAAGGCTGTTTCTTCCTAAGGCAAGGCAGATTGGCGGCTCTAAGATCGCTGGCACTTACTGTGTGAAAGTAGCCCTTCAAGAACCGAACTCAAGAATATTGGTGATATCAAAGACTGAAGGTGATGCAAAAGACTTTCTCAAATACCAAATAAAAACTGTTTTAGAAACATTGCCCCCGGTAGAAGGGATAAACTGGGGCTCATGGGAAATGTTACAAGAGAAAGTGAACTTCAGCAATGGAACCACGCTGGACTGTCTGACTACCTCGGAAGATGCCGGGCGCGGCTCGACAACTAGACTGGTTATTATGGATGAGGCCAGCGCAATCGAACATGCTAGGCAAATATGGAAATCAGTGAACTCAACAATAGACCAAATAACAAAAGGACAGATTATTGTAATATCAAACTCTAAAAACGGTACTTGGTTTAATGAACAGTTATCAAGGATTAATGACGGCAAGGTTAAAGGGATATCTCTTTACTTTCTTAATACATGGACTGATCCTAAGCGTGATCAAGCTTGGAAAGAGCAGATGATAACCCAGTATGATAATGAAGTTGATTTTTATACTGAGTACCCGGAAACAATTGAACATATGTTCTTAACCAGAGAAGGAGCAGTATTCCCAACATTTGACCCGCACGAAGGAGGCCGTCATGTTAATGCTTTTGAACCTGATTGGGCAAACCGTTATATATATTTGTATGATCACGGTTTCGTTCATTATAGCGTATTTTTATTATGCCTTTATAATCCTTTTGAAGACCATCTATTCATCCTTGATGAGCTATTTGCAGCAGAAAAAGACTTGGAGATGTTATCGAAAGACATTAATAAAAAAATATACTACTGGCGGTCTATGGGAGCACCACATTACGCTTGGAAAAGAATTGCTGATAGATCTTGTTTTGCAAAAAAAGGACAAAAAACAGTCTCCGATCTTCTTAGAATCTACACAGGAATATCCTTTTCAAAGTCATTCAGCCACAATGAAGAAGCATCACTGGACTTGGTTAGAGGGCGGTTCACTAAAGGGAGAATAACTATACATAGCAGATGCCGGGAAACTATACGTCAGTGCAGAGATTTGAAGCATGACAAACATGGTAATCCGGAGGACAAAGAAAATGATTCCACTGATTTGCTTCGGTATATATCGGCTGAATTAAACCAGGAGCAGAGGCCGGTAGCGCCGCCGCCAAGGAAAAAGTATTCACAAGATTTCACTGAGCATAAGAAGCGTTTGGCTAATCTGTTCGCTCCCGGTGGAGGTGCAGCATATACTGAAAAAAAAGCTACTAGCTGGCAATCAGCGTAATTGATTCACATTATTTATATCTACAGGAATACCGCCTTGCGGCTTTATTGCTGCTCCCTCAACTGATAATCCTCCACCTTCGGCTGGTGTTTGTCCGGGGGGAAGTGTGCCGGCTTGCGGTGGGAACTGCCCTCCCATCTGTCCCAGTGCCTGCCTAATCCGGGCTAATTCTAAATCAACCCTTGCTTCCTGGAGAACTTCAAACTTTTGAGCTTTTTGTATTGCTTCCTCTATTTCGGAATCGGGAATATTAGGCAGTACGCTTACTAACTGTCTTTCGTAAAATGACCTTAGTATAGGATTTTGGACTCTTTCAAGTAAAGAATTGTACTTGGAAAGCAGCTGCCTTTTGACTGTTTCTCCGCTCTTGGATTGAGTAACGATAACTCCAAGTCTTGGTATGCTGGCTACATTGTTTATAACTCCCTGGCTTGTTGGGACATTAAGCAATAGCGGCTCTTTTGTTTTTTTGTTCTGAAGTATTCTTGGGGAACCGGAATATACTTGTTTTGCCAGAAGCATATAAGCCTCACCGATGTCTCTCTCTACATCCATAAGGCTTTCTTTCATCGGCTCCATAGCAACTAAAGCTCTTTCAACTTTGGCAGTGAATAAGTCTTCAGACTCACCAGACTTGCCTTGTCCACCTTGGACTGGAGGCGTTATTGGTGTTACCTCGCTACTCATATTAAAAGCCCTATCAGCCGAGACATGAAGATCGTTCGGAGGGGCTTCTCTATTCCGGGGCATTATGCCGGGCTTCTGCTGGGAGATTTTATTGGCCTGTGTTTTAAAAGGCGCTGCTCCAGGCATATTTTTTTCTTTTTGGTATCTCCCGTATTCTCCCTCAGCGAAAAAATCTTCTTCCACAAATTCGTTTGGTGATGGTGCTGTTGTCTGCCAATGGGTGAATGTTGATTCTCTTTTGTTGTAAATTTCTTGTAAATCTTTAAGGACATCCACTAACCCCTGTGGTTCACCATGAATATTTAAAGCTGACCAGGTAAAAAGAGGATAACGGCCTATTTGTGTTGGGTGGTTTCCGTCTTCAAGTACTAAGTCATGATTCAGGCCCGGGACAGTGGTTTTTACTTTGACTATCTGCCATTTATCCCTGACAACCTTTAATTGAGAGCCTCTTAATGCAATCATCGCTCTCATATTGTCTTCGCCCATTTCTGGGAGGAACTCTTCTGTTGTCGTGTCAAGAAGCCTGTCACCGGAGACCGTTTGCAGGTTTGTGCCTTGAATAACCAAAAATCGATGATTTATTAAATCGGCCATTTCTGGTGTTCTATCAGTTGTCCTTTCTCTGCTTATTTCCTCAGCTCTTGAAGTCACTGCATGGTTATAATCTTTGATTGCTTCCCTTATTTCTGGTGTTTTTTTATCATATATCTCAAGTATCTGGCTTGCCCTCAACCATGCAGGAAACAATATATACTCATTATCATTTATATTGTCTGTCTCCCAATCCGGGTCAAAAACAACTTTAGAGCCATTATGGTATCTTAAGGATATTGTTCCAAGAGGATCTACACTATGATCTTTGTACATTTCTGTGACACCGCGGAAAATAAGACCGGCAAGCATAAACAACCGTTTGGCTTTTTTCCATCTTCCACGCTCTCTGTCTATATTTAACAGCGTATTCATTAGAATGGCACCATCATTAGGGTATCCAAATTCTGTTTCGTAAATAGTATCCAAAGGGCTCTGTAAAAGCGTCCCGAGCATGGAAAGTACTTTATTCTGAACGAAGTTTATTTGATGAGGTGGGCGTTTTTCTTCAATAAGTTGCTCTAGAGCTTTGGCATCCCATTGTTTGAAATTAACTCCTGAAAACATGCCCCAATTTCGTTCTTCCCGCCTTCTATCATCATTGCGACGCTCTATATATGATCTAAACAGGTTAGCATAGAACTGCCCTGGTGCTTGTCCGTCAAACATTTTGGCCATTTTTCAGCTCTTTTTTCACATTGTTAATAGCTTCTTTTATTGTAGGGTCAATATCTGTCATTGCTCTGGCTGATATTGCCTGCTGCACTTCATCAATTTTTTTTGTGGCTGAATCAACATCTGGCAAATCCTTTTCAAATCTTAAAAATTTAAAGTTTTTGCCAGGATTAGCTCTATTTAAAGCGTCAATAAATTCATCGATCGGAACCGGAGGAAGTT
>Ga0272442_10001669_pt1 | contig 33206 bp, 25 predicted proteins | sample SSMForm2O_FD_200262 | JGI IMG/M metagenome (GOLD analysis project Ga0272442, IMG submission 200262) | Marine sediment archaeal communities from Little Sippewissett salt marsh, Falmouth, MA, United States - SSM-Form-2O | ecosystem: Environmental > Aquatic > Marine > Wetlands > Sediment ... | reverse complement strand
TGCAACAGTATCTGCTGCAATAAGGCCGTTCTTTATTGCGCGAACCGACACACTGGATCATAACCACACTCCCGGCATCGGCAACCTTTTGACTGCCGGTCGCGATGAGCTCCTCCAGTTCTCTCTGGGTTACGACCGCCTCATTCTGGCCATACAGATATTCATCGGTCGTGTTTTCATATGCACCGGTTGCGACAATGGCGACACCGTGTTCAAACTGGTGTTCTTTCCCCCCGGCTTGAATCGTGGTTTTGTAATTGCCGATAAATCCGTCAATTTCCTTGACCGTTGCTCCGGTGAAGACATGAATCAGATCGCTCATCTCCACACGTTCCAAAAGACCGTTCAGATGTTTTTTTGTATCGAGACCTTCCAGGGTATAATAGAGTTTACGATAATTGCCACCCAGTTCCTTTTCCTTTTCGACAAGATAGGATTCAAAGCCCTGATCGGCAAGGGCCAAGGCTGCAGTAATCCCGGCAAGCCCACCTCCTAAAATCAATGCGGCCTTATTGACACCGAGCTGCCCGGGTTTCAGCGGCTTGAGATACTCGGCCTTGGCAACGGCCATGCGTACCAGGTCTTTCGCTTTTTCCGTCGCCGCCTCGGGTTCATTCATATGCACCCAGGAATCCTGATCTCGTATATTGGCCATCTCAAACATATACCTGTTGAGACCCGCTTTTTCGCAGTTTTCCTGAAACAGGCCCTCATGCGTCCGGGGAGAACAGGATGCCACAACAACTCGGGTGAGGTCGTGCTCCTCGATCATCTCTCCCATCTTGACTGCCGTATCCTGGGAGCAGGTAAAGAGATTGTCAGCGGCGTAGACCACATTCGGCAGGTTCTTGGTATATTCCACGACAGCGGGTACATCCACCACGCCGCCGATGTTGATCCCGCAATGACAAACAAACACACCAATGCGAGCCCCCATCCCCCTCAGATCTTTTTCCGGAGGAAGCTCCACCTCGGTTGTCAATGTTCCCCGCTGGGACCCGAGCAGGCCTTCTGCACAGGCTGCCGCGCCACTGGCCTCCATGACTGTCTCGGGAATATCCTTCGGCCCTCCGAAAACCCCACAGACAAACACACCGTCGCGGCTGGTCTGAACGGGATTTTCAAGAGATGTCTTGCAGAAACCGTGTTCTTCAAGCTCAATACCGAGGCTCGCGGCCAGTGCCTTGGCTTCTTTTGGCGGTGTCAACCCAACGGAGAGCACCACCATATCGAATTCTTCTTCTAAGAGCGATCCGTCTTCCGTCACGTAGGTCAGGAGCAGGTTCTTGGATTTCTGCAGTTCCTTGACTGACGACGGCATGGATCTGATATACCGGATACCGTATTCGTCCTTGGCCCTCTCGACAAAACGGTCAAAATCTTTGCCATAGGCCCGCATATCCATGTAGAAGATTGTCGGCTCAAGCGTTTTGAGGTGCTCTTTCCCGATGATGGACTGTTTTGTTGCATACATGCAGCACACGGATGAACACCAGCTGTTGCCGCAATTCACATCACGCGACCCCACACACTGGATCCAGGCAACCTTTCGGGGTTCCTTGCCGTCAGAAAGTCGCTGAACATGACCGAAAAACGGACCCGATGCAGACAAGACTCTCTCGAATTGAATGCTGCTTATGACATTATCGTATATGCCGAATCCGTATTCACCCCTGAGGTGCGCGTCGAAAAGTTCAGTGCCCGGTGCCGCAATAATCGCACCGACATCGATGCTCTCTTCCTCTTCGACCATCTCATGATTGATCGCCCCAGCGACACAAGCCTCGACACATTGGTAACATTCGGAACATATACCGCAGCTCAGGCATCGCTTCGCTTCTCTGACAACATCTTCTTCAGAATAACCGCGAATGACTTCTTCAAAATTTGTTTTCCGTGTGTCCGGTTCAAGCTCGGGCAGATGGGGCCGCTCCCTTTTTTCGACTGCGCTGACATCACCTTTGTCGGCCACATTCTCCTTCCAGTTGCGCGCCCGTCCCAAGGCGATATCCTCACCCTTCAGGTAGCGGTCAATCGATCTGGCAGCCTCCTTACCGGCATTAATCGCTTCCACGACCGTGGCGGGTCCCGTCACGTCGTCTCCTCCGGCAAAGACCCCTTCCACATTTGTTGCAAAGGTGACCGGGTCAACATCAAAAGTATTCCACTTGTTAACTGAAATGTCATTTCCTTGGGGAATAAATGATAAATCAGCAGTCTGCCCAATCGCAGGAATAACAGCCTCAACATCCAGCACAAATTCCGAACCCTCGATCGGAACAGGCCGCCTTCTTCCGCTCGAGTCCGGCTCGCCCAGTTCCATCCTGATACATTCGAGCCCGGTCACCTTGCCATTGTCTCCTATCACCTTGACCGGCGCGGCAAGGAACTCCATGTTGATTCCTTCGGCGAGGGCCTCTTCGATTTCTTCATCCGCTGCGGGCATTTCCGCGCGCGTTCGTCGATAGAGAATGAATGCTTCCTGAGAGCCTGTCCGCAATGCCGTTCTGACGGCATCCATCGCCACGTTCCCGCCACCGATGACAGCAACCCGACTCCCCAGGTACACTTTCTCTCCCAGGTTCACACGTTTCAGAAAATCAATACCGTGGACGACGCCGTCCAAGTCTTCTCCCGGGATATCGAGTTTACTGCTTATATGGGTCCCGACACCGATAAACAGGGCGTCGTAATCCTTTTTCAAATCTTCAAACGTCACATCCTGACCGACTTTGGTATTCAGTTTTATCTCAACACCCATCTCCTCGATGGTTTTAATTTCGGCATTGATAACGTCTTTGGGCAGTCGATACTCAGGAATGCCGATGGACAGCCACCCGCCGGCAACCGGCTGGGCTTCGAACACCTTCACATCATATCCCTCGGCGGCAAGGTAGTATGCCGCGGTGAGACCTGCCGGTCCCCCGCCGATGACGGCCACTGTCTTACCTTTTTTCTCCTTAATTTCCGGTATGTACTTTGTGTCGTCGTTGAGATCCAGGTCGGCTACAAACCGTTTCAGATACATGATGGCAACGGGACTGTCGACCTCGGCCCGTTTACACGCCGTTTCGCACGGATGGGTACACACCCTCCCGCAGACGGCAGGGAATGGATTTTCCTGTTTTATGAGCTTAAGTGCTTCTTTATATTTTCCGTCCGCAATGAGCGCCACGTAGCCTTGCACACTTATGTGGGTCGGACAAGCCGCTTTACAGGGCGCCGTGCCAAGCTTATCGATGGCAAATGCACTGGGAATCGCCTGGGGAAACTTTCGGTAAATTGCTTTTCTTTCGTCCAGGCTTTCATTGAACTCATTGGTGAGCGTCACGGGACACACCGCGGCACAGTCACCACACCCGGTACATTTATCGACGTCGATATAGCGTGGCGCATTTTTAAGTTTTACATGAAATCGCCCCGGCTCTCCGTCAACTGCTTTAACGGTTCTCCGCGTTAAGATATCAACATTTGGATGTCTTCCGACTTCAACAAGTTTTGGAGATAGAATGCAGGCGGAACAATCGTTGGTGGGAAAAGTTTTATCGAGTTGTGCCATGACACCGCCAATGCTGATGTCATTTTCTACTAGGTATACCTTCATACCCGAATTTGCAAGATCAAGGGACGCCTGTATGCCGGCAATACCCGACCCTACAACCATTACAGCACCGACTTTTTCACTATCTTTAATCACTATATTCACACCTCGGTTTTAATGTCTCTGCGAAAAAGTATCAGAAAATGTAAAAGAAACGCTTATAACAACCAACCGTCGCGTCGTTAGCAAAATTTATTTTCTATGTCAAGGCATAAATAAAAAAAAATTAAGCCTTTGAAATAATTATTAATATTTCTTGACACCTAGCAACCGTTTCACCCGATTCCTCTCCGTCGATTGGCGTCAGGCCAGCCAGAGGTGCAAAGGCCGAATCGGGACCGCCTTAACGTGATTGAGCAATCACTCAGCAGTAATCTTTATCAGGGTGCCAACCATGTGTCAATACTTTTTTGGGGGGGGTTATTTACCTACAAGGTCGGCATCCGTATGCAGGGGACCTTTTCCGTGCCCGTGCGCAGGACTCATGCAATGAACTCTTTCCAAAACCGCCGTGCGCCATGAATCGAAAGCGCAATGCCGTACCGCGGAAGACACCATGCATTTACCGATAAGACAACCCTGCTACCGGATCGATTCGTTGATCGCGCGCCAGAGTGTTTCTTTGCCATCACCGGTTTTAGAAGAAAAAAGAAGCATGTTGTCGTGGAAGTCACTTTCGTGTGCGAGGTGCTTTTGCAATAGGATGGAACGTTTTTTTACATCATTCTTGGATAACTTATCAATCTTGGTCAGCACGAAGACGACCCGTCTATCGTAGTGGGAAAGCCAGTGAATGAGATTGAGGTCATTTTCAGACAGATCTCGTCGTATATCGAGAATCAGAATCACGAGGCCAAGGTTTGTACTGTGCTTCAAATACCCTTCAATCATCGGCCCCCAACTCTCTTTCACGGCACGCGGCACTTTTGCATATCCGTATCCGGGCAGGTCTACGAAATAAAACTCACTGTTTATTTTAAAAAAGTTGATGAGGCGGGTTTTGCCGGGCGCGGCGCTTGTCCGGGCCAGTCGCTTCCTGCCCACGAGCGTGTTGATCAACGACGATTTCCCCACGTTGGACTTACCAGCAAAAGCAATCTCGGGAAGCTGCTCAACCGGATAATGCGACGGGGTAGTAGCGCTTTTGACGAACTCGGCCGATTTCACATGCATATTTGCTCACACCTTTCTTTACGCCCTCTCTATGTAAATCAAAATCAGCCTTAAGTCAAAACACAAACGGTACCCTGTATCCGGGAGGAGCCTTCAGTACGTGAGGCCACGGCCCATAGCGTGAGCGATCGTAGGATCAGCGTTGTATGCCGTGACTATCATTGCATTAAATGACCAAAGTGCCGGGTAGACCTAATTCAGGGTGTATCCATGACGTTATTTGTTATTGACTTAAAAATGGTAACTTGATAAAAATATGTCGCTTTACCAGTTGATTGATATTTCACCAGGAGGGATTTTTATATGAAAGACGAAAAATATGTCCTGTGGTTCGATGAACTAGAACTGGGTGATATACCGCAGGTAGGCGGGAAAAATGCATCGCTCGGCGAAATGAGAAGGAACCTGACGCCCAAAGGGGTCAGTATTCCGGACGGCTTTGCGGTCACGGCGCACGCATATAGACATTTACTATCATCTTCGAATATTCAAGATGAGATGGAAAACATCCTGTCGGATCTCGACACTCATGACATGCATAACCTTGCCGAAAAAGGCGAAAAGATTCGATCGCTGATTTATAATGCCCCGGTGCCGGGCGATCTCGATGAGGCCATACGCGAAGCATACCGAAAGCTTTGTGACGAATACGGCGAAAACACCGATGTGGCAGTCCGCAGCTCGGCAACGGCGGAAGACCTTCCCGATGCCAGCTTCGCGGGTCAGCAGGAAACATTCCTCAATATAGAGGGAGAAGACGCGGTTATCGAAGCATGCAAAAAGTGCTTTGCTTCGCTCTTCACCAACAGGGCTATTTCATACAGGGAAGATAAAGGGTTCGACCATATGACCGTGTATCTTTCCATCGGCGTACAGAAAATGGTTCGCTCCGACTTGGCATCTTCCGGTGTCATTTTCTCAATCGATACGGAATCGGGCTTCAAGGATGCCATCCTGATTACCGGTTCTTACGGTCTCGGTGAGATGGTCGTGCAGGGCACGGTGAATCCCGACGAGTTTTACGTGTTCAAACCCACTCTCGAAAAAGGATACCGACCGATCCTTCACAAGAAACTTGGTACGAAAGAAAAACAGATGGTCTATGCCAGTGAGGGTGGCGAAACCACGGCGATCATCCCTGTCCCGGAGGAAGCCAGGGGCCGGTTCTGCGTCACGGAAGATGAAATTCTGAAACTCGCCGAATGGACGAAAATCATTGAAGATCACTACTCCGAAGAGGCGGGTTTCTTCAAGCCCATGGATATCGAGTGGGGTAAAGACGGCAAGACGGGCGAGCTTTTCATACTTCAGGCCCGGCCTGAAACGGTCCAATCCCAGAAAGATGCCAACGTGCTCGAGACCTATGAACTTCTCGAGACGAAAGCACCGCTTGTGACAGGTACCGCCGTGGGATCAAAGATCGGTGCCGGAAAAGTTCGCATCATAGAAAGCGTTAAGGATATCAAAGACTTTGAGGCCGGTGAAGTTCTCGTCACCGACATGACAGATCCCGACTGGGAACCGATCATGAAAATAGCCGCGGCAATCGTGACGAACAGGGGAGGCCGCACCTGTCATGCGGCAATCGTCAGCCGTGAATTGGGTGTTCCCTGTATCGTCGGCACCGGCGACGGAACGGATAAGATTAAAGGCACAGGTGAGGCAACCATTTCATGTGCCGAGGGAGAGCTGGGCATCGTCTATGGCGGAATCCTGAAATACAATGTCAACAGAATCAATCTCGAAAGCATTGAGCGCCCCCACACGATGATCATGATGAATGTCGGCAACCCCGACAACGCGTTTACCCTTGCCTCGATCCCGAATGACGGCATCGGACTGGCCAGGCTCGAATTCATCATCACCAACTTCATACGGATTCACCCTATGGCACTGGTACACTTTGACAGGGTAACGGATGAGGCAGACAGGAAAGAGATCGAGCAGCTCACCCAGGGATACGAAAACAAGACGGACTTCTTCGTGGACAAACTGGCCCAGGGCGTGGCAAAAATCGCAGCCGCCTTCTACCCCAATGATGTCGTCGTCAGGATGAGCGATTTCAAGAGCAATGAATACGCCAATCTCATCGGTGGAAAGTATTTCGAGGAAGACGAAGAAAATCCCATGATCGGCTTCCGGGGCGCGTCACGTTACTATGATGACAGATACCGGGAAGGCTATGTCCTCGAATGCGAGGCCATGCGAAAGGCCCGCAACGATATGGGGCTTTCCAACATCAAACCCATGATACCGTTCTGCCGTACCCCGCAGGAAGGAAAGCGGGTCGTAGAAATCATGGCGGAAAACGGCCTCAAACAGGACGAAAACGGCCTCGAGATCTACATGATGGTGGAAGTGCCCAGCAATGTTATCCTGATCGAGGAATTCGGAAAGATATTTGACGGATTCTCCATCGGTTCCAACGACCTGACGCAGCTGACCCTCGGACTTGACCGGGATTCTTCGCAGGTTGCCCACATTTTCGATGAGCGCAATCAGGCGGTCCTTGACCTGATTGAGAGTGCGATTTTGAAGGCACGCAAAATGAATAAGAAGATCGGTATCTGTGGCCAGGCCCCGAGCGATTACCCCGAATTTGCCAGGTTCCTCGTCGAATGCGGCATCAGCAGTATCTCACTCAATTCCGATACAGTGATCAAGACAACCCTGGATATCCTGGAAACGGAAAAAAGCCTGGGCAAATAATCACGCAGCAAACTGATGCATGAGTGAAAAGGATGTGCATGAAAATGTACATCCTTTTTTTGACAGCAGGCGCCATACAATGTCGGCACAGGCTATGCGAGAAGGCAAACGGCAATGACGATGTCAGCCGACTGCTCAGCGCACCTTGACTCCACGATAATAGTGTTTTAAAATCGCAACGTGTGAATGGCCGGCCTTTGCCATGTTATACGCTCCCCACTGGCTCATGCCGACACCATGACCATAGCCTCGGCCTTCAAGGGACACACCCCGCGTCCCTTTACCGAACATAAAGAGGGTGCTCTTAATCGTGGCGGGATCTATGTTAACCCGAAAATGATTGCCGCTCAGGATTGTTTCGCCTTTCGAATGCACAATAGTTACCGTTTGCACCCGTCCTGAGGGGCTTGTTGCCACGGGTCGGATACCGTATATTGTACCGATATCGAGCCCTTTGGATTTTAACGACCTGCCGATTTCTTCAAATCCGGAGCGGTACACCCATCTGTCGTGCGGCCCCGCAACACTGAATGAATCCCGGACGCTTTTCAAGTACGGCACGTCGGCCGTCCATACATTCTTCGCATCCTCGGTCATGCCGCCGCTATCGGAATGAAAATATGCCAGAATCAGCCGTCCATCATACAGCAGCACGTGCCCCCTGGTCTCGTTCACGGCCCGCGTCGTCATATCGTTTTCGGCAGTATATCCCCCATACACCTGGGACGCCGTCGATGCGAAGACATCGAAAAGTCTATTCTTATTTTTCTCTTTCTGGTACAGGGCGTATGTTCTCGCCGCCACTGCCTGGGCCTTGAGCGCTTCCAGCGGCCAGCCGGGCGGCATCTCCTTCGGAACTACACTGTAAAGATATTCTTCGATTCGTACGACATTGACAACTGACAGACCACCGGCTTTTCGGTACAATCTAACTCTGCCTCGATAGCTGTGCGCATTGACCGTTACAGGCCCGTCATGGTCCACCGACACGACCAGCTCACGAACACGAAAGCTGTGCCCGTTTAATTCGATTGAATCTCTCCGGAGTTTGGCGACGACACGCTGCCCGCCCGTTGCGGTCAGCACGACAGTCCCATCGTCCGGCTTTCGCAGTTCAAACGGCACCGACGCTGTCAGCGTCACCTCAGTGGCGTTCTCCGTCAGAAGCACACGAATAGTATCATCCGGCCTGACTTCGGCTGGTTCTCCCGTTTTGGTCTCGGGCGATGGTGGGGTGCGGCACGCACCAATCATGAACCGTGCCGTCGCGGTGCGCCGCCCTGCAGGATAACGTCGCAGATACTCTTCAAACCAGGCCAGCGCCTCACGATACCTGTTTTTTTCGTACAGGATCATACCAATGTTAAAATAGGCATTGGCAGCATGCACGCTTGTCGAAAAATGTCTGACGACCATCGAATATTGCGCGAGGGCCCCTTCGTAATTATTGAGAAAATAGCTGTAGATATCCCCTATTCGCACAACGGCCCTAGCCCGCATGTCGTCATCGGAAGCATGTTCGGCAATGTCGCTGTAGGCCCCGATGGCCTCCAGGTACATGCCCGTCCTAAGATACGTGTCAGCCGTTCGCATGGCAAACTGAGAATCATAGGCATGCCCCTGCCCGCTATGCGCTGTACACGAAATGCAGATGAGGCAAATAATGAAGGCACATCTCGTCGACAATTGTGTGTGGCCTGCGTTCAATATGATTATCCTCTGTGAGCGGGCCGCCGACATACCGACTCTGCACACGCCGAGCTCAACCCGGGCATATCGGGGTCACCTGATTTTTAGACGTGGCATTCAGCAGTTGCAGAATCATCCACAGGTGATGGTATGGTCAGAGTAGATCTATAAGCCGAGTTCTGTTTCCCGCACACGGGACGATGATCATTAATCTGGGACAGCAGTTACCTGCTGCCTCGAGCGACACTACCCGAGAACATCGAGCGGGCCACTCTTGGCGTTCTCCTATTTGGTCTTGCTCCGGGTGGGGTTTACCAAGCTTTCCCGGTCACCCGGGAAACTGGTGAGCTCTTACCTCACCTTTTCACCCTTACTCCGGGAAATGGTACATTACCGATTTCCCAGGGCGGTATGTTTTCTGTGGCACTTTCCTTAGGGTCACCCCCAGTCGCCGTTAGCGACCACCCTGCCCTCTGGAGCTCGGACTTTCCTCCGGTTTATTCGAACCGGCGATCATCCAATCTACTCTGACACATGCTGTTATTATATGGGATTCACTCCCATCTGACGGCACCATTGCGGGACCTAATCTATAGTTTACTATAAACGTCGCGAGAGTGAAAGCCCTCCCATGGTACGAGGGAGACTACGCCTCATCAATAGCCTCATTGGCCAATCGATCTGCATGGGCATTGTATGATCTTGCGACATGTTCGACGGTATAGTGGTCCATTCGTGCGAGCAGAGCCGTCACCTCTTGCATGAGTGTCTGAAGCGCGGCGTTTTTCACTCGGTAGATTCCCTTGATCTGCTTCACCAGCAGTTCCGAATCGAGAAAGACCGAGAGACTGCGATATTCATTCTCCAGGGCAAGTTTCAGCCCCAGAATGAGCGCCTGGTACTCGGCCACATTATTTGTACAGCGGCCAAGGTATTTCTTCCTCGATGCCAAGACCTTACCATCGACATCATACAGCACGGCACCTGCCCCTCCGTCACCCGGATTGCCTCTGCTTGCCCCGTCTGTATAGAGGATCGCGGCTTTAGTCCTCTTCATTGGCTTTATTTTCCCAGTACATTATTCTGCTGCAATTCGGACACAGAATCATTTCTTCAGATCTTTGCAATTCATTGTACACCTGAGGAGGTATATTCACGTGGCATCCACCGCAAATCTCCTTCCAGACGGGCACAACGGCCATTCCATTCATTTTCTGCCTAATAATATTATAGCGTTTCAAGAGCTCCGCATCGACCTTCTTTTTGACTTCGTCGCTTTTACCCCGCATTTCCAAAAGTACATCATCAATCGAATTAAGCTCTTGCTCAACTTTTTTGATGTTCCGCTCATGATCGGCCTTGAGCGTACCATACTCCTTTTCCCTTTGTCCTAATTCAACTACCGCGACATCGATGGCCTCGAGTATGGTAATGATCTCAAATTCAATCTCATCATTGCGTTCATTTATTGTGTCCATCTCCTTGAGCAGAGCCTGGTATTCTTTGTTCGTTTTCACATCAAACAAACGCCCTTTGGCCTTTACCAGGCTTTCATTCGCTCGCCGAAGGTCATTTTCCCGGCTCTTATGCCGGGCATTCAGATCTTCAACTTTTTGCCGCTCTTCGCTGATGTGCGTCTCTATATCCCGCAATTCTCCGTTGAGCTGTTCAAGCACCGCCGGAAGTTCCTCTTTTTTCTTTTCGATCCGTTTAATCTCGGAATCAATATCCTGAAGTTCGACAAGAAGTAAAATTTTCTCTCTCAAAATCTACCCCTTTCATACTGTTGATATTCCCAAAAAAAAATGCACCAAAATATGGTGCATTCTTTAGAACCTGTACCCACATCCTGAACATATGTGTGTACTGTAGGTCGTCATGTAACATATATTTTTAAAAAACTTTCCCACTGTACTCCTCGCATGGTGGGCCCACCTGGGTTCGAACCAGGGACCTACCGGTTATGAGCCGGTGGCTCTTCCAGCTGAGCTATGGGCCCGGATCTTTGATGCGCTTTTCAAAACAAATAAAGAAGATGTAAACTATACTCATTCCCGGACTTTGTCAAGAATTATTATTTTATGGTCTCGTAAGAAATATTCCTTTTCTCGCCGTTGCCGTCTTGGCATAGCGCATGACCGGTTCTTCAGGACACGGGCAGCACCTTGAATGTCAGGCATGGCTGCACCATCCGCTCCATGATTGCATCATTACTTGACATTCGATTTGATTTCCCGCCTCCGTGACGGGCCTCTCAGTTTTTTCAATACGGCCCGCTCTATCTCTCTTGCCCGTTCGATTGTATCGCCGTCATAATGGTCACCTTCCACTTCCATATCAAAATCCGCACGTTCACCGATACCGAACCGCATACGCAGCACCTTTTCCTCCCTCGGCGTCAGGGTAGAAAGTATTTTGCGGGTCTGCTTCGCCAGATCCATACTGACAGCGGCTTCGGAAGGAGACATTATTTTCTTGTCCTCAATGAAATCCCCCAGTGAGCTGTCTTCTTCTTCTCCGATGGGCGTTTCCAGTGAAATCGGTTCCTTCGCTATTTTCAATACTTTACGCACTTTCTCCAGCGGAAATTCCATCTTGCCGGCAATCTCCTCAGGATTGGGTTCCCTTCCCAGTTCCTGAACCAGGTAACGCGATGTACGAATCAGCTTGTTAATGGTTTCGATCATGTGTACCGGGATTCGTATCGTACGTGCCTGGTCTGCAATCGCCCTCGTGATCGCCTGCCTTATCCACCACGTCGCATAGGTAGAGAATTTATAGCCGCGCTGATATTCAAATTTGTCGACGGCTTTCATCAATCCGATATTGCCTTCCTGCACGAGATCAAGAAACTGAAGCCCCCGGTTAGTATATTTTTTGGCTATGCTGACCACCAACCGCAGGTTCGCCTCCATCAGCTTTTTCTTTGCTTCGTCGGCTTTCTTTTCACCTCGTTCCATGGCCGTTACAATTTTTTTCAGGGTCTCGACGGAAACGCCGATATCGGACACGAATCGTTTTCTTTCTTTTCGGGCATTCTTTATAATTTTTTCGTATTCCCTGAGCGTGTCAGCCGCAATGCCGGTCTCCCTGACCACCGCGTGTTCCTCTTCAGGACTCTTTCGCATACGAGCAAAATTCTTCTCCAGTGCTTTCAGGGGCAGCCCCGTTTTTTCCCGCAGGGTCCGTGTCGCGTATTCACTTTTCCGCACCGCCGCCAGGGCCATTTTGAATCTCAGCACCATCCTGTTGATATATTTCTTGCTGAACCTGACCTCCTTGCACAGCTCGACCAGTTTTTTGGTATTTTTTTCTATTCTGATGTTAATTTTCTGGACTTCGGCATCGTCAAGTCCCTTTTCATTCAGCTGACTCTTTAATTGTTCGTTTTTCTTTTCCAGCCGCGCGATCTTGTCTATGAGTGTCAGTACTCTTTCTCTATGCATCTCCTCTTCGACAAATCCTTCCTCATCTTCCAGATTGTCGATAACATTTTTGATGCGCAGTTCATCCTTCCTCAGTCGCTCACCCACGTGGACAACATTTTTGATAAAAATCGACTGCCGGAAGAGGGAATTCATCACCTCACCTTCACCTTCCTCTATCTTCTTCGCGATTTCGACTTCACCCTCTCGACTCAAGAGCGACACCAACCCCATTTCGCGGAGGTACATTTTGACCGGATCACCAGTCTTGCCGATAGTGGGCATAAGCGACGGCAGTGCTTCTTCGCTTTCCTTCTCATCCGCCTCTTCGTCGGCATTTTTCTTCAGAACCACTTTATCACCCTTGTCGACATCGACAATATCAATATTTTTTTCACCGAACAGCATTATGACATCATCTAACTCATCGGAAGACACGATATCGGATGGCAGCATGTCATTGACGTCATCGTAGGTAAGAAATCCCTTTTCCTCACCCAATGATATAAGTTTTTTAACTTCATCCGAATTGATTATTTTTTTCATGTCAGTCTCTCCTTGGAGTTAGGTTCTCTATATGTGTAGTGGACGTAATATTATGTTTTTTAAGCGCTTTTTCTTCATTTAGCAGGCGCCCTTTTTCGACGACGAGGCGCTCACATAATTCACGGTCCCCTCTGTTCTGAGCCTCCATTAATTGCTTTTGCAGAGTTCTGCGCTGCGCCTCATACCATCTGAGTTTTATTTTTTTTACCCTGTCACCCAGCTCACGGTCTATCCGCTCGGCATTGAATGGCGTTTCATGCATCGCCCGTTCCATCAGCTGCGTCTTGAGTGCCCCATTGTCAAGGCTGTGTATGACATCGGTCACTTTTTTCGGTCGACCGTTCCGGTATGATTCCACCAATGATTGCCCCAGCACTCGCAGCTCTTCATACATAAAACAGTCCAATACGCTGTTTTCTACTGCAACAGGAATTGCATCGGGATATTCCATCATCAAATGGATGAAGTCTAGTTCTATGGAATCAATTCGCTGCTGACGTTCTCCGGATATCCCGGCACCTCTGACAGGCCTTGCCGCTACCTTGCGGCGGGCTTTGTTGATTTCATCCTTCAGTAGTTTTTGATCGATATCAATTTTTTCGGATACTCTCTTTATGAAAAGATTTCTCTCGATCAGATTGCGTATATTGCTGATAAAAAAGATCGAATTCTTAACCGCGTCGAGCTTTTCCTCGAGCGTGGTCCCGGTTCCCATCATGGTGTCGATGTAGTAATCCACCATGGGAGGAGCACCGGAGATGATGCTCTCAAGGGCCGCTTGCCCGAACTTTCGTACATACTGATCGGGATCATAACCATCCGGGAGCGAGATCACTTTTGCATGCATTTCTTCCTCCAGAAACAGATGGAGGCTTCTTTCGACCGCGCTGCGTCCCGCTGCATCCGGATCAAAGATTACCGCCACATTTCGCGTAAATCTCCTGACGAGTTCGACTTGATCCTTTGTCAATGCCGTGCCGAGGGTTGCAACCACATTCCTAATCCCCTGAGACCAGAGAGACAGGAAATCGAGATATCCTTCAACGATCACCACTTCATTTTTTTTCTTAATCTCGGTTTTCGCCTGGTAGAGCCCGTAAAGTGTCTTACCCTTGACGTAGACGGGTGATTCGGGCGAGTTCAGGTATTTCGGCTCTTCATCTCCAATCACTCGGCCCCCAAATGCGACAACGTGACCACCGAGATCGACAATCGGAAACATGACACGCCCCCGGAACCGGTCATACGACTGTCCTGTATCCTTTATGATAATGAGACCGGCCTTCGCTGAAAGAGCAGGCGGAACCCCCTTGGCATGTAAATACTTTTTGAGATGCCTCCAGCCGTCCGGGGAATACCCGAGACCGAATTTCTGAATAACGGGAAGGTCCATACCTCGCTTGCTGAGGTACTCACGGCAGTGCTTTCCGCCATCCGAAGTGAGGTTTCTGGAAAAGAAATCAGCTGCCATGCGGTTTATGCGGATCAATTGCTCTTTTTCCGTAAGCGCGCCTTTATCCTCCCTCTGCAAACGCGCATCCGGAATTGCAATTCCCGCTTTGGCCGCCAGATGCCTTATCGTTTGCGGGAACGACATGTCGTTCAGTTTCATTAAAAAGGAGATGGCATTCCCACCTTCACCGCAACCGAAACAATAAAATATCTGTTTTTCAGGATTTACACTGAAAGAAGGTGTTTTTTCCTTATGAAACGGGCAGAGGCCGACAAAATTTCTTCCGGTTTTTTTTAGGGACACATACTCTGAAACAACATCGACAATATTGGTTCGTAACTTAATTTCTTCTATTATTTCCGAAGGAATATATCCCTTCAACATGGTTCCCCTTTTCTAGGGCACATTTCAATGCAACAACTCCCGCCCCTCACGAAGGTGCGGGAAATATTTTCAGAGAAATGTAAAAATACTGAGGAAACAATTTCTTCTATTGAACGGTCAATGGAATATCTTCCCATGGCATTATGTCAGCTTTTCCTTGACCTTTGCACTGACCAGTTTTCCGTCGGCTTTACCTGTAAACTTGGGCATGAGTACCTTCATCACCTTTCCCATATCCCGAGGTCCGGTTGCACCGACTGCTTCTATCGCAGCGATAATCTCTTTTTCAATGTCTTCTTCGGATAACTGATCAGGCATAAACTCTTGAATTACGGCAAGTTCTTTCTCTTCCTTGTCGACCAGATCCTGCCTGCCGCCATTTGCGAATTGCTCGATTGAGTCCTTCCGTTGCTTGACCATGGAAGACAATACCTGCAATGCGTCTTGTTCCTTGAGTTCCCCCTTCAGGTCAATTTCCTTATTATGCAGGGCCGCCTTGATGAGACGAAGAGCCGAAAGCCTTCCTTTGTCCTTGCTTTTCGCCGCCGACACCATTTCCTTTGAGATCTTATCATTTAATTCCATAAGTTCATCCACCTTACTATTCCATTCAATTTATAAAGATCACACCCAAACATTGAGTTATTTCATTTCCATTCAATCATGTCAAGCTCTACTATAAAAGTAATTACTATTATATAATTGTCAATTATTTTATTGCCGTTCATGCTGAAGGTTTTTATGCAAGATCATCTTTCAACCGTTCACCGCCCAGAAGGTGAATATGTAAATGAAAGATCACCTGTCCGCCTTCTTCATTACAGTTGATTACCGTTCTGAAGCCTTTTCGATCGACACCCTTGATTTTCGCAACTTCTTGTATGGCAGACACGATACTATGCATGATGTCCTTATGTTCCCCGGTGACATCCATAAGGGTCGCAATGTGCCGCTTCGGTATGATGATCACGTGTACCGGGGCCATGGGATTAATGTCATCAAAGGCAAGCACGTGCGCGTTTTCATATACCTTGCTGCACGGTATCTCTCCGTTGCTGATATTACAAAAAATACAATCTCCCATTGTGTAACCTCCTTGCATGCCAAATATTGATGGTCTCGCAAAACGCTCGACCGCTGCGCGGTGCGCTTTTCCTCGTCAGTGCGGGTTAGTTATACGTAAGACGCATCCCTCAAAATTTGAGCGCCTTGAATTGAATGGAGAACGTATTCCCGCTGCGTAGGGCTGGATAAGAACGCGAATATAAAACAAATTTTTCCTTAAAAATCAGAGATCCCTGCACCATGCTGTAGAGAACTTCACTGTGAAGCGATTACAATGCCACCTGCACAATTGATTTTGCGCGACGTTATCCATGGTGACACTTCACGCCCTCGTCACAGCCCGAAACCTCTCATCGTTTACAACGATGCGGACGCCGCTCGCGCGAGAGCATCTTCAAGCTGCATAGCGCCCGTATAGAGCGCCTTACCGACTATGACACCAATTATGCCCGAGGATTCGACTTCATGCAGTTTTTCAATATCATTAAGCCCCGAGACTCCTCCTGACGCAATGATCGGTATATCGACAGATTCCGCAAGCGCTTTTGTCGCATCGACATTGACGCCAACTTCCATACCGTCTCTCTGTATATCGGTGTATACGATTGCATCAACGCCAAGCCCCTCATAACTCTTCGCAATTTCAGCTGCTGACTGTCCTGTGCTTTCAGTCCATCCTTCCACCAGCATTTCACCATCTTTTGCATCGATCCCGAGAATTATCGATCCCGCGTATGAAGTACAGGCGTTAAGCACAAAGTTTCGATCTTTCAGCGCTGCCGTCCCTATGATGACCCATGTCACACCGGCAATCAGGTATGTCTCAATAGTCTCCAAGTCTCGTATGCCGCCGCCCAACTGGACGGGAATATCGAGGGCACAAACTATATCGCGGATGATTTCTTTATTACGCGGCCCCCCCTCACGGGATCCGTCCAGGTCGACTATATGGAGCCGCTCAGCCCCCTTTTGCTGCCAGCTTCGAGCAATTGCAACCGGGTCATCCGAATAGACCGTCGACCGTGCAAAATCACCTTGAAGCAGTCGCACACATTTTCCATCTTTTAAATCTATGGCAGGTATTACGATCAATGATACTCTCCTTCTTGTACAACCTTTACCATTCTCAGAGGCTCATCCCCGGATCGATGATCTTCTTTCTTGATCAGGAACCTTTCTGCACATTCCGCAGTCCACCACTCGGACTGACTCCTGGGCAGTGGACGATCATTCATAACCCGGAAAGGTTTTTACCATGGCATCTATGCCCGCTTCAGACAACTGCGCTGCCGTCATCCAGCGTCCTTTCCCCCTGATAAACGAAGAAACGTCGAGCACATTCTCCATCAGGGACGTCTGTACTTTATCAAATCTGCCTTTCCAGACAATCGCACCGTCCGACACCCTTATAAGATAAATCCCGAATGCCACTGACGCAGGTTGCTTCACACCATAGGTAGCCCCCGCTCGCTCTCTATAGCGGTACACATAGCCCGCGACAACCCCGTCCGCATTCAGTTCGGAACCCACTTTCACAAAAATCTCTCGGGGGGACCGTTTAAAAGAACTGGAGCGAACACTTTTATACACCCCTCGCACCCGCTCGGTCGGAATCAACTCGAGGTGCGCAAGACTTGAAATTCTATTGTAGAATAAGGTTTCAATTATCTCTTCAGGATCGCCTGAACTCGGAAAGGTTGCGTAATATGTGCCACTTACAGGACACCTGACAAAGGTCACGGCAGGATCTTCGGGTATTACGCTGTCGAACGGAACAACGGCGATCCTCTGTATCACGATCTCTTCCGCCCCTGCCTGAGTAGATCCTGTCTGCGATGCCGGTACACATCCGTCGAGCACGAGGACAACCACAAAGATAAGAGCGGTGATGCGCCACAGCACACCGCCGGGGTTTCGATGTCCACTCATTTATCCCCCCCTATACATTTCCTTTATTCGGCCCGGACACCCGTCGCTGATATGATGACAATGGAATATATTAAAGACTGCCTTTCGTAGACATGACACCGGTGATACGCGTATCGATTGATACGGCCCTGTGCAACGAACGGGCAAAGGCCTTGAAGACTGCCTCAATCATATGATGGGCATTTGTACCATACATGAGATTTACATGCAATGTAATTCCACCTTGATCAGACAGGGCCTTGAAGAACTCCTTGAACAGTAACGGATCGAAATCTCTCACTGTTTTGTTATTGAAGTCCACGTCAAATACGAGATAAGGCCGCCCGGATATATCAATACTGACCTGGCAGAGGCTTTCATCCATGGGTACAAGCGCCGCACCGTAACGTGAAATGCCTCTTTTGTCACCCAGGGCATCCTTCAGTGCCTGCCCCAGACAGATCCCTACATCTTCTACGAGGTGGTGATAATCAACGTCGGTATCACCCGAGGCCCGAATTGAAAGATCGCACATCCCGTGCGTTGCGAAAAGGTTGAGCATATGGTCGAAAAAGGGAATCGTTGTCGCGATCTCTCCCTTTCCGGTACCATCCAGATTGATATTGAGAGATACTTCCGTTTCCTTTGTCGTTCGTTCGACTGTGGCACTCCTCATCACGCTGTGTTTCCTTTCATATAACTTTGTTCAGAGAATATTCAATAATGCCCTCTGCGCCGGCCTCCTGTAGAAGGGGTATCAGGTCTCTCACGATGTACCGGTCAACAACGGTTTCTATGGCATACCACTCCTCATTATACAATCCTGATATCGTGGGGGCCTTGAGGGACGGGAGTAACAGCATTATTCTTCCGAGATTCTCCTTCGAGACGTTCATTTTCAACCCGACCTTCCCGACAGCCATAAGTGAGCTGAAAAGGAGAGTTCTGACCTGTTCGATCTTCTTTCTTTTCCATGGATCGGTCCATGCATCCTTGTTGGCAATGAGCTGCGTATTTGTGGTCATCAGTTCATGAATGATGCGCAACTTGTTTGCCCTCAGGGTTGACCCCGTTTCCGTAACTTCCACGATTGCATCCACCAAACCTTCGACTACCTTGGCCTCGGTTGCTCCCCATGAAAATTCAACCGCGACCTTAATCCCCTTTTCCTGGAAATACCGTTTCGTAAAGCTGACAAGTTCGGTGGATATCTTTTTGCCCTCCAGATCTTCGATTCTCATCAAGGGTGAATCATCTCTTACAACCAGGACCCAGCGGGCCTGTTTTGTCGAAACCTTCGAATAGACAAGGTCATCAACTACCACGATGTCTGAATTGTTTTCCACAATCCAATCTCTTCCCGTCAAGCCGAGATCGATAGTGCCGTCTTCGACGTATATCGACATTTCCTGAGCCCTCACCAGGGAACAGACCATTTCTTCATCATCAATATCAGGGAAATAGCTGCGGCTGTTGTACGAGATGTTCCATCCGGCCTTTTTAAAGAGTTCAATCGTATTTGCTTCCAGACTTCCCTTTGGTATGCCTAATCTCAACCGTTTCATCACTTGTATACTTCCTCCGGATCGAATACTTTCTCTCTATCAACGACGAGATCGTTGCCGGATGCCTTTCTATGGAAACAGGACCGGTATCCCTTATGACATGCAGCACCGCCTATCTGATCTACCAAAAGCAGAATAGTATCGGAATCGCAATCGATCCGAATTTCCCTGACGCGTTGAGTATTCCCCGACGATTCACCTTTCACCCATAAGCAACTGCGCGATCTGCTCCAGAATGTTGCGCTTCCTGTTTCCCGGGTCTTTTCAAACGATTCCCTGCTCATGTATGCAAGCATCAAAACGTCTTTGGTTTCGAAATCCTGAACGATCGCAGGCAACAATCCGTCACCCTTGTCAAAATCAAGTTCAATCACAGGTTCATTTCCTCCTTATTCCCCTCGCACACGCTACGCGAAAAGGCGCTTGATATTTATACACATTTAATTGAAAACAGTGTGCTGTACAAGGGTTCTTACCCTAATTTAAGATTTATGTTTTCGCAAGGATTATTTTCTCATTTTCATCTTGCCTCGACTCATTTTTTATGTTAGCAAGAAGGTCTATGAAAAATTGGAAAGATTTACTGCACCTGATTCGTAGTATTTATCCCGTTTGCCGAATATAAATTTTTGAAAAGGAGGTTTTAGGATTATGCAGGTGTTGATTGGCGGTGTTGTAGCTGCGGTCTTGGGCTTGATTGGCCTCATAGCATGGTGGAAGTGGTTTCTTATGATACTTATGGGTGGAATTCCCATTGCATTACTTCTGGGGGGTGCCCTCGCGATCTACGTCGGTTATGATGAAATGAAGGATCAGATGCGCGAGAAGAAAGAAAGGGAAAAAGAGGCCAAAGAAAAAACGGACGAATTGAGTCAGGCCAAGGAAGAGCTGGAAAAGGCGAAGGCCGAGATGGAAAAACTCAAAGCGGAAGCTACAAAGGCAAAGGCCAAGAAAAAAGAAGATAAATAAGGAACAATACAGGTTCGAAAAATAGGGGCTGTCATGCCCCTTTTTTTTTGCAATTATGCAATCATAATGATCGCGAGAAACAGGTGTACGTGATCTTCCTACTTGCCCGGCACTGCCATAACGAAGATGAAGGCCCGACATGGCAATTTCTAAAATATTTCTTGACATGGAAGGCGGTGTCCCATACTATGTTATCTAATTATCTGAGAGTGTATGTAATGGGTAGTGTTCGCATGGTACACAAGGTACAATCACAAAATTATCAGAGCTATTTCTACTTTACCTACATGTATTCATGCCTGCTGCCATCTCTGTAGGATCGATGGTTACAGCAGGCCTTCCACAATTATTTCCGCAGCATCCCCGATTTTAGTTATTCAGTACAACAATAACATTAGGTTGGCATGTGATATTTGCTGTCTGCATCCGATGCATGGCAGCCATCCGACACTATAAGGAGGGACCATAAACAATGAAAAAGATCTTGTGTGCAGTGATAATGGTAACATGGACTGTGGCTGTTATCGTGTCCGGCAGCCCCGCCATGGTGGAGGCCAAAACGTTCAATCTGACGTACAGCATTTTCTTCCCGCCCAGTCATGATCAATGTAAAGCGGGCGAAGCATGGGCCCGTGAAATTGAGAAAAGAACAAACGGAGAGGTCAAGATCACCGTCTTCCCGGCCGGGACCCTGACAAAGGCGAACCAGTGCTATGACGGCGTTGCCAGCGGCATATCGGATATCGGCATGTCATGCTTTGCCTACACGCGGGGACGATTTCCGATTATGGAAGCATTGGACCTGCCGCACGGATATCCGAACGGCCAGGTCGCGACTCACGTCGCCAATGATTTCGTCGCAAAAATGAACCCCAAAGAACTGAAAGACGTAAAGGTGCTGTATCTGCACGCCCATGGCCCCGGGCTGCTGCATACCAAAACGGCGGTCCGATCGTTAGACGATCTGAAGGGGCTGAAGATCAGATCCACCGGATTGAGTGAAAAGGTGACCAAGGCGCTGGGTGGAGTCCCCGTCGCAATGCCGCAGCCGGCGACTTATGAAGCCCTTCAGAAAGGCGTGGTGGAAGGAACGTTCACCCCCATCGAAACCCTTAAAGGCTGGAAACAGGCCGAAGTGGTAAAGTTTACCACGGATTGCAAAGGTGTGGGCTACACAACCGCTATGTTTGTCGTCATGAACCTGAAAAAGTGGAACGCCCTGCCCGAAGAGATCCGGCAGGTATTCGAAGATGTGAGCAAAGAGTGGATTGATACACACGGTAAGGTATGGGACAAGAGTGATGCCGAGGGACGCGAGTACACCCTGAGCCTCGGCAATGAGATTATACCGCTGCCGGAAGCGGAAAATGCACGGTGGGTGATTGCCGTTAAACCCGTCATTGATGAATATATCAGCACAAATGAGAAGAAAAAACTTCCGGGGAATAAGGCCGTTCAAGAGATTAAGCGACTCATTCTCCATTATGACAAAATGTTCACGGAGTAAAGGCACGCCCCCTGTGTCGATCAGCAGCATAATCGAACGCAAAGAGAGCACAGGAGGCACACAACGGAAACCGCGATAAGGCCCCGCCTTAAGGCGAGGCCAACACAATACGCGTTATCCTGCGAAAACGGTGGGGCCGTCCTGTTCGGCCCCACCACACGGTGAATGGACGCCACAGAAAGGATGCACCTCCGTCGGCTATGCTTCAGATAGAAAAGTTAGTTACGATTCTGACTCGTAAATTCAATTGGGTGGCAGCAGGCGGTATCATCATCATGATGCTGCTCACATCGGCCGACGTTGTCCTGCGTCTGTTTCGTCACCCCATTCCGGGTACCTATGACATAGTCTGCATGCTGGGCGTTGTTGTTATCTCATTTTCGCTGGCCTATACCTCGGCCGAGAAGGGACATATTGCCGTTGAATTTCTTGTACAAAAACTACCACCCAGGGTACAGGCAGGGATTGCGGTATTCAATAATTTCTTTGCAACGATTCTTTTTGCACTCATAGGCTGGCAAAGTATTGCCTATGCATCCAGTCTTAAAGAAAACGGGGAGGTATCGCTGACACTCCAGATGCCCCTGCATCCATTTGTATACGGCATATCCGTCGGGTGCGGGCTGCTCTGCCTTGTACTGACACTCGAGATGATAAAATCGTTCAGAAAGATGGTGGAAGCGTGAGCCCCACGGTTGCAGGCATTATCGGTATACTGGCACTTTTTCTCTTTATCTTTTCCAAAATGCCCGTCGGATTTGTTATGGCCGTTATCGGATTTATTGGATTCGGCTACCTGGTCTCCTTTGACGCATCACTGAATCTGATTGCCAAGGATGTATTTTCCGTTTTCAGTTCGTACAATCTGACGGTGATTCCGCTGTTTGTCTTGATGGGACAACTCGCATATCATGCAGGAATCAGTTCGCGGCTCTTTGATTCGGCGTATAAATTCATAGGTCATGTTCCCGGGGGACTGGCCATTGCGACTATCGGGGCATGCGCAGGCTTCGCCGCCATCTGTGGGTCGACGAATGCGACGGCAGCCACCATGGCCTCGGCAGCGCTTCCCGAGATGAAGCGGTATGGCTACAAACCGGGGCTTGCCACGGGTGTTGTTGCCGCCGGCGGTAGCCTGGGCATCCTAATACCGCCCAGTATCATCTTTATCGTGTATGGAATCCTTACCGAACAGTCCATCGGCAAATTGTTCATGGCCGGCTTTGTACCGGGACTCCTTTTGACGGTGTTGTTCTCCCTTGCGATTATAGTATGGACCACAATCGATCCCACACAGGGACCGAGGGGCCCCCGAACTTCGCTTCGAGAAAAAATAATGTCTCTCTCAGGGCTCGCAGAGACCCTGCTGCTCTTTGCCTTGGTCATGGGAGGATTATTCGTTGGTTTTTTTACCCCGACCGAGGCCGGTGCCGTCGGTGCGTGCGGCACCCTCGTTGTAGCCGTAGGTCGTCGTAATCTCTCGTGGCAGGGGTTTGTCACATCGTTATTCGAGACCACACGAATGTCTTGCATGATTCTTATCATCGTTGCCGGCGCAACAATTTTCGGTCATTTTCTGGCAGTATCGAGAATCCCGTTCGACATTGCACACTGGATTGCGGGTTTTCACCTGCCCCGATATGCCATCATGTCTATCATTATTCTCCTGTATCTCATCGGAGGGTGCGTTATCGACGCGCTGGCACTCATCATGCTGACCGTACCTATTTTCTTTCCCGTAGTCACAAATCTGGGATACGACCCGCTCTGGTTTGGCGTGATAATCGTACTGATCACCCAGATCGGCGTGATTACTCCCCCTGTGGGCGTGAACGTGTACATTGTAAGCGGTGTTGCCCGGGACGTCCCGCTTGAGACAATATTCAAAGGGGTAATGCCGCTTCTTATCGCCCTCATCATCGGAACATTTCTCCTCATACCGTTTCCCGAGATCGCCCTGTTTCTGCCGGGCCTGATGAAATAGCTACCCCCGCAAGGCAACCGGCTGCACGCAGTGCCGCCCTGCCCAGCCATGCGCATATCAATCGACCGGAATATCTTGTGACCCACTGACAGACAGAATATCTTCTCCCCTGATGCCATGTATGCAACGGCAGGATGCAGCCCTTGGGAACAAAAACGTCAGGTGGTCTTTTTCTTATGCAGAATGAAATAGATGAGCAGAATGGCACCGACGGATATGGCACTGTCGGCGACATTAAAGGCGGGCCAGTGATGTGGCCCGATGTGGAAATCGAGAAAGTCGATGACTTCCCCGAGGCGTATCCTGTCGATGAGGTTTCCGAGAGCACCACTCAATACAAGGGAAAGGGGTAGGACGAGAAAGAATTCGTCATCCTTGACTTTCTTCAACAGATAGAAAATCACCCCAATGGCGGCGATGCCGACAGCCGTAAAGAATATCGAACGAAACGGCGCGGATGCCTGGGCCAGAAAGCCGAATGCAGCACCGGGATTTCTCACATGGGCAATATTGAATATACCGGGAATTACGGTAAATGACTCGTGAAGAGCCATGATCGAACTGATATACAGTTTTGTCAATTGATCAAGGGGAACAACGATGCTGCATGTCAGCAAAAAAACCCCGTATTTCCTGTTCAATCTATCGCTCCACATACACGCGAGGCAGCCGGCATACAACTATTACGCTACAGGCCGACTGCCCCTGCTATACTTGGTTTTTCCGTCTGACATGCCCCCACCGTATCATACATGGATTACCCACCTCTCGTATCGGCGTGGGAGGATGCGTTCCCGCATGTCCCTTATTCAAGATTGCCGAGACATCGCTCACAAATGGTGGGATGGTCGGCATTTGCCCCCACCGTACTCGAATAGTTCCAGCAGCGTTCACACTTCTGCCCCGGGGCCTTTGACACGCCTATCTTCAATCCGGCAAATTCGGTACTCTCGTATGGTTCGGCGATGGAATCCTCATCAAGTATTGCAATATCGGACACTATCAGAAGGGCTTTCATGTCTTGTTCGTAGTCCGCAATGATTTTTTTCAGACTATCCGGCACAAAAAGTTCAACCCGGCTGTCAAGTGAATGCCCGACTATTTTCTTCTGACGTGCAATTTCGATTGCCTTCGACACTTCCCCTTTAAGGTTCACGAGATTCTGCCATTTCTGTCCCAGTTCCTTATTCATGTAAGTCTCGTTCGGTTCCGGGAATTGGGCCATATGCACACTTTCTGCTTTGCCCTCGTACTGAGGCAGGTGCGCCCAGATTTCCTCGGCACTGAAAGTGAGGATCGGCGCCAGCAGGCGTGCCATGGCATTGAGAATCATGAACATGGCACTCTGCGCCGACCTTCGTTCTTGTGAGGATGCCTTTGACGTGTACAGCCTGTCTTTAAGAACGTCAAGATACAACGCACTCAAGTCGACGACACAATAGTTATGCAGCGTATAGTTCACCACATGAAACTGATAGTTTTCATAGGCCTTTCGAACCCGCCGAATAATCTCCTGCAACCGATTGATGGCGGCTTTGTCCATTTCTTCCATATCTTCATACGACACCATGTCTGCCGTGACATCGAAATCGTACAGGTTGCCCAGTATATATCTGCTCGTGTTCCGAATGCGCCGGTAGGCATCGACAAGACGCTTCAAGATTTCTTCGGAGATTCTAATATCTACAGTGTAATCTTCAGCAGCAACCCAGAGTCTCAAAATCTCGGCACCGTACTGATTAACCAGCACCTGCGGATCAACTACATTGCCCATGGATTTCGACATCTTTTTGCCGTCACCGTCAACCACAAACCCGTGGGTCAACACATTCTTATAAGGAGCCCTTCCCCGGGTGCCGACAGATTCCAAAAGTGAGGAATGGAACCATCCTCGATGCTGATCGCTCCCCTCCAGGTACATATCTGCGGGCGACCGCAGATTATTCCAGTGTGAAACATTCTCCAGCACTGCGGCATGACTGACACCCGAATCGAACCACACGTCGAGAATGTTCGACTCCTTGGTAAATTCATTTCCCTGGCAGTGGGGACACACCGTACCTTCCGGCATGAGGTCCCGCGCTTCTCGTTCGTACCAGACATCCGCGCCGTGCTCCCGCACCAGGGCCACAATATGGTCCATCGTCTCTTGGGTATACAGCGGCTCCCCGCATTGTTTACAGTAGAACAACGTAATGGGCACACCCCAGACCCGCTGGCGGGAAATACACCAGTCCGGCCTGTTTTCGATCATACCGTAGATACGATCACGCCCCCAGCGAGGGATCCAGGCCACACTGTCAATCGCATCAAGGGCCTTTCCCCTCAGGTCATTCCGGTCCATCGAGATAAACCACTGCTCCGTTGACCTGAAAATGATGGGCTTCTTGCACCGCCAGCAATGCGGGTATTGGTGTTCGATATCGACCTTCCCGAGCAGCGCCCCAGCCTCCTTTAATTTTTCATTGACAGGCTCGTTGGCATCGAAGACGAACATTCCGGCAAAGTCTTTCACATCGCGCGTGAAATTGCCGTCGTCATCCACGGGGGCATAGACGTCCAAACCGTATTCCATTCCAATCTCATAGTCTTCCTGCCCATGCCCGGGAGCAATATGCACCGTTCCCGTTCCTGCATCGAGGGTCACGAACGGAGCCAGAATCAACACACTTTCCCTGTCGATCAGGGGATGTCGGCATTTTAACCCTTCGACAACGTTCCCCTTGAACTCTTCCAGAATTTCATACGATTCATCCCTGTAGCCAAACGCATCCATACAGTAGTCGAGCAGTTCCTTGGCAATAATCAGGACCTCGCCTTTTACCTTAACGGCAATATAATCGAACTCCTCATGGAAGGCGATTGCAAGGTTCGCCGGGATTGTCCACGGCGTCGTGGTCCAGATCACCACACTGACGCTCTCACCCTGTAGGCGGGGAAGTACCTCCGCAATGTTCGATATCATGGGAAATTTGACGTATATTGAGGGTGTCGTGTGGTCATCGTATTCAACTTCCGCCTCGGCCAGGGCCGTTTTACACTCCGCGCACCAGTAGACGGGCTTCTTCCCCTTGTAAATGCTGCCATTTAAGAGCAGTTTCCCCAGTTCCTCGACGGTCTGCCCCTCGTAGTCATAATCCATCGTCACGTAGGGGTCCTGCCACTCACCAAAACAGCCGAGCCGCTTGAACTGCTCCCGCTGAATATCAAGATACTTCATCGCATACGAACGGCACATTCTCCGTTTGTCCGCTTGTGGAACATTATAGCGTTCGTCTCCCAATTCTTTGTCGACCTGATGTTCTATCGGAAGACCATGACAGTCCCACCCCGGCACATAGATACTGTCAAGGCCGATCATGTTTTTCGATTTTATCACGATATCCTTTATGATCTTGTTCAATGCCGTTCCGAGATGAATATCACCGTTTGCATAGGGAGGGCCGTCATGCAGGATGTACGTAGGTCGTCCCTTCGATACTTCTCTTATCCGGTCATAAATACGCATCTCTTCCCATTGCTTCAGCATCTCAGGTTCTTTTTTTGCAAGGTTCGCCTTCATGGAAAAACCTGTTTTCGGAAGATTTAAAGTATCTTTATAATCCATGGAAAATTCCCCCAAAATTTATTATCCGCCGACATTAACACACTTTATAATTGATAAGCAATAATTTTCATTACACAAAAAAAGCCCCCTGATGCGAGCATCAGGGGGCTTGCTACCGGTTACTTATAAGGAGAAAGGGATTACATCATCCCGCCCATTCCGCCCATTCCTCCGGGAGGCATGGGTGGCATCGGCACTTCTTCTTTCGGCTTTTCGGCAACCATACACTGCGTGGTCAGCATCAATGATGCGACACTGGCTGCATTTTGCAATGCAAACCGGGTCACCTTCGTCGGGTCGATGATACCGGCTTTCATCATGTTCTCGTACTTGTCGACCAGGGCGTTGAAACCGGCGTCACCCTTCTGGCCCTTCACTTTTTCGACGACAATCGAGCCCTCGAACCCGGCATTGGTGGCAATCATTCTAAGCGGTTCCTCGATCGCCTTTTTCACGATATTCAGGCCGATCTGCTGATCGCCTGTCAATTTTACTTTATTGAGCACTGCAATCGTTCTAATGTAGGCAACACCACCACCGGGCACGATTCCCTCTTCCACGGCCGCGCGAGTTGCGTTCAGGGCATCTTCCACACGGGCCTTCTTTTCTTTCATCTCGGTTTCCGTTGCGGCACCGACTTTGATGACGGCAACCCCACCGACCAGTTTCGCAAGGCGTTCCTGAATCTTCTCCCGGTCGTAATCAGATGACGTTTCTTCCATCTGCACTCTCATCTGTTTTACTCTGGCTTCCAGCGCACTTCTATCGCCGGCACCATCGATAATGGTTGTATTATCCTTGTCGATGATGATCTTCTTCGCGCGACCGAGATCGTCGATCGTCGCATTCTCGAGCTTGGAACCAATTTCCTCCGAGATCATGTGACCACCGGTAAGGATGGCAATATCTTCCAGCATCGCTTTGCGCCTCTCACCAAAGCCGGGCGCCTTGACGGCCGCGCAGTGCAGCGTGCCGCGAATCTTGTTGACGACCAAGGTTGCCAACGCTTCGCCTTCGATATCCTCCGCAATAATGAGGAGGGGCTTACCCATCTTGGCAATCTGTTCCAGCACACCGAGAAGATCTTTCATGCCACTGATCTTTTTGTCGAAGATAAGGATATAGGCATCTTCGAGTTCGGCTTCCATCTTGTCCGGATTGGTGACAAAGTAGGGAGAGAGGTATCCACGATCGAACTGCATTCCTTCGACCACTTCCAGTTCCGTTGCCAGTCCCTTGGCCTCTTCAACGGTAATGACACCTTCTTTACCGACCTTACCCATAGCCTCGGCAATAATATTACCGATTGTCTCGTCGTTGTTCGCCGAGATCGTTCCCACCTGTGCGATTTCTTTCTGATCCTTTGTGGGCTTGCTGATTTTTTTCAGTTCCTCGATAACAACTTCTACGGCCTTATCGATACCTCTTTTTACATCCATAGGATTACTGCCGGCCGCGACGGCTTTCACACCTTCCCGGTAAATGGCCTGCGCGAGAATGGTTGCCGTCGTGGTACCGTCACCGGCAACATCACTGGTCCGGCTTGCAACTTCACGTACCATCTGGGCACCCATGTTCTCAAACTTGTCTTCCAACTCGATTTCCTTGGCCACGGTGACACCGTCTTTGGTGACCGTGGGAGATCCGAACGTCTTGTCCAAGATCACGTTTCTTCCTTTCGGGCCAAGGGTCACCTTTACCGCATCAGCAAGTGCATTGACACCGCTGAGGATTGATTTCCTGGCTTGTTCGTCATATTGCAATTCTTTTGCTGCCATTAAACGTTCCTCCTTATAACATATTTACTTTTCAATAATTCCCAAGACATCTTCTTCTCTCATGATGAGATATTCGACATCGTCAATCTTGACATCCGATCCGGCATATTTGCTGAATAGAACTCTGTCACCAGCCTTCACATCGAGGGCTACGACTTTGCCGTCTTCCGTTCTACGACCGCCACCAACGGCAATAACTTCACCTTCAAACGGTTTTTCTTTTGCGCTGTCCGGGATAATGATCCCCCCTTTGGTTTTCTGCTCTTCTTCGACGCGTTTAACAAGAATTCTGTCGTGCAATGGCCTAATCTTCATCCTCAAACTTCTCCTTTCCTACGATATTATTTTTTAATGATCTTTTTAATTGATAACCACCTGTTGAGTATTCCCTCCATAAACAAAACTAACTTAAACATCAATTTTCGCCTGTCAAGTTCACCAAAAGTATTTTTTTTGTCCTGATTAAAATTTTTATACAAATGCCAACCAATGGAGATTACACCAACATTTTTGATGAGGTCTTCTCTCGGGAAACAAGTGCGGTACGGATCGATCTTACCGGTGGTCTTATGAAACGGTTTGCATGCCCGGCAATGATTGTCTCCGATTAACGGTGGAATGGCATGCTCTCGACTTGGATTGATGCAGTTCTTTCTATCAGCCGGGGGTTACACAAAAGCACCGTACCATATCGGGACTGATGAGACAGGCCACCCGTAGGATGCTCCGGCGTGTCGGCGGCGATTCATATGGTTTCCAGAGGATTTTATCGCTTTCCGATATGCAGTATGCCCTTCGTGATATTACATAGATGATCGTTCAAGCGCTCGATGTCTGTCAGGATATCGGTATAGATGAGGCCGGAATCACTCACACAAACACCTTCCCCCAGCCGCTTCACATGATTCAGCTTATACTGAATAATCAATTCGTCAAGTTCCTCTTCAATATTCAAGGTAATGGTTGCAGCACGATGATCATCATGCTCAACGGCTTTTTTGGTGTGCCGCATCAGGGCCTCCGTTTTTTCGAAGAGCTTTTTCAGCTCGTCGGCGGCATTATCCGAAAACGTGAGATCATATTCATAGGCTCTCTGCGAGAGCTTCACAATACTCTCACAATAATCCCCCACCTTTTCGATATCGTTCACACTGTGAAGAATGGCGGGAATCAGTTTTCTCTGTTTATCCGGCAGGTCGAGTTTGGTAACCTCTACCAGATATTCGGTGATATTCTTTTGCATCTCGTCAACGGATGCTTCGTCCATGCTGATTTCATTTTTCAACTTGTGGCTATAGGTAATGCTGCACCGACGGGCCTTATCGAGCATTTCCTGGCAGATCCCTATCATTGTCGTCAATTCCTTTATGCAGGCCTTGATCGCAAGATGGGGGGTGTTCAGCAGCGTCGTATCGAGAAAACGGGGCTCCTTCTTACCGTACTCCTCGCCGGGTACGATTTTATCCACAAGCCGCACCACTAGAGGAACCAACGGCAGAAAAATGATCATGCTGAACACGTTGAAAATCGTATGAGTATTGGCAACCTGCCGGGCGATGTCGCCCGAGATCATGGGCATATATTTTAAGTAAAGCGGCGCAAACGGCATCGATATGGCTGTCGCCATGATAGTCACGAAAATGTTCGCCAAGGCAAGTTTTTTGCTCGACAAATTTCCTCCGATACTGGCAATGATGGCCGTCACACCTGTACCGATGTTGGTCCCGAAAACAAGGTAGATCGAGGACGGCAGATCCAGAAGACCCGCACCGGCAAACGCGATAATCATGCCGGTAGTCGTTGAGCTGCTCTGAATGACCGCCGTCGCCATAAATCCCGCCAGAACGCCGAGCAGGGGCTGTCTGCCGAAATTAAGGAACGCGTTTCTTGTCACTTCATTTTCCGCCAGGGGTCTGACAGCGGCACTCATCATGGCAAGCCCCAGAAATAGAAATCCAAACCCCAGAATGGCCAGCCCCTTGTTCTTGTTTTTATCCTTTTTGGCAACAAAAAATATGACAACGCCCGTGAACACGAACACCGGAGAAATCGTCGTCAGCTTAAATGCGACCAGTTGGGCCGTTACTGTGGTGCCCACATGGGCGCCGAGCATGACGGCCAGGGCCGCCGCCAGCGTTATGAAACCGGCATTTAAAAACCCTATGAGGATCACCGATGTGGCACTCGAGCTTTGAATGATAGAGGTGACGATGATGCCGATCAAGGTCGAACGGAGTCTCGTTGATGTCATCTTGTCGAGCATTGCCTTTAACAATGTCAAAGACAATTTTTTCAGGGAGTCACTCATGAGATGCATGCCGTAGATAAAGAGTCCCAGCCCCCCGATAAGCCCCAGAATTATTTTATAGGTCATCCAACCACCTTTTTTTACAATCTTTCCATTATCATTCCGGCATAATTAGTGGCACACTCTCCGGCACAAATGACTGCAAAATATATTATACCAATAAATTCAATTATTTAGTATGCGTATCCGGATCGATTGTTAGCAGACATCGGGGCTACTCGTCAACCATAAAAGTTATACCCGTGAAAAAACTTAATCTCCCCGCAGCTTGCACACACCGTACCGTACCGTGCCTGTCACCAGTGATTGCACGCAGCATGAACCGGAATCGGCCATAACACTTCTACAGAACGTCGGGAAAAAGATGGCGCTATAAAGACGGGCAGAAACGCACCATACAGCCGCAGCAATGTCAAGACGAGCGGCAAGGGGTTCGCTTGATTATAGGCCCTCCGTGAGGCATATCAAAAGAGGTGGTCCATCAACGCCTTTAGATTGCCGACATGAATCACCTCAACATTGGCCGCCGGCAGGGTCTCGTGCGAGGATGAATGCGGAAGCAGACAGCGGGTAAACCCCATTCTGGCCGCCTCTTTGATACGCGACTCGACATGCCCCACACCGCGAATTTCACCAGTGAGCCCAACCTCTCCGCACACGACGGAACCTTCGTCGATGGGGCGCCCCAGAAAACTTGACATGATGGACGACACAATAGCGAGATCGACAGCCGGTTCATTCAGCCTGACACCACCGGCAACGTTAATAAAGATATCATGATTGGCGAGCGTGAGCCCGCAGACTTTATCCAGGACAGCAGCCAGGAGAGAAACCCTGTTATGATCCACACCAATGGTCGTCCGCCGCGGCATGCCAAAACTGGATTCACCGACCAGGGATTGCACTTCGACCAGGATTGGCCTCGTTCCTTCCATGCTGGGCACGACCACCGATCCTGCCGCGCCTTTCGGCCGTTCGGATAAAAAGAGTTGCGACGGGTTTGACACTTCGCGGAGCCCGTGTTCCCACATCTCAAACACACCGATTTCATTGGTCGGGCCGTACCGATTTTTCACACCCCGAATGATGCGGAACACGTGTCCCGCATCTCCCTGGAAATACAGCACGGCATCAACCATGTGCTCCAGCACTTTCGGCCCTGCGATGGCCCCGTCTTTCGTGACGTGACCGATCAGAAAAATGGGGATACCCGACTTTTTCGACATCAGGATGAGTCGCTCCGATGACTCTCTGACCTGTCCAACGCTCCCCGGAGCGGACGTAAGGTCCCGAGAATAGATTGTCTGAATCGAATCGATGACCACGACGTGGGGTGCCAGCTCGGCGATCTGAGCAAGAATTTTCTCAAGCGATATCTCGACATAAATGTACAGGTTCTCCGATGTGGCGCCCACGCGGATACCGCGGAGCTTGATCTGCCGTGCCGATTCTTCACCCGACACATACAGAACTTTCAGTCCCCCGACGGCAAGCTGCTGCAGTAGCTGCAAAAGCAGGGTGGATTTCCCGATACC